>Ga0116164_10003627_pt1 | contig 10490 bp, 10 predicted proteins | sample AD_UKC109_MetaG_FD_89888 | JGI IMG/M metagenome (GOLD analysis project Ga0116164, IMG submission 89888) | Active sludge microbial communities of municipal wastewater-treating anaerobic digesters from Hong Kong - AD_UKC109_MetaG | ecosystem: Engineered > Bioreactor > Anaerobic > Digestate... | reverse complement strand
TGCGCATATCATCGTCTTGCCGAACGCCGGTCATGCCATGATGGCGGAAGCACCGGATGCATTTCTCGACGCATTACGCGGGTTTATCGTCACACCATAAAAATTATTCGTGACAGGAGCACCACCGCTTCGCCGGCGGCGACTCCCCCTCGTTTTTGCTGCAACACCCATACCCCTGACAGGAGACAACATGCAGCAACCGGACGACCAAAAAAAAGAAGAATCGGGGCACCCACCCTTTCCGATCATTCGTGATGTCAAGGTGGGTTCGCCGATCCGCTGGTTCGCAAAAGGCTGGAACGACATGATCTCCTGCCCGATCCCGAGTCTGTTCTACGGGTTCTGCTTTGCGGCCATGGGCTTGCTGATCACCTTTGTGTTCGAACACGCCTACGAATACACCTCGGGCCTGACCTCCGGCTTCCTCCTGCTGGGCCCCTTCCTGTCCATGGGCTTGTACGAAATCAGCCGCCGCCGTGAAAAAGGCGACGCCTGCTCGCTGATGCCCACCATGATGGTGTGGCGTCGCAACGCCGGCAATATCGGCATTTTCGCCGTCGTGCTCGGCGTCATGTTCCTGGTCTGGGCGCGCGCTTCACTGGTGATTTTTGCACTGTTCTACACCAACGAAATGCCCAACCTGACCGGCTTTCTGCAGCAGCTGATCAGCCTGGAAAACCTTGAATTCCTGATGGTCTACTTCGCCGTCAGCATGCTCTTCGCCACCCTAGTGTTCGCAGTCAGCGTCGTGTCGATTCCGCTGATGCTGGACCGCGACCAGGATGCCATCTCGGCCATGCTCGCCAGCGTCGGCGCGCTCGCCAGGAACCCGGCCGCCATGATCATGTGGGCATTCGCCATCGTCAGCGCCACCTTGATTGGCTTCATGACCTTCCACCTCGGTCTGGCCGTCTTGATGCCGGTGGTGGGCCACGCCACATGGCACGCCTATCGGGATCTGATCGAGCCGCTAAACGGCCAGTGACAGATCCAGATCGAGAAGTACCGGCTGGTGGTCGGAAGCGTCGGTGATCGCGTCGTAACACACGTCGCGCACCGCCGCGGCCAAGGACTGCGACACGAACATGTAGTCACAGCAATACGGTCGATCCGGCCAGTCGGCGCCATGCAGCCCGACACTGGGCGGGTGCGGCGCATCGCCATGCCGAAGCGACCACGCATCGCACCAGGGTGATTCGCAATCCTGCTCGGCAACAATCGCCTGCCAGACGGGCGAGGCGGGCTCGCAATTGAAATCCCCACACAGCACCGCCGCCACCGGCATCACGGGACGCGCAAACGGCCCCGTCTTCTCCCGTTCGCACATCGGAAACGACGCGGCCATCGCAACCGCTGCCTGACGCTGCTGCAACCATCGCGCCTGCGCCAGACGCTGACCCGGGGCGTAATACTCAAGATGCGTGCTCAACACCCGAACGGGCACCCCCTGCGCACTCATCACCACCGCCTCGATACAAGCCCGTGTCATACTCAGCACCTCGCGCTCGGGTGGCGACGGGAGCAGATGGCGAAACACCGCTGCGACCGGCAAGCGGGACAACATCAGATTGCCAAAGGTGCTGCGCCGCCCGCCGCCGGCCGGCATGTCGACCGCCGGAGCATGAATGGCCACATACCCCTCAAACGCGGCTGACAATACCGCCAGGCCGTCCTCACCCTTGCCCCCCGCCAGCCCTTCGAAACAGCTTGCGACCTCCTGCAGGCAAATGACGTCAAACGGCCCGAGCGCATGAATTCTGTCGATGATTCGTGACAGATTCACCACCCCATCAGCCCCCCGCCCCCACTGGATGTTCCAACTAATGACGCGCATCACGTTTTTCCCGCTGCGGCCATGACAGAATCACGGCTCATAAAAGTCAATCTACCCGACCCGCCCAGCTTGCCGCTGACACTCTTCTGATGCAAATATTCCCTTTCCTGCGATGGAACAGCCGTGCCTGGGTCGTCCCCCCACGCAGCAGCGGGGCGGTGCATACCGATCCGCTGGCTGAGCTTGAGCACTGGATCGGACAACTGCCACCGCGTTTGCCGCTGACACGCGCACGCATGCTGGGCACCCGGCTCAAGACATTGCTCGAAGCCGACACCAAGATCCGCGTTCGGCTCAAGATGCTTGAACTGGTCGATGACGCGACCTTGCGTTTGAGCAGCGAGATCGAAGCGCAGCTGAACATGGCCACACTGCCACTATCGCGCCGGATCCACCATCCGCTCATCGCCACGCTGGGCGTCCTCAAGTTATTGGCACAGGCCTACCTCGACCTCGCCGAAAAATTGTCAAAACGCTGGGTGCGCTTTACCGTTACCCGCCCGCTGCGCATCGCGGTCGAACGCGGCACGCTACTGGCCGCCCACCGACTCGCACTCACGCATCGCGCCTACGCCATCGGCAATTCATCGAGCTGGCACCATCTCTACGCCCTCCACAAACTCGCCAAACAGCATGGCTTTGCCGACGAGCGCCCCAACACCGGCGGTCTAGCACTGTCCGCCTCCGACCACTACGCCCAGGCGGTACTCCTGTCCGCGGCCGACCCGACCGCCATCGCGCTGGGCGATCTCGACCGGGTGCGTTTCTACTTGCAGCGCCATGTCCGCCATACCCGTTTCATGCTGGCCGGCGACAATGCCGAGGCCCTGCAGGCGCAGGCACAAGGGCTGTATGTGCTCACCGACGGCACACACCCGCCCATTGCCCTGACCCGCTACCGGGCGCCGCTGCAACGTACTCAATGCCTGCTCGACTGTCGCGAGATGCTCGCCAAACTCCAGGGCCAGATCGACGGACTGCGCCTCGGTGTCGTCCCCGCGCGACTCGGCCTGCCGATTGCGGCGCGCCAGCAACGCTATGTGGCCATGCTCGAGACGCTGCACGACCACTGGGCCAACCCGCGTTCGCGCAGCCATGGCCGAACCCGGTTTCTGCCGCGGGCCGACCTGGTGGCGGGCTTTTCCGCCATTCGCCCCTTCGTCGCAGGCACCGCGCTGCACCGCCGAAGCGGCGAACCGCCACTTAGCGCCGCACTCAATGGCCTGGCTGACCGAACCAGCGAATGGGGCATTCTCGACGAGAGCCCCGGAGGATTCGGGCTACGCTATCTGCGTGGTCAGGCGCAATACATCCAGGTCGGAGAAATCATTGCGCTACGCCCCCACGAGCGCGCGTCGGTCATGATCGGCGTCACCCGCCGCATGGTCAGCCGCAAGGAAAACGAGTTCGACATCGGGCTCGAAATCCTCTCCGCCTCCAGCATCCCCACCCATGTCATCCTGCCCGCCAGCGCGCTCCAGCGGCGCCCGCAGGTGCCGGTGCTCCTGCTGCCCAAAATGCCATCGCTGGGGGCTCGCCCCGGCCTGCTGGCGCCAATCGGCGAAGTCCCGCCGGGTACGCGCATCACGCTGCAACAACACGGCCAGCAACTCACCCTCAAAACCGGTGTGCCGCTCGAAAAACTCTCGGGCGTCGAGATCATTCCGCTCTACCGCGGCGACAAGTAATCGACCCACCGCATTGGCATCAGCTTGTCGACAGCCGGCGAATCCCCGACAATCCATTGATCCAACACACGCGCGCCTTTCCGGCCCATCGCCACCGACCATGCACGATCACGGCCACGGCCATCATCACGGACACCATCACGGCCACGCCGCCAGCAGCGCTGCCCTGCTGCTCGCACTCGGGCTGACGCTCGGCTTCTCGTTTGTCGAAGCGCTGGCCGGCTGGTGGGCGGGCTCACTGGCGCTGCTTGGCGACGCCGGTCACATGCTGACCGACAGCTTCGCGCTGGGCCTGGCGGCCGTCGCCGCGCGTCTGTCACAGCGCCCACCCAGCCAGCGCCTGAGTTACGGCCTGGGGCGCATGGAAGCGCTGGCGGCACTGATCAACGGTCTGCTCATGATTGCGGTGGTGGCAGCCATCGTCTGGCATGCCGTCGAGCGCCTGCTGAGCCCGCAAACCGTTGCCGGCGGCACGGTCACCGTCGTCGCGCTCATCGGTCTGCTCATCAATATCGCCGCCGCCTGGCTGCTCAGCCGCGGCGGCAACGACCTGAACACCCGCGCTGCGCTCTTGCATGTCATGGGCGACCTGCTCGGCTCGGTCGCCGCGCTGGCGGCCGGCCTCATCATTCAATTCACCGGATGGATGCCGATCGACCCGCTTCTGTCGGTGCTGATCTGCGGGCTGATCCTCGCCTCGACGCTGAGCTTGCTGCGCCAGGTCTTCACCACCTTGCTCGAAGGCGTGCCCGAATCGCTCTCGCTACCCGAGGTTGGGCGGAGCATGGCAGCGGTCGACGGCATTGTCTCGGTGCACGACCTGCACATCTGGAGCCTGGGCGCCGGCCGGGTGGCGCTGTCGGCGCATGTGGTGATCGCCTCACTCACCGACTGGCCGACCGTGCTGCCTCGGCTGCAAACCGCCCTGGCCTCGCAATACGGCATCGAACACGCCACACTGCAACCCGAAATACCACGCGCCGAGCCCATTGTTTTCAAGCGAAAACTCGGCAGCAGCTAAAGATAGCGCCCCACGAACCGATAGGATAGGCAAGACCTGCCTCACAAGACGCCTCATGTACAGTGCCCTGGAAATCGTCGCTTCGGTGGATCGCCTCAAGAGTTTGCCGGCGGTCTATCACCGTATTCGCGCCGAACTCGAATCGCCCGAGGGCTCGCTCAACGAGGTCGCGCGCCTGGTCACCCACGACGGCGTGATCACCGGACGCGTCCTGCAAGTGGTCAACAGCCCGCTGTATGGCTTTTCGGGCCAGATCGACAGCGTGATGCGCGCGGTCCAGTTACTCGGCATGCAGCAAGTTCATGATCTGGTGCTTGCCACCGCGGTCAGCGAAGCCTTCGACGGCGTCGACGCCGAACGCATGAACATGCGCATGTTCTGGCGACTGAGCGTTTTGCGCGGTCTGGCCGCGCGGGTGATTGCCCGCCACTGCGCCCTGCTCGACGCCGAGCGCATGTTTGTCATCGGCCTGCTCGCCGACATGGGCCATCTGGTGATGTACCTCACCGTGCCGGAGCTGGCCGAACGCGCGCAAACCGAAGCCGATACCACCGAGCAGCCCCTGCACACCATCGAACGCCGACTGATCGGCGCCGATTACGCCGAAGTCGGTTGCGCGCTGCTCGACAGCTGGCAGCTACCGCAAGGCTTTGCCTCGGCGGTGGGCGGTCAGCACACGCCTTGCACCGCGGGTGCGCACAATTTTGAAGCTGCCATCCTGTCGCTGGCCAACCGGGTGGCCGATGCCGACCGGCGCGGGCTCGCCAGTGAAGACGCCGCCGGACGTGTCGACTCCGCTATCTGGACCCACCTCGATCTGGCGCCCAGCCTGATGGGCGAAATCCGCGAAGAGGCCGAACTCAATCTCGCAGCGGTCACCGCGCTGTTCTTTTCACGGCACTGATTTTCGGCACAGATTTGCGACACTAAACCCGCTCGGCCAGCCAGCGGCGCAGTTCATCCCACGCTGCCTCAAGCCGGCGCACTGCCGGCTCACCGAGCCCGGTGCCGAGGCTGAAATCATCCCCACGCACACTCAGCAACCAGCACGGCGGCACCGCCTCACCAATCTGCTCCCGTACCCGAAGCACTTCAGCCGGCGACAAGGCGTGCGACTGTACCGCCACGGCAGCGGCCGGCGCAACGGGTGCGAGCACCACGTCTTCGATCTGACTGCGATGCGCGTCGATGAACAAGGCGGCGTCGACACCGTCCAGATCCAGCGCGTTTTCGACCTGAAACTGAAAAGCATCAAGCACCGTCACGCCCGGCAGGCCGAGCGCGCTCAGGCGTGTCGCCAGACATGGGCCGATCCCATCATCACCGCGGGCATCATTGCCGGCGGCGAGCACCACAATCCGGCTCACCCGTTTCGCACCTTCTGTGCCACGCATTGCCCACCAGCATCGACCAGACGAACCTCCAGCGGCATCTTGCCCAGCGCGTGCGTTGCGCAGGACAGGCACGGGTCATAGGCCCGGATCGCCACTTCGATATGGTTGAGCAGACCTTCGGTGAGTGTCTGTCCGTCGAGTTCGCGTCGCGCCACTTCGCGCACCGCGCGGTTCATCGCTTCGTTGTTGTGAGTGGTGGAGACGATCAGATTGCACCAGCGCACCAGGTCGTCGTCACCGACCCAGTAGTGATGAATCAAGGTGCCGCGCGGCGCCTCGATCACGCCAACGCCAGAGGCCGCCCGCGGCCCCTCGGCCATGCGCTCGCCACCGGTCAGATCCGGGTCGGGCAGCATGTCGCGGATCACCTCCGCCGCATGCAGCATTTCGATCATGCGCGCCCAGTGATAGGCCAGCGACGCGTGCTGGATCGCGCCACCACTGTAGGCGCGGAAAGCCCGTCGCTCGGCCTCGGCCAGCGGTGTCGGGATGAAATCGCAATTCTGCACCCGCGCCAGCGGCCCGACCTTGTACCAGCCCGCCTCCGGCCCGAGGTCGGTCACGTACGGAAACTTCATGTAGCTCCACGGTTTCACCGCCTCGGTGATGAAGTCCATGTAGTCGTGGCTCGGTACTGCATCGCGAAGCACCTCGCCGTCCGCACTGCGCAGGCGCAACTGACCGTCGTAGAGCTCCATCGCGCCATCGGCCCGCACCAGACTCATCAGCGACGACGGCACGCAACCAAAGCGGTCGTACAGCGCCGGATCGGCCTCATGCAGCCGACGGACCAGCGCCACAGCGGCTTGCGACCACGCCACCATGGTGTCCGCCTCGGCCAATAGCGCATCGCGATCGGTCGCGGACAGGTGCCGATTGATACCGCCCGGCACCGCCGCCGTACCGTGAATGCGTTTGCCCGCCGTGGCCGCAATCACTTGCTGGCCGAAACGACGCAGGCCCACGCCCTGACGGGCGATGTCGGGATGCGCCGCAATCACACCGGCGATATTGCGCTGCGCCACCGGTGCATCGAAGCCGAACAACAGATCGGGCGAGGCCAGATGAAAAAAGTGCAGCGCATGGCTTTGCAGGATCTGGCCGTAGTGCATCAAGCGGCGCATCTTGTCGGCAGTAGCCGTCACCGGCACCGCACCCACCACGTAATCGAGCGCCTTGGCCGCGGCCAGATGGTGGCTGACCGGACAGATACCGCACAGGCGCTGCACGATGACCGGAATTTCCCAATACGGACGCCCCTCGATGAAGGCTTCAAAGCCGCGAAATTCGACAATATGCAGCCGCGCTTCATGCACCTGCCCGGCCTCATCCAGCAATAGCGTGACCTTGCCGTGGCCCTCCACCCGAGAGATGGGGTCGATGGCGACGCGACGCAGGGTGTCGCGGTTGGCAGCGGTTTCGAGATCAGACGACATCGGCGTTCTCAATCAAAATGCAGCAAGGGGTAGCTCACCCGCGGGGTGCGGCCGGCCAGCAGGTCGGAGATGAATTGCCAGATGGCCTCCCCCGAGGGCGGGCAGCCGGGCAGAAAATAATCGACCCGCACCACTTCGTGAATCGGATGCACCTTGTCCAGCGGCAGCGGCAGTTCCGGGTCGTCGGGCACCTCGGCGGTGTCCATACCGGGGCGGGACTGAAACACCGCGCTCAAACACTGCCCGACATCCAGGTGATTTCGCTGCGCGGGCAAGCCGCCATTGATCGCGCATGCGCCCATGGCGACCAGGGTTTTGCACTGCGCGCGGAACTCGCGCAGCACATGCACGTTCTCCGAATTGCACACGCCGCCCTCGACCAGACCGATATCGCAGGGGCCGCAGGTTTTGAGGTCGGTGAGCGGCGAGCGATCGAGCTCGACCTTGTCGAGCAGCGCGAACACATGCTCGTCGATATCCAGCAGCGACATGTGGCAGCCGAAACACCCAGCCAGTGAAACGGTGGCCACTCGCAGCTTGCGGGGGGTGCTCATGTGTCGCCCTCCAGTTTTGGCAAGGCGACTTCGTGCAGCGGCGCGCGGTCGTAGGTGCGCTCGCCGATCGGCACGGCAAAGCCCACCCGCTTCTTGAGAATGACGCCCACCGGGCAGATGTGGGCCGCCTTGTCGTTGGCTGCAAAATCGGTATCCGCCAGGCGCCCGGACTCGGCATTGACCGCGAGCTTTTTGTTGATGCCCCGCCCGGTCAGCGCAAACACCGCTTTGCCGTCCTGCTCGCGCGAGGCCCGCACACACAGTTCGCAGTAAATGCAGCGATTGAAGTCGAGCAAGACCTCGGGGTGCGAAGCATCCACCGGCCGATCCGGGAAAAAGTGCCGGAAGCGCGGCGTGGTCATTTCCAGGTCGTACGCCATCGCCTGCAGCTGGCAATCGCCGCTCTTTTCGCAGGCCGGGCAAAAATGATTGCCTTCAACAAACAGCATCTGCAGCAAGGTGCGTCGTTCGGTATTGATTTCCGGCGTATCGCTTTCAACTTCGGCCCCGGCGCGCGCCGGCGTGGCACAGGCCGACACATGCCGGCCGGCCACCTTGACCACGCACAGCTTGCAACTGCCATGCGGCGGAAAGTCCGGGTGCCAGCACAGATGCGGGATGTAACGCCCCGCCGCACGCGCGGCCTCGAGAATCATCTGACCGTCATCAAAAGGCACACTCTGACCATCAAGCAGAAAGGTCGGCTGGCTCATCGGGACGCCTCCGGTTGTTGCGGCAAATGCGCGCCGGCGTCATCGCGGCCGGTAATCTGCCGGGCGCGGCGCAGCGCGCCGTCGAGGTCAAACGCGGGAGAGAAGTCGGCATGCATCAGATGTCGTTCGTAAGCCGGGCGAAACTTCTGCAGGCCGTCGATCACCGGATTGGGCGCCGCACTGCCCAGCCCGCAATGGCTGGCCTGCTTGAGCAAGCGATCGAGGTCTTCGATCTCGAGCAAGTCAGCCGGGCTGCCCTTGCCCTCGGCGAGCTTGTCCAGCGTGCCCGCCAGCAAGGACGTACCCACCCGGCACGGCGTGCAAAAGCCACAAGACTCATGGGCAAAGAAGCGTACAAAATTGTGCGCCACCTCGAACATGTCGCGCGTGTCGTTGAACACCATGAAAGCGCCGGCGGTGGGCACGTCTTCAAAGGCCACGCGACGACCGAATTCGTAGGGCGCCAGCGTGATGCCGGCCGCGCCCCCGACCTGCACCGCCAGCGTGTCGGTCGCGCCACAGGCGTCGAGCACCTGCCGTACCGTGACACCAAACGGGAATTCATAGATGCCCGGCCGCTCGCAATCGCCCGACACCGACAACAGCTTGGTGCCCGCCGATTGCGCAGTGCCCGTGGCCGCAAAGGCGGCCCCGCCGTTCAGCGCGATCAGGCAACATTTGGCCAGCGTCTCTACATTGTTCACCACCGTCGGCAGGCCAAGATAGCCGTGTGTGACCGGGAAGGGCGGGCGGATACGCGGCGTGCCCCGTTTGCCTTCCAGAGATTCGAGCAAGGCGGTTTCCTCGCCACAGACATAGGCGCCCGCGCCGAGGTGGATTTCGATATCGAAGTCGAATCCGGCCGCCCCGCCAATTGACGCACCCAGCCAGCCCTCGGCACGTCGCCGCGCGAGTGTGGCTTCGAGTGCCGGACGCAGATTGAGATACTCGCCACGCAAATACAGAAAGCCACGGCGCGCGCCCACGGCCCAGGCGGCCAGCGTCATGCCTTCGAACACCAGGTCGGCATGCGCATTGAGCAAGACGCGATCCTTGAAGGTGCCAGGCTCGCCTTCATCAGCATTGCACACCACGATTTTTTCCGTTGCGGGCGCATCGCGGCAGGCGAGCCATTTGACCGCCGTGGTAAAACCCGCCCCGCCCCGCCCACGCAAACGCGACACCTGCACCTGACTCAACCAGGCGTCGCGCCCCATCGCGATGGCCGCCTGCAAGGCGTCGCCCGGCTGCGCAGCGCAGGACAGCAGCGCATCGCGCTGATGAATAGTGTTTTCGAGTTCAAAGAGCTCGGCAGGCCAGGCGTCGAGAGCAAGCTTCTGACGAATGAGCTCGCAAATGATGTCGATGCGGTCTTCGTTCAGTGCGGCGATCGCCCGCCCATTGACCAGCATCGCCGGCCCCTGATCCCCCAGGCCGGTGCATGAGGTGACATCGACACTGACCAGTCCGTCTTCGGACACCTGCCCCGGCGCGAGCCACAGGCTATGGCACAGGCGTGCCATCAAGGCCTCGCTGCCGAGCATGCGATCAATGATGTTGTCGGAGAACAGCAATCGGTACTGTCCGACCGGTTGCGCGTGTAGAAAACTGTAGAAACCCACCACGCCCTCGACACGAGCGCGCGGAAGCTTCAAGGCGCTCGCCAACGCGGTGAGCGCCTCGGGCGGCAACCAATTCTCGGTTTCCTGCAAGGCAATGAGCATCTGCAAGAGATGCTCGGGTCGCCCGCCGAACCGCTTCAGCACGTCATCGACGCGCGCGTTCCACGCTCCCAAGGCCATACCGGAATCCTCGTGACATCGCAGGTTTCATGGTGCGCCCCGTAGCGA
>Ga0116164_10003625_pt1 | contig 10491 bp, 5 predicted proteins | sample AD_UKC109_MetaG_FD_89888 | JGI IMG/M metagenome (GOLD analysis project Ga0116164, IMG submission 89888) | Active sludge microbial communities of municipal wastewater-treating anaerobic digesters from Hong Kong - AD_UKC109_MetaG | ecosystem: Engineered > Bioreactor > Anaerobic > Digestate... | reverse complement strand
CCGCGTCCTCGGTGACCGAGTAGACGATCTCAGCGCCGCCCACGTACTTGTCCAGGTCGTCAAACGAGCCTGCCCAGCTGTTGGCTGCATTGAGTACCAGCGTCGCGCCGGTCGCTACACCGTCAGCCAGCAGGTTCACTGTGACGCTGGCCGGATAATTCGCGCTCGGCTGTGCGCCATGGTCCCAGGCCTTCGACACGTCGACGCTGACCTTTTCCATGGTATAGGTATTGGTGAAGATCAGCCCGCCGGTCGGATACGTCGGCGTTGCCGTCAGCGTGCCGTCGCCGTCATCGGTGACATTCACGGTGACTTCATAGCTGTTGTTATCGCTCGTCACACCGATGATGCTCGTCGCTTCTTCGGTGATCGTATAGGTGTGCGTTCCGACATCCGCCTGGGTGTACTGGATCGGGGTGAAACCGATATCACCAAGGATGTTGGCGCCGGTCGCGACGACATCATCGCCTTCTTTGACTGTGAAGCTGAAGATATCGGTCAAACCCAACTCGCGTCCGGTCAGTAGTTTGGTACCTGTCAGGTTCACGCTGCCAGTTGCCGCGTAATCATTCGTTACGGTCGCCAGAATCGGTGAACCGGTAATAGCTCCGCTGCTGTTGGCGTAGCTTGGCGTGTAGCCTGAAGGCGCAGTCTCCACAACGGAGTAGGTGCTGCCGTATGGCAAATTCGGAAATTCTTCGGTTTCACCGTTTTCAAGTTCGATGTTTGTCACATCACCATTAATGTTGACCGCAATGGGGAACTCTTGCGTCGGATCGGCCATTGTTCCATTGACGATTTTTTGCACCGTCAGCGTCGACGTTTGTGAGGTATTGGTCACGGTCGACAAGGTTACCGCACCGGTGATTATACCGCTTTGATTGGTATAAGACGTCGAGTAGCCTGCCGTTGCGGCTTCCGATACGGAGTACGTGCTTCCATACAAAAGATTGGTAAAGTCTCTGGTTTCGCCGTCACCTAACTGGATACTGAACTCTAAGTTGTTGATGGTGACCGTGATGGGGAACTTGATTGAAGCATCCAGCATCGGTCCGCTGACTTCCTTTTTCACCGTGAGCGTACCGAATCGAATCGCCCACTGTGCATACAGGTCGTTGGGACCCGGATTGGCTACAGTAATCAGCGTATCCGGGGCTATGCTTGTGCCGGATCCATCATCTTTGGTGTTCCATTCGGTAAACTCGTATCCAAAGCGAGTAAATGTATTGGCTGGATACACAGTATGGGTTCCATTGTTGAGTAGGTTTGAAAGAACGATGTCTGCTTCTCCGCCCGGATAGTTGCTGTGGTAGGTCAGCGAGGTTCTGTCAGGTATGGGCCCCCACTGTGCGTACAGCGTCACATCGCCGGTAATGAGAAGCTTATCATTGGGATAATAAGAATTCCCGGATCCGTTTGCCGCTGTATTCCAGCTGATGAAAATGTTGCCCGAAGGAGGCACAAGAGCCGTAGGGGCTTTCACAGAAGCGTAAGCTCCGGATTTGTAACGGTTGGTATCCGATGGCGGCGTGCCGGTTCCACCATTGGCGTTATACGTTACACCATAAGAGTTTGTAGTCCAAACTGGATACAGTACTGTATTATTGTCGACAATCGGCGTACTGAAAGCATAGGGAACAAATACACCGCCGACATACCAGTACCATCCCAGGAACGTAAGCTCGGAAAAATATGGCAACTGGCTTGGTGAAATCGTGGTTCCGCTGGGGATATCAATAATTAATTGATACGTAGTGTATGAATCGGTGATATAGTATTTCACTTGGCGGATCGGTGGCGCCCACTTAGCGTAAAGCACCATGTCGTTAGAAGGCATAACCTTGCCGGTGAAATCAAACTGGGTGCCCGGAATGAGATCCGGGGTAGTATACCAACCGCCGAAAGCATACTCTGCGGGTAATCCAGAAGGAAGCGGCGGTGTATAGTTCTCTGAAGCAATCGAAGCGCCAAACTTGAACGTCAGCGTTTTATCCGTGGTATTGTAGTTGTAGAAATCCAGGTTGTATGTATTACGAGTGTAGTAGAACCACACATCGTAATCGTTATCAGTCCCCTGCGTGTTTTCCTGAACAACTCCAATGCTGGTTGTCCCTGTAATTTGCTTGGCGCTCCAGCTGCCGGAAGCAAACGCTATCTGGTTGTAATCCATGTCCTCGTTAAACCAGATCCCATTATACTGCTTTGAGCCAGACCCGGTCAGGCTTTCAATCATATAATGCAATTCGTAACGGGTTACATCGCCCCAAGAACCATAATACGTTTTGGTTCCTGTAGTACTGAATAACTCAGAGGTAAATGTCAGTCTTTTTGAGGTGTAAAGGGTGCCACCTCCATAAGATGTTTGGCTCCACCCTTGAAAATCATGATTATTATCCGAGATATTGGACGCTGTAGGCCATTTTGATGCGATATTGGAATCATACTTGGCCGTAAAGGAATACCAATTACTCGATTGGTTGCTGTCACTGTATGTTTGCCCTCCGATTGTCATGCTTGACCCAGTTTCGTTCAGGTCAAAGCGGACTGTGTAAGAGTTCCTTGAATAATAAACGTTGACAACAGAGGTTCCATCTCCATTGAGGATTACACCCGAATCATGCGTGCTATAGGAAAAATAGGGGTAACGGTCATTCGCTCTCGCAGATGCGGGAAGGTTGATTGTTGACCCTGCCAGGCCGGTAAGCGAGGTTACGGTTTCCTTGTATGTGTAACCTGTATCATCTGCATTTTCCTGCCAATAGAACACGGTATATCCTACCGTCTGAGCCTGCCATATCGCGAATAGCGTAACGGATGAAGTGATAGCTGTTGTTGAAGTATAATTTGTGCCTGAACCGTTAGCCGCTGTGTTCCATCCCTGGAAAGCATAACCAGGCCTAGTCGGGGCACTTACCGATCCCATTTGCTGCCCATCAATAATATATTTTGGGAAAACGTAGGAGCCGCCTTGTGAGTCGTAAGTTACTGTCCACCGATCTACTAGAACAGCGTAAAGGGTGGTATCCGCATTGATTGCGGTGCCAAAATCGAACGCGGTCCCATCAACGCTGGTTGACCAATGTGAGAATGCTTTCCCGGGAATGTTAACCAACAAGGGTACGCCGCTAGCGTCTGTTGTGGAACCTGGCAGCAATTCCTTTGTGGTAATAACGTCTCCGTTGTCTATACCGTCATCAGTATTGTCATAAACGAAGTATACGTAGACGACATCAGCAAAAACAGCGTTTGCGGTAACCGTTTCGGTGGTATCCACCGAGATGGGCGCCCCAAAGACTACAGCTTCGCTTCCAATAAACCACCCGGTGAACTTTTTGCCGGATGGCGCATCAGGCGTTGCAGGTGCAACGAGCGATTCACCATCCTGTACAATTTGTGTGTCCACCAGAAGCCCATCATTGCGGAACTCATAAGTCTTGGTATGGACAAGAGGGACAATACTAAACAGACTGAATCCCCCGGAATAGTCCGTAGTAATAATGTCAGCTAACACAGACAAGGGCATTAAGCTTGACAACATGATAACCGACAAAGTCAACGCTATCAATTTTCTGAATTTCTGATTCATGGTGAGCCTCCTAAATTTTCGCTCGGATTCATTTGCAAATATTGGTCTTACACTTGATTAACGCAGGATCGCGGTACACGACATCCTTCACTCGAAGTGCGAAATGAATACATTCCGGTTTTCTTAGAGGTGGGGTTTGCCACTTGATGCTTTGCCTCCAGCAATTGAATGGACGCATTCTAGCTGGTGGGTTAAGCAGCCGGCTAATCTGCCTTCTCAACTGATTTGCATGATCGCCTTGTTTGGTGGTCATGAGCGACACTATGTTTGAAAATCATCATGCAATCAAAATGATTGCAATAATTAAACAAGCTTACCGTCGCATTAGAGTGTCTCATTATGATGCTGGAGACTATTTGCCCTATCATTCATTTGGTAAGACAAAGAATATAGGGTAAATGCTGGACATTCTCATGTCCAGCAAGTATCATTGCACAATTCCTGAGATGTCAACAGCAATTCGCCAAAACCATGTGTAATTGGACTCATTGAGAACAAAGGTATAGGTTTTGTCCTCGGCGTTTTGCAGATCATTCCAAACCTCTTGGTCTTCCATGCTGTATTGCCATCTAAGCGAGTAGACCAAGCCGTCATAACCTTCAAGCTTCGCCGTCAACCGGACCTCGTCTCCTACTTCAACATAATCCTTGTCGCCCCAATATCCATAGATAGTAATCCTGCGTTCAGGAAACTGTTCGTCAATGATTTCATAGAGCGGAATACCCAACGCTTCTTCTTCGGTTACGGAAGGTTCTTGTGTGGGATCCGGTTCTACTGTAAGAACCAATTCCTCTTTCACAACGGGTTCAGGCATTGCCGCAGGCTCTTCCGATACAATGGGAGATTCCGTGGCGGCGGGTTCAGCGGTCACTGTCGGTTCTTCGGTCGCGGCCGGGGCTTCGGTTGCCGCAGGCTCCTCAGAAGCCACGGGTTCTTCGCTGACCGCAGGTTCTTCGGCTGAAAAGGAATCAACAGTGGGAACAAAGCCCTTGACGGCGTTAAACTCAACATAAACCCAACCTTCGCTGTGGTCGAGTACAGTCACCAGATCATCTGGTTTGAAAATATTCAAGACAGTGGATTCAAGATCTTTTTTCGCGTAGAGGTTCAGCCGGATCGACCCGGATAAAATTGGGCTGGACGAAAGAGACTGAATGGTAACCAGCGGATCGCCGACGGGGGTTTCGGTAACCGCAGGCTCTTCGCTGACCACAGGCTCTTCGCTGACCACAGGTGCTTCGGTGACCACAGGGGCTTCGGTGGCCACAGGGGTTTCGGTATCCACAGGCTCTTCGCTGACCACAGGGGCTTCGGTGGCCACGGGAGCTTCCGTAGCTGTGGGCTCTTCGCTAACCGCGGGCGTTTCTGTGGCCGCGGGGGCTTCGGTAGCCGCAGGGGCTTCCGTAGCCGCTGGCGTTTCGGTGGTTGCTAGCGCCTCCGAAGCTATTGGCTCTTGTGCGCCCGCAGGCGTTTCTGTAGGCTCAGGCGCTTGTGTCACTGCGGGCATTTCCACTTCCGCAGGTTGTTCTGTGACTGTTTGCTCCTCGGAGGTGGAAACAGGCGGGGTTTCAGTATCTTCGCCATCCGCCCAGACAATCACATTTGGAATAAGCAACAAGATGGTCAATAATACCGCAATTATTGCTTTTGCATTCTTCTTCATTTTCATTTCTCCTCAGAAGTCAATATCGGGTATGCGGTCAATCACCGCACAATCTATATGGTAAATATGTCCTCATGGTACAATTGCATACGATGGTTTGTTCTTTCGTGCACAATATAATATATATCGGTTACATTTGCGGTTACATTTCTTGCTTTTTTTACACTTTTTTCTGCGACCACTAGACCTAGTATCAAATCCGTCAAAGAAGCAATTCAAAACCACAAGTCAAATAACGCTTATCGTACGAGCAACCCTATGTTTCAATCGCTGCAACGCCTGAGAGAAACCAAAATACGCTGGAACAGGCAATGCTTCTCCCTAGGTTCCTGTGCGAATCCAGTTCCGTACGCGAGAAAAAAGTGCGCACAAAAATACCGCCTCCCGCGATGCGGGAGGCGGCCGGAGCAGCCTGCGGCGGTTGGAGGGTCCGCCGCTGAGATGGCTTCTTACTTCACAACGCCTTTTTTCAAAATAACATTGGCATAAAGCGCTCTTTCGCTGGTGGCAATACACGCAAAGCATTTTTGGCCCTGCTCGTAAAACGTATACTTATCGATAGGCTTCTCCCGCAGGCCTTGGGCTTCGTGCCGTTTGCCAATGGTGCGATATTCCTCCCAGATCTCCGGCTTGTACGGATCGTTGGGCAGCACCGCCATCAGGGTGACAGGGTTTTCCACATACGCGTCGAGCGGAAAGAATGTGAGGATCATGTCCAGAATCTCGGAGATCCCATGTCCGTCCATACGTACACAGCGCTCCGGACAGCCGAACTTGGGATAGTTGCCGTCGCATAATAACAGCTCGTCGCCGTGGCCCATTTCCATGAGGATTTTCATCAGTTCCGGGGGCATGAGGTCCGGTATGTTTTTCAGCATCGTATCATCCTCACTCGGTGATGGTTCCGTCTTCATCCCACAAATCGTGCCAGTCCTTCGCACCAGGCCACAGGAATACCTGACCCTTGATCAGCCGGTTATTGCACTCCACGGTTTTCAGCGCTTCCATCTCGGCATCGGTCAGCGGGTCCTGTGTGGTGCACCTGAGGTTGGACACATACTCGTTTTCCCGAACAGAGAACGGAATGGGAATCTGCCCGCGCTGCACGGCCCATTTCAAGCAAATGACGGCCGGATGCACACCATGCGCTTTGGCGATATCCACCACGGTTGGCACGGCGATATCCACCACATCATCGGGCGTCATATCGCGTTCTGGGCGGGTGGGGCTGCCGATCGGGCAAAAGCCGATGGGCACAATGTTATGCGCAACCACGTAATCATACAGCTCCCATTGCTGGAAGCAGGGGTGCAGCTCCATTTCGATCAGCGCGGGCTGAATGCGGCAAAGCGGCAGCACGGCTTCCAGCTTGGGGATGGTCATGGAGCTCATGCCGATGTGCCTGACCAGGCCCATATCGTGCAGCCGCTCCATCTGCCGCCAGGTCGCCATGAAGGCATCCACGGAAAACGGCTTGCTGTCGGGGTTGCGGCTGTCGCCGTCGCAGCCCGGGGCGTGGTAGTTGGGAAACGGCCAATGCACAAAGTATGCGTCGATAGACTCAAGCTGCAAGTCCTTGAGCGTTTTTGCGCACGACAGCAGCACATCGCCCTTGCCGTGCATATCATTCCATACCTTGGAGGTAATAAACAGCTCTTCCCGCTTGACGACGCCCTCTGCCAGCGCCTGGGCAAACACCTCGCCGATCAAATCCTCGTTGCCGTATACCGAGGCGCAGTCAAACATGCGGTACCCACAGCGAATCGCGCCCGCCACCGCCTGGGAGACCTGCTGGGGGGTGAACCGGTCGCTGCCAAACGTGCCCATGCCGATACAGGGAATCTGCTCGCCCGTATAAAGCGTTTTCTTGGGTACGGTATCGGGATGGATGAACTCTGTCATGTGAAACCCTTCTTTCCATTCATTCATGCGCCGGAAACCCGGCGTAATTTGTTGCTTACGTAATGGCTAGTCATTCACCAGCATGATTTTGCCGTGCACCTGCGACGGGTCCTTATACAGGGCAAACGCTTTGGCCGCGTCCCGCATCGGGAAGGTGCGGAAGATAAATTCCGGATCAAACCGCAGCGCGCCGGTGGCAAAATAATGTGCGGTCAGCTCCCACTCCCTGCCGGGGAACGGCGCGGAATAGCTCATCCAGCTTCCGGTCAGGCGGAACTCCTTGCGGTTCATGTTTTCCCACTCCCGCGGGGTAAAGCTCAGATCGGTATGCGGGGTGCCGATAAAGCATACGCGCGCCTTATTGCCCGCCAGGGCAAACGCCATGCGCATGGTGACGGGCGAACCGGCTGTTTCAAACACATGATCAAACCCTGCTCCGCCGGTCATCGCCAGCGCCTTCTCCATAAAGCCGTCGGCTTTGGTGTTCACGGTTTCATCCGCGCCCATGCGCCGTGCCAGCGCCAGGCGGCCGTCATCGATATCAAACACAACCAGCTTTTTCGCGCCGAAGATCCGCGCCCACTGCGCCGTAAAGATGCCGATGGTGCCGCAGCCCAGCACCGCCACGGTGCCGCCGCCCGTATATCCGTTTTGCAGCAAGCCGTGTAGCGCAACGGTGGAGGGCTCGAACATGGCGGCCTGCGCGTACGGGATGGACGGATCATATTTCACAGCGTTTTGCGCAGGCAAAACCACATAATCGGCAAAGCTGCCCTGCTGGCGGCTGCCGATGAAGGAATAGTACTTGCACAGAGCAAAGTTGCCCTGCTGGCAATCCTGACAGCGCATACAGGGCAGCAGCGGCGCGCCGCTGACGGTATCGCCCACGGCTACGGAGGTCACACCCTCGCCAACCTCCACCACGTCACCGCTGAACTCATGGCCCAGCACCACAGGGTAGAAGTGCGCGCCGTTGTGCAGTACACGGGGCACATCGCTGCCGCATATTCCCGCAGCGCGGATGTGCACCTTCACCGTACCGGGCGTTACATTGGGCGTTTCCCAGGTGGCGTACCGGAGATCATCGTTTCCATAGAGAACTGCTGCATTCACAGAAATTCGTTTCCTTTCATTGATCGTTCCCGGTCATCATGGGCTCAAGCCGGGTATACAGCTCGCGGTACTGGGCATACCGCGCGTCGTAGATGGGCTGCTTTCCTGCATCCGGTTCATCCATACGGGTGATTTTCACGGTTTTATGACAGGCGCTGGCAAAGGTCTGATACACGCCTGTGCCAACCCCCGCCAGGATAGCCGCGCCCAGCGTGGCGGCCGTATCGCTTGCCGGAACATGGATGGCATGGCCGGTGATATCGGCCTTGATCTGCGTCCACAGGCGGCTGTTGGAGCTACCGCCGACAGAGCGCAGGGTGTGCGCGTATGCCCCGGCATCCTGCGCCACCTCCAGGTTATGGCGCAGGGCAAACCCAACGCCTTCCATCACCGCGCGTATCAGATGCGCGCGCGTCTTTGCATAGTTCAGGCCAAAGAATACGCCGCTTGCGTTGGGGTTCCAAATCGGGCTGCGTTCCCCCGCCATATACGGCAGGAATATCACCCCGTCGCACCCGGCAGGTGCTTGCGCCGCAAGCTCGTCCATCTGCCCGTAGCTAAGCTCCGGGCACATGGTTTCCCTGAGCCACTTCAGCGCGCCGCCGCCGCCGGTGGTTCCGCCTTGCAAAAGCCAGCGGCCGGGAACGACATGGGTTCCCAGAATCAGCCTTGGGTCGGCCGCGTACTGGTCGATGCACAGGCTCATCCCGCCTGCCTGTCCGCCCTGCTCCTGGGTCTGCCCCGGCTCAATCACCCCGGCGCCCAGCGTGCCGCACGCGGCGTCCAGCCCCCCCGCGACCACGGGCGTACCGGCAAGCAGGCCGGTCGCCTTTGCCGCCTGCGGGGTGACCGCGCCGATGACCTGGTGGGAGTCGAATAGCTCCGGCAGCAGCTCCGGCCGAATGCCCAGCGCCTGCGCCACGGACATATCCCATTGCTTGCGCCGCATATCAAAGCAGCATAAGCCGTATCCCTGCGAAACATCCTGGGTGATACGCCCGGTCAGCTGATAGGCAATGAAGCTGTTGGACTGCAAAATCGCCTGCGCGTTTTGATACACCTCGGGGCGGTTGTTCTTGTACCATAAAATCTTGGGAAGCGTATAGCTGGGCTGCACAGGATTGCCGCACAGGGCAAACAGCGCATCCCCGGATACCTTCCCCGTAATTTCTTCACACTCCCGGCGCGCGCGGGTATCTGTCCAGATCGGGGTTTTGCACAGGGGCGCGCCTTGCCCGTCGACCGCGATGGCCGACCAGCTTTGCCCGTCGATACCGATCCCGGCGATATCGCCGGGCTGGATGCCGCTTTGAGAAAGCACCTGCCGCGTTGCTGTGCAAACCGCCTGCCACCAGTCCATAGGGTCTTGCTCCGCCCAGCCCGGCTGCGGGTAATACACGGCATATTCGCGGGTATCCTGCGCGGCCACCCTGCCGTCTTCCAAAAACAGCGCAACCTTGCAGGCAGAGGTTCCAATGTCGATTCCCAGCAAGTAAGCGCTCATGCTATGCGTTCCCGTCGGCGCCGCACAGGCGGATCAAGTCCAATACGCGCATCCGAACGGCCTCACGCCCGGCGGAGAGGTACGCCTTGGGGTCAAACGCGTCGGGCTTTGCCGCGAGCGCCGCCTTGACCCCGTCAGAAAACGCGATGCGAAGCTCTGTCGCATAATTCACCTTACAGATCCCGCGCGCGATACAGGCGCGCACCTGCTCGTGGGGCACACCGCTTGTGCCGTGCAGCACCAGCGGAATCGACACCACCGCGCGGATTTCCTCCAGCCGCCCGATATCCAGCTTCGGCACTCCCTGATACACACCGTGTGCGGTGCCAATCGCTACGGCAAAGCTGGCGATCCCCGTTTCCCGCACAAAGCGCACGGCCTCCTGCGGGTCGGTATACTGGGGCCTGGCCTCGTGGTCGTCTTCCTTGCCGCCGACGGTTCCAAGCTCCGCCTCCACCGGCAAGCCGCCCGCTGCCTCCACCACGCTGCGCGTCAGTGTGATATTGCCTTCCAACGGCAAGGTGGAGCCGTCGATCATCAGGGACGTATATCCCGCCTGCTTGCATTCCACCGCAAGCGCCAGGCTGCTGCCATGATCCAGATGCAGGGCGACCGGAACGCTTACCCGCTGCGCAAGCCTTTCCACCATTCCCGCGAACACGGCGGGTAAGCGTTCCGGTCGCCCTGCATCTGGATCATGGCAGCAGCCTGGCGCTTGCGGTG
>Ga0116164_10003622_pt1 | contig 10496 bp, 11 predicted proteins | sample AD_UKC109_MetaG_FD_89888 | JGI IMG/M metagenome (GOLD analysis project Ga0116164, IMG submission 89888) | Active sludge microbial communities of municipal wastewater-treating anaerobic digesters from Hong Kong - AD_UKC109_MetaG | ecosystem: Engineered > Bioreactor > Anaerobic > Digestate... | reverse complement strand
GGATCGCCATAGGGAGCGGGACGGATGTCGCCATCGAGAGCGGCGAGATCGTCCTGATCAGAGACGACCTGATGGACGCGGTGGCGGCGATCGAGCTCAGCCGGAAGGTGATCGGAAGGGTTAAGCTGAACCTCTTTTGGGCCTTCGCCTACAACTCGGTTCTGATCCCGGTGGCCGCAGGCGTACTCTATCCATCCTTCGGGATCGTATTCCGGCCGGAGTTTGCGGGGCTAGCCATGGCCGCAAGCTCCGTGACGGTGGTCAGCCTGTCCCTGATGCTGAAGGGGTACATCCCCCCTGCTAAGAGGGCGAGGGGCTGAATGGGGGGGAGGACGAACGGAGAAAGGTGAAAAGTCAGTCGTTTGAAGATCGTTTGGAGGTGAAAGGTTTGGCTATAGATCCGGTATGCAAGATGACCGTCGACGAGAAGACGGCAAAGTTCAAGACCGACTACAAAGGGACCGCCTACTACTTCTGTGCCCCAGGGTGCAAGAAGGCTTTCGAGAAGGAGCCTGAAAAGTACCTGAAGACGTAACTGTTCGGATTTCGAAGCTCCAGGTGTCATCGCATGAAAAAGTACGACCTGATAGTCGTCGGCTCCGGCGCCGGGATGATCATCGTATCGAGGGGGATCAGGGCCGGGATGAAGGTCGCCCTGGTGGACCACGGCCCCATGGGCGGAACCTGTCTCAACTCCGGCTGCATCCCCTCGAAGGTCCTGATCTACCCTGCGGACGTGATCAGAACCCTCGAAGCGGCGAGGGCCGTCGGGATCGAGGCCCGGGTCGAGAAGATCGACTTCGACATCATCATGAAGAGGATGCACTCGGTCGTCGACGAGGGGAGGCGGAGGATGGAGCAGTCCGCCGAAGGGGCCGAGAACCTCGACTGGTATAGGGGGTGGGGCGAGTTCGTCGGCGACCTGGAGATGAAGTTCGGAGAGGAGACGATCACGGCCCCTCAGATCTTCATAGCCTCGGGGTCGAGGGCTTCAGTCCCGCCGATACCTGGCCTTGTGGAGGCGGGATACATCGACAACGTCTCGGCCCTCGCCCTGAAGCGTCCTCCGAAGAGCCTTGCGATCCTGGGCGGAGGCTACATCGCCTGCGAGTTCGGCCACTTCTTCTCGGCGATGGGAACAAAGGTGACGATTCTAGGAAGGAGTCACCAGCTTCTCAAAAACGAGGATTCCGAGATCTCCGAGATCGTGAAGAAGCGGCTCGGCGAGCACGTCAACGTCAAGACAGGCCACGAGGCCGTGAAGGTCGAGTGGGAGGGGGGAAAGAAGGTCGTATCCGCCCGAGACGTCGACTCTGGCAAGGTCAGGGAGTTTGCCGCTGAGGAGGTGATGGTGGCAGCGGGGAGGAGGCCGAACACTGACATCCTGAAGCCCGAGAAGACGGGGGTCGAGGTCGACCGTCACGGCTGGATCGTGGTGGATGACTATCTTGAGACGACGAGGCCTGGCGTCTGGGCCATCGGGGACGCCATAGGAAAGCATATGTTCAGGCACGCCGCCAACCGCGAGGCCAGACTCGCATGGAACAACGCCTTCGGCGACCTGAATGAGGGAAAAAGAGAGAAGGAGAAGGTCGACTATCACGCCGTCCCTCACGCCGTCTTCGCCTATCCTCAGGTCGGGGCGGTCGGGATGACCGAAGAGGGGGCTAAAGCCTCCGGATACAAGATCCTGGTGGGGAGGGCGAAGTACACAGACGTCGCCAAGGGGTACGCCATGGCCGAAGAGGAGAGCCTGGTGAAGGTGGTCGTCCAAAGGGAGACAGGCCGGATTCTGGGATGCCAAATCGTCGGCTCCGAGGCCGCGAACCTCGTCCAGCAGGTCGTCTATTTGATGAACGCCGGAAGCCAGGATTACAGGCCATTGGCGAGGTCGATGGTGATTCACCCTGCGCTGAGCGAGGTGGTGGCCCGGGCCTTCGCAAACCTCATGCCGCCAAAAGAGGTCATAGCCCCATGAACGAGTTCATGGCCCTCGCCCTGGAGGAGGCAAGGAGAGGGATCGAGAACGATGATGGCGGCCCCTTCGGGGCGGTCATCGTCCTGGATGGGAAGGTGATCTCGAAGGCCCACAACGAGGTCCTGAAGCGAAACGACCCCACCGCCCACGCCGAGATCCTGGCGATCCGGGAGGCCTCATCGATCCTGGGCCGATACGACCTCTCCGACTGCGAGATATACTCGACCTCTGAGCCCTGTCCCATGTGCTTCTCCGCCATCTTCTGGGCGAGGATCAAAAAGCTCGTCTACGGGACGACGAGAGAGGACGTGGCCGAGATCGGCTTTGACGACAGCCTCATCTACGACGTCATCAAGGGCGAGGCAGAGGCTGAGCAGATGGAGCTGGTCAATGTGGACCGGGAGGGGTGCCGGGCGGTTCTGGAGGAGTGGAGGAGAAAGCCGGGGCGGAGGGTGTACTGAATTAGAAATTTTAAAATCCCGTTGAGCAAAAATAGCTATTTTATTTCTATTTAGAATATGTATCATATTGAACTATTGTCAAATCTATTTCGCATTTTCACCCTCGTTATCACGATTTGCAATATTATCTGCAAATATTTCAAGCCCTTTGGGAAGCTTCTTAAACCATTTTGAAATTATACGAGCTGTTTTAATAAAACCTAAAAACACAATAGGCAAAATAATAATGAAAAATATGTGTTTATAATTCGGGTTTGAATCAAAAAGAGGCTCTAAATATACTAGAACACTAATTAACGAAAAGGCTCCAATAATAGTTATGACTAATCCTAATGTTTCGAGTTTTTTTGACAGTGAATCCAAATCTTTGAGCTCTGGCTCTCCAGCACCTTTAATTCTTCCATGAAATTCGATATCTTTATTTGATTTACCAGTATGTATGATCTGAAAAACTGCACCATCATTTTTATCAATATAGTCAAATTCTACAATAACTTTTGAGCCATCTTCAGATGGTATTAAATAAAAGTTGTCTGTTTCATTATTCATGGCGATTATATTCTGATCGAGAATTTTATAATTATCACTCATGCGAATCGTAATAGGATCAGCCTTCACTATATCATCTTTATCAATTGTTTCCCTACCTGCATTCCAGAAAATAATTTTAGATACCGTTAAATCTTTAACAGTTTGACCAGCATAACGGATTTCTAGGGCATCGAACATATTTACGAAGTCTTTTATAATATTATAACTTAAGATACTATATCGAGGTTTCCTCTCCCGCTTACTTTTAAAGGTTATGGCAATACTTACTATAGCCACAAAAACGCTTATAATAGTTAACAGAGGGCCCCCAATATAAGTTAAAAATGAAGATATCGACATAATATTCAGCATCCGTTTCTAACGTATTGTAGCGATAGAATATAAAGCATCCTCTATCTCAATCAGAGAGCCAATTGACTTATGTTGATTTCGTTAAACATCGGGCAACGACTGATAACTTGCGTCAGATCGAAAACAATAATTATGACTTGATTACATAAAACTTACTACCTAGAAATGGCCACATAGTGCCTCACAAAACAACTTTTATGCAAGTAACTTGGATGAACTAAAAACATACCTCAGCCAAATAAATATAATCCACTGCCATCTTCGGTCTTCTGTACCCTTACGCATCCTTCGGAGGAAATGCTGATATAAACAGCCGGAAAAAAGGCGATCATGGTCGATCCCTACGTCCACGGCTACCACCCAAAAGAGAGCACCCGGCTCCAGGACCAGGCCGCGACCCTCGTCGACCTCCTTCACTCCGACACCTCCTACCCGCCAAGATCCCTCGTCCTGGAAGCGGGCTGCGGCGTCGGAGCCCAGACCATCCCCCTCGCCAAAAACAGCCCCCAGGCAAAGATAATCGCCCTCGACATCTCCCGATCCTCCGCCGCCGAGGCGAAGAGGAAGGTCGAGACCGCGGACCTCGAAAACGTCCGGATCCTCCAGGGGGACATCTTCCACCTCCCCTTCCGGAAGGGGACCTTCGACCATCTCTTCGTCTGCTTCGTTTTGGAACATCTGCCGAGGCCCGTCGAGGCCCTCTCGACCCTCAAGGAGTTCATAAAGCCCGGCGGGACGATCACAGCGATAGAGGGTGATCACGGCTCCGCCTACTTCCACCCCGATAGCCTTGCCGCCCGGAGGGCGATCGACTGCCAGGTGAGGCTCCAGAAGCGAGCGGGCGGAAACGCCATGATCGGGCGGGAGCTCTATCCCCTCCTCACCAGGGCGGGCTTCTCCGAGGTCTCCGTCTCGCCCCGGATGGTCTACGCCGACGGCAGCAGGCCTCAGATGGCGGAGGGGTTCACGAGGAAGACCTTCACCGCCATGATCGAAGGGGTCCGGGATGCGGCCCTGGCGGCAGGGATGATGGAGGAGTCCGAGTTCGACCACGGGGTCCGGGACCTCTACCGGACGGCAGAAGCTGACGGGGTCTTCTGCTACACCTTCTTCAAAGCGACCGGAAAGAACGGATGGGACGAACGGGGAGACGAACGGACTGCCAATCATTAAGTCCCTGAGCTGGACGTCGAAAAGGTAAATATCCAGCAAACCTACTCAGAACATATGATCCTAAACACTCGCCTCATCCTCGCCCTCGACGTCCTCTCCAAAGAGAAGGCTCTCAGCCTCACCTCTGCCCTGAAGGAGAAGGTCGACTACGTCAAGATCGGCTACCCCTTGATCCTGGCGGCGGGGCTCGACATCGTTGAGGAGATCTCCTCGATGGCGCCGGTCATCGCAGACCTCAAGATCGCCGACATCCCCAACACAAACACCCTCATCTCAGAGCGGGTTCTGGAGGCGGGAGCAGCGGGGATCATCGCCCACGCCTTCGTCGGCAAAGACAGCCTCTCATCCTGCGTCGACACCGCCCGTGAGCATGGTGCCCTCGCGTTTGCCGTGACGGAGATGAGCCATCCCGGCGCTGTGGAGTTCATGGCTCCCGTCGCCGAAAGGCTGGCAAGGCTGGCGGCTGAATGCGATGTGGACGGCGTCGTCGCCCCAGCGACAAGGCCTGAAAGGATAAGGCTGATAAGGTCGATTGTGGGCGAGCGGGCGATCATCTCGCCGGGGGTCGGGGCCCAGGGCGGATCGCCAAAGGCGGCCCTGACGGCGGGGGCTGACTATCTGATCGTCGGAAGGTCGATCACCGACTCGCCGAACCCGGCGGCTTCCGCAGAAGCGGTCCTCCGGGAGATCCTGTGAGTAATATAACACATTATTTTTTTATAATCTCTTGAAACTTCGTCCTTTGTGTTCGTATTTGAGATCGGCTATGTCGTTCTGAGCACGAGCCATTCTCTTTATTTTATTTATGTCGATCCAAAACGTTAATTTACGTTGAGCTTTGTTACTCTGATTTAGTGTTACTAAAAATGTAAAAGTGATGATAAATGAAGCGCGAAATAAAATCTTTGGCGATCATCTTCATGACGATCCTCTCGGCCTTCCCAGCTTTGGGGTCGGACGATGACGTATCAAAAGAGACGGTTACCGTAACGGATCTCGCCGGCAGGATGGTCAGCTTGGACCTTCCAGTGGAGAGCGTGGTGATAACCTTCAACTTCGAGGAGTACCTCGCCGTGGAGGGCGGGGACGATCCCTTCGAGAGGATCACAGGCTGGACGAGAAACTACTGGGATGGAAGGAGACAGTGGACCTGGGAGAAGTACACCGCCGCCTTTCCAGATATAGAGGATATCCCCGACGTGGGCTACATCCACAAAGGTACTTTCAGCACCGAAAAGGTGCTCTCCCTCAAGCCTGATGTGGTCATAATGTGCGTCGTCGACTACGAAGCTGCCACTGACGACGTGAAGAAGCTGGAGGAAGGAGGCGTTCCGGTCGTCTGCGTCGACTATCATGCGGAGACTTTTGAGTCACACAGCCAGAGCACTATGCTGCTCGGAACGGTTCTGGGAAGAGAAGTGAGGGCCCAGGAGCTGGTGGACTTCTACCAGGAACAGGTCGAAGTGGTCACATCCAGACTTGAGAACCTAGAGGATCCAAAGCCCACGGTCTATGTGGAGGTCGGGGATAAGGGTCCCTCCGAATACAGCAACACTTATGGCAAGGACTTCATGTGGGGAGCCCTTGTGGATCAGTGCGGCGGGATAAACATAGCAGATGACGTTGTAGAAACATCTGCACCGATAAACCCCGAGTATCTTCTGATCCAAAACCCCGACGTGATCATCATAACCGGGTCCTACTGGCCATCTTATAACGACTCGATGCGCCTCGGATACTACGCCGAACCCGCTGAATCGAAGCTCCGGCTGGAAAGCTTCACCGAAAGACCCGGTTGGGAAAATCTGAAGGCCGTTCGAGACGGTAGGGTCTACGCAATTCACCATTCCCTATCCAGGCACATTTACGACTTCGTGGCCCTCCAGTACATGGCAAAGTGCCTCCACCCCGAGGAGTTCGAGGATCTGGACCCCGAAGAGAGGTTCGAGGAGTTCCATCAGAGGTTCCTCCCCGTGGAATACAGCGGAGTCTGGATGACGGGGCTCTGAGGATCTAGATGGAACGAGAAGTCCAGAGGGTTTACAGGGAGATCACGGGCCGAAAGCTGGCGTATCTGTCCGTTATCGCCGGCGTCCTCATAGTCGCCACACTCATCGACGTGCTGACGGGGCCCGCCTGGCTCTCTATCCGAGAGGTGGTCTGGGCGATCTTATCCCCTGCCACCAGCGATCCGACCGTCGGGGTTATCGTCTGGATAATAAGGCTACCTGTAGCTCTCATGGCCATCGTCGTGGGCGCAGCCCTCGGGGTGGCAGGGGCCGAGATGCAGACCATCTTGGGCAACCCTCTGGCCAGCCCCTACACCCTCGGCGTCTCGGCGGCGGCGGGCTTCGGCGCTGCCCTGGCAGTGGTTTTGGGGGTGGGAGTGATACCTCACGCAGAGGAGTTTTTGGTCCCCATGAACGCCTTCATCTTCTCCCTGATATCCTGCCTTGCCATCTACTTCATAGCAAGAGGGAGGCAGGCGCAGAAGGAGACGATCGTTCTGGCCGGTATCGCCATCCTCTTCCTCTTTCACTCCCTTCTTGCCCTCCTCCAGTACCTCGCCACAGAAGACCAGCTCCAGGCGGTGGTCTTCTGGCTCTTCGGCAGCCTGATGAAGGCCACATGGACGAAGCTTTTCATCGTTTCCGCGGTGTTATTCGTGGTGACGCCCCTATTTTCCAGGGATGCCTGGAAACTGACCGCCCTGAGGCTCGGAGACGAGAAGGCTAGAAGCCTCGGAATAGACGTAGAGCGGCTAAGATTGAAGGCTTTTATCGGCGTCTCCATCCTCACTGCCACAGCGGTATGCTTCGTGGGGACGATCGGCTTTGTGGGGCTGGTGGCCCCCCATATCTCTAGAATGCTGGTGGGGGAAGACCAGCGGTATTTTCTCCCCCTCTCGGCCCTCTCTGGAGCACTCCTCCTCTCTGCAGCATCCGTAGGCAGCAAGCTGATAGTCCCGGGGACCGTATTTCCCATAGGCATCGTCACCTCCTTCGTAGGAGTGCCCTTCTTCTTTTCCCTGATATTGACCCGGAAAGGTGGTTACTGGTGAAGCTAACCGTCAGCGATCTCTCCTTCAGCTACGAGAATACGCCCATACTCCAGAGCGTCAGCTTTCAGGCAGATCCGATGGTGACGGCGGTTATAGGGCCCAACGCTGCAGGAAAGTCCACTCTTTTGAAGTGCATCGCAGGGTTGCTGAAGCACCGGGGTAGAGTCGCGCTGGACGGAAGGGAGATGGATGGGGATGTGGCACGAAAGGTGAGCTATCTTCCCCAGGAGATCGGATCTCCGGCAGCCCTGACGGTGTTAGAGGCGGTTCTTCTCGGAAGACACAGCTCTCTCTCCTGGAGGGTCTCCGAGGAGGATCTCGGCCTGGCCTTTGGAGTTCTGGAAGACCTGGGGCTTGAGGATCTCGCGTCCCGGCCCATAAACCAGCTGAGCGGCGGGCAAAACCAGATGGTCTCGATAGCCCAATCGTTGGTGAAAGGGCCCGAGGTGCTGCTGATGGACGAGCCCACCAGCAGCCTCGACCTTAGAAGACAGCTTGAGATCTTCGATCTGGTCAGAGAGGTCACCGTCGAAAGGGAGATCATCACTCTGGTCGCACTCCACGATTTGAACCTTGCAGCAAGATATGCTGACAGCGTGATCGTCCTGAACAAGGGCAGGGTCCACATTGCCGGTGGTCCCAGGGAGACCCTGAACTCAGAGATGATAAGCTCGGTCTACGGGGTTCGATCCGAGGTTTACACCGACGATGAGGGGCTTCCGGTGGTCGTTCCCAAAGGCTCAGCTAAACGGAGGAGGCACAAAAGATAGGCTGGATATCGCCCGCTGGCAGGAACATCTTTTGCCACAATGTTGTTTGCCGCCATGATCCGCCTCGCTGGCCCGGCTTTAGGCCAGATGTTCCAAGACCCCCTTCTGGAGGGCCGAGACGACGGGAAGCTTCACCACCACCGCCAGCCTCTTGTCACCCATCTTGATGATCACGATCGATTCCTTCCCGTCTGCTATCATCATGCATTCGAGGCTGTAGCTTACGTCGTCTATCATGACGTCTTTGTAAATTTCCACAAAGCGATCCCCAATCTCCCGGAGTTCTAGTCCCATATCCGTGAACCGCTCCATTTTATCGACGACCAGAACGAGGCTGCACACCTCATTTAAATCAGATAGAAGGTCGGATCTGTGCTCTCTAAGAAACTCTGGGCTTCTGCAAAATATCATCAGCTCGTCATCAGCCCTTTTAATAATGTCCCTGACCCTGTTTTTTATCCCCCACTCGTTTCGGACGCACCATACGGGGGTGGGCGCGGGTGTTCCCAGGTTCAGGTTCTTCAGCTCATCGGCCGACCGGTTTGCGGCCTCCAGAAGCTCCTCTTTCAGCCTCTCGATCACCCTCTCCGGCTCGATGGCCCGATAGTAAGTCGGCGATCCCTGAGCGAACTCGGCAAAGCCCTTCTCAGTAAGGTCTCTGAGGATGTCGTAGATTCTCGTCCTTGGAACCCCGCTCGCCTCGTGAACTTCCCTTGCGGTCGCCTCGCCGAGACCCACCAGGGCCGCGTAACATTTCGCCTCGTACTCCGTCAGTCCCAGCTTTCTGAGGCCGCTCACAATTTCGACATTCATTGTAACTCAGTTAGTTACAACAAAGTTAAATATAGCGCTGGCCGCTTTATATCTTAAATGGGATTGTGAGGATTTTAGCATGAACGCCGAAAGGTCGCCGCCACCAAAGCTCGTCACTCCTTCGAGCATCTTTTTGCTCGCTCTCACCCTTCTGATCGTTCATCTGACGATATCGGCTGCGGTCCTTCAGGGGTCGCCAAACGCCCTGGAGAGGTTCCCGGACGACTTCTACAAGGTGGAGGGATCGCCCGATATCGCCGCCACCCTCGAGCGGTCGAGGGTCTACCAGGGCGATGAGACGAGCCTCTACCTGACGCTGACAAACAGGGGCCAGGTCACCTCCATCGAGGTGAACGAGGAGCCAGCCCGGTCGGCCCCCGAAGAGGTCTATGCTGCAAAAGTCGAGCTGGAGCTGGAGAACGCGCGGACCACGGCCCAGGACGTCTCGGTGAGCCTTCTGGTTCCCGGCAGCCGAAAGGACACACCCCTGGAGGTCAAAAGGCAGGTGGCCTACGCCGGCACCCTTCTCGAGGGGCAGGTCTCGCCGAGGCTTGAGTTTCCGATAGAGGTCTACGAGAACACGCCGCCCGGCGATTACGACCTTTTGGCCGTCGTCAACTACACCTACCAGTGGGACGTGGCGGCAGAGCCCGAGTCGAGCCGCCCGGAAAATCCCGACATATACTACCTCTACGAGAGCGAGAGCCAAACTCTTGCCCTGACGGTGCGGGTGGAGCGGGAGAGCGGCGCGGAGTTCAAAGTGCTGGAGGTCGATCCGAAGAATCTCGAAGTCAGATCGACGGATAACGTCGTCAGGGTGACGATCGAGAACGTCGGCGACGATTATGCTCAGGACCTGGTGGCAAGGCTGCGGCCTGAGAGCGGGATCTACGTCAGCGTCGACGAGTCCCCGATCCCCATCCTCCGGCCCGGCGAGACAGCTGAGCTGGTCTACAAGCTGGACGTCTCAAAAGACGCGGTCCCGGCGAAGACCTACATGCTCACCATCCTCTTTGAGTTCTCCGACTCGAAGAGCGACGATCTGACCGATACCGGGCACGCCTACGTACGGATCGAGGACGACGGAAAGCGGGTTATCGTCTTTGCAGCCGTCGCCGTCCTCGCAGCACTGGCCGCGGCAGGCCTTGTGATCCGTCGCCGGAAAAAGGGCAAGATCTGATCACGCCAGGAGATGGGCTGCTTGAACGACGGAGAAAACTCAGGACCTGTTTCGTTTGAGGATTACAGCATCGTCGCCCAGGGCCTCAAAAAGAGCTTCGGCAAATTGAGGGTCCTCTCCGACCTTTCGGTCAAAATACCCCGGGGCACGACGTACT
>Ga0116164_10003617_pt1 | contig 10500 bp, 6 predicted proteins | sample AD_UKC109_MetaG_FD_89888 | JGI IMG/M metagenome (GOLD analysis project Ga0116164, IMG submission 89888) | Active sludge microbial communities of municipal wastewater-treating anaerobic digesters from Hong Kong - AD_UKC109_MetaG | ecosystem: Engineered > Bioreactor > Anaerobic > Digestate... | reverse complement strand
GTAAAAATTAATAGTGGCAAATCTATTAGTAGAGCTCCAGACTACCGCGTCACATTCACCACCGGGCTGCGAAGCATACATCCAATAGTAGTAATCAAATCCATCAACGGCCGTAAACTGGGTGTTTTCACCGGACGATGGGGTTTCCGGCGTCCAGGTAAAGAGATGCTCCGGAAGGACGATTAATGTATACGTGTGTGTCTTGGTCACCAAATTAGCATCCACTGCCTGCACAACAATACCGTCAAAAGTACCTGCTTCGGTGGGCGTACCTGTAAATGAATCGGTCGCTTCATCAAAAGAAAGTCCAGCCGGGAGTGTTCCTGCTATGTGGGTAAGCGTATAAGGCTCGGCTCCATCGGACACCGTGATTAACTGGCTGAATGCCTGATTTTCCCGGCCGTAAGGGAGCGTTTCAGGATCAAAGACCAACAGGGGGTTGATCACAAGGGTATAATCCCGCGAGCCATCCGCCCAGCCGTTGATTGATTTCACGTAGACAGTGAAATTATAGGTTCCAGCCAGTAAAGGGATGTCGTTGTAATATGGGGCACACTCCAGCTTAGCGGAATTGGTATAAAAGGAGCATTGCACCGGCAAGGTTCCAGGGTTATAACTCCACCAAAGCTGGTCATTTGGCAAGACATTTCCAAGCGGATCCGCGGCAGTGATTTGCTGCGAGTAATAGGTCTTAGCCAGACCTACCGGGAGGGTCTCAGGCAGGATGGTCAGTGGCACAAATTCACAAACTGGCACGGTTACGGGAGTACCAGTTGTTTCCGTGCATGGCCAACCCGGATCGAAATCGTCGTTTGAGCAGACAGTACTAATATCACCATCCCAGGCCCAGGAAACACTGGCGTTTGAATCAGTGTAAGGTGGATCTCCCGGATCAGTGTTATCTGCAACGTGGAAACAGTAAGTTGCGTGGCAAGTTTCTGTCCCATTTTGCACTCGTGCGTCCTCTCCCCAATATTGACCATCAACGGCATAGCCCATCCAACTCAGCAGGGGAGACATGGTTCCGCCGTTGGAGCATGTTTGTTCAACTGTAATAATTTCGTAGTGGTCAACGTTCCAAAACCCACCAACCTCCCAATCGCCAGGAAATTTCATAATGATGATATCGGCGTCCTCCCCATCGGTCGTTGTCGTGTCCAAGTTAAAGCACAGCGTTTGCCAATATTCACCAGGAACGTAACACGAATCGCTGAATTTCCCCGGCTCATATTCAACAGACGGAGCAAAGGTAACATTGGAGTTCCCAAGGTCTGCTACGACGGGCGAACTATTGCCGAGCAGAATAACAAAGCCAACTACTAAGAAAGACCAAAAAATGATAGTAAAACCTCTTCGATGATGCATTCCAATTTCTCTCTTTCTGGTCAGCCTGAAAGCAAGCTTTTCAACTATTAAAATGTGGTGTGAAGGTTCGGAACCAAATCAAGTTAGAAAACCTGAAGACGTAGAGCCACCCAATGGTTGAAGAGCGTTAACTAAGGATGGCAATTTTTTGAATGAGTGAACAAATAAGCGGGCTCGGTTCGCTTTTTCAAAGCGAAATGAGTAGATCTGCCATGAAAGGCTTTGCCAGGAACAAAGACAGAAAGGAACGGAGAGGGCTGGAGAAAAGGAAATTTTCTTGAGCTGTGGTTGCTTGTTTGGGTATGCGGGAATTAAAGCTGGTAATCATGCTGGAAAAACCAGAAAGAGCTTTCTGACTTGCGAAAACTTTCAGCATATTTCGCTCCAGGATTCGTGAGGACTACAGATAGTATACCAATTATTTGTGATTAATCAATAAGAGATTGCATTACTCGAAGGGTGTAAACAGATATTTGCTCAATTTTATCGCGTATTTTCTGTTTCTGAGTTTATCTTTCAATAATTTGCGCACGCTTACCCAAGTTGTTGGGTTGGACGCTATTCGTTACGCTCGGGGGCTGGTGAGGAGCAATGCGGTCGACAAAAACCGGTCAACCACAGCCCTCAGGAGAGTGGTCCCCAAGGGGTTGACCCTACAACGAAACATAGGACGGATTGAGCAGCACAATCCGTCCTGCGGTTAAGCGAAACGGCACGACACGATAATTTGCCTTTTCATTTCATCAGTTGGAGACCTGACGGTCAACTGCCTCGCACGGTCCGGAGACCGGCGAGAACAAAGGTTAGCATAGGTAAATGTTTGTTATGTCAGGTTGACCCCGCATGTAAACACGCGGGGCAGGCTGCGCAACCTGACCTACGCATAGATGGTTTTTAGCGAGAAAATTGACAAGTTTGCATTGGATGATGGATGTGACGTCAGGTTGACCCCGCATGTAAACACGCGGGGCAGGCTGCGCAACCTGATCTACGCAGATTTGCGTTTTTTTTCAGAATAAGATTTTTGGTTCGAATTAGTCAAGGCTTGTGATGTCAGGTTCAGAAGCGGAACCTGACCTACGCAGAGGAATGTGTTTATAAAGAGAAAGAAGGTGGATTTGGATTGGATGGTGTTTGTGATGTCAGGTTGAACCCCGTAAAAATACACGGGGCAGTCCGCGCATACTCTTCGAGCACGATGACCTGGCCTACGACGAGATTTCGCCATTGCGAGGGGGGAAGAGACTTGTGAATTTGATGTTTGAAAATGAGTAATGAAAGGCAAGCAGCCCCATCAGGAGAGGAAGGATTTTTGGGTATCCCTCATCCACCGCAAGCGGTCACTCCCCTTCACTGCGTTCCGCGGATCTTCGACCTTCCCCCAAGGGAAGGCTGAAAAGGCGGATTGCCGCGCAAAAGCGGCTCGCGATACCCTGCGGGCACGATGTGACGGAAATCGGCTTTTGCGAGAAGAGAAGCGACACGGTAATCCGCATTTGAGACCACAAGCCGGGTTCAACCACGGAACCCGGCCTACGGGTAAGCAAGCTTACCTCTATAAGACAGATCGCCACGCAAAAGAGGCTCGCGATACCCTACGGGCACGATGTGACGAGGATCCGCATTTGAGACCACAAGCCGAGTTCAACCACGGAACCCGGCTCACAAATACTACTTGTGATGTCAGGTTCAGAAGCGGAACCTGACCTACGCATGAATAGTTTTTAAAGAGAGAAAAGTGATAGGTTCGGATTGGTTGAGACTTGTGATGTCAGGTTGACCCCGCATGTAAACACGCGGGGCAGGCTGCGCATACTCTTCGAGCACGATGACCTGACCTACGACTACCTCGCACGGTCAGGAGACCGGCGAGAACTGAAGATATGGGACAGGTGGGGTGGTGAAGAGGGTATAATTTAGCCATGAACATAGCGGTGATCGGGGCAGGACCAGCAGGAATGATGGCTGCGATCCAGGCTGCGGAGGGGGGCGGCAGGATCACCCTGTTTGAACACAATCCCAATATTGGTCGAAAATTACTGGTAACTGGCAGCAGCCGATGCAACCTGACGAATGACGCGGTGGGCGCAGGCGCTTATTACTGCGAGGACCCAGCCTGGATGGAGACCTTTTTGGGCGTTTTCGGGGTGGAGGAGTTCAGGCGCGCGCTCGACAGATTGGGCATTCCGACGCAGAAGACGGATGACGGCTGGTATTACCCCAGGTCCCAGTCCGCACAAGCCGTGGCAGAGGTTTTAGGGGAAGCATTGCGGGAGCGCCCGATAGAACTGCGCGTAGCCACCCATATCAGTCAAATTTTTTATGGAAATGGAATTTTCCAATTGCAAGTAAGCGGATTAGGACTGCATCAGACTGAGTCTTTTGAGCAACTTGTCCTCGGGGCAGGGGGCAAGGCTTACCCGGAACTCGGCTCGAGAGGTGAGCTTTTTGGGTCTCTTGAAAAACTCGGGCATACCGTGAAGCCGCTTCAGCCTGCGCTTGGTCCCATTTTTGCGGAACTCGGGGCTTTCAAAGAGCTGAAAGGGCAGCGGTTCGACGTCCTCGTGAGCATTTGGCGCGGCGAGGAGAAGCTTGGGCAGACAACCGGCAATATTATTATCAATCAGGACGGGTTCAACGGTCCGGGAGTCATGAACCTGAGCCACCTGGTTGCCTTGTATCCCGGTGTTGACTTAACCCTCCTGGTGAACTTCATCGCTCCATTTTGGTCTGATTTGGCAGATATTCTCACCGGGCAGGTTGCTCATCCCCGCAGCCTGCGGGCTGGCTTATTGCGCTATTTCTCTCCAAAAGCAACTGACTTTTTTATCAGGCAGGCTGGGCTGAACCCAGCCACGAAGCTAAATGCCCTGAGCGAGGAGCAAATCCGCCAGCTGTTGGAGGTGAGCGCTGAGGCAAAGTTTGGCGTTACCGGAGCAGGCAGTTTCAAGAACAGCCAGGTGAGCGTGGGTGGCGTGCCGGTGGGGGAGGTGGATCCGCTGAGCATGGAATCCAGATTGATTCCGGGACTTTACCTGGTGGGAGAAACACTGGACGTGGCAGGACCTTGCGGGGGTTTCAACCTGCATTTTGCATTTGGCAGCGGCTACCTGGCCGGGACGCACCTGGCCGGTTTGCAACGAAAATTATCCAAGGAGAGAACATGACCATTCCGTTTATCGAGCCGTTCCGCATTAAAGTTGTCGAACGCGTGAAACTCACCACCGAGGCAGAACGGGAGATTGCTTTGAAGAAAGCTTTCTACAACATCTTTAATGTGCCCGCGGAGGATGTTTTTATCGACCTGCTGACCGATAGCGGCACTGGCGCGATGAGCGACCGCCAATGGGCAGCCATGATGCAGGCGGACGAATCGTACGCCGGCGCCAAGAGTTATTTCCGGTTTGAACGCGCGGTACAGGACGTGCTCGGCTTTGAGTATGTGCTTCCCACTCACCAGGGTCGTGCTGCTGAAGGTATGCTCTTCTCCACACTTGTCAAGCCCGGTCAATTTGTGCCGAATAACCGCCATTTCGATACCACCCAGGCAAACCTGCTGGTGCTCAATGCCCATCCGGTGGAATTTACCATTGCTGAATCGGAAGACTCCAGCCTGATCGCGCCATTCAAGGGCGACATGGACCTGGTAAAACTGGAGCAGTTCATCCTGGAAACGGGGGTTGAGAATATCCCAATCGGGATGATCACCATCACGAATAACTCCGCTGCAGGTCAGCCTGTTTCAATGGAGAACATCCGCCAGACTTCCGAGATCTATCACAAATATGGGATTCCGTTTTTCGTGGATGCCTGCCGCTTTGCTGAGAACGCCTGGTTCATCAAGATCAGGGATCCAAAATACAAGGATGTGAGTGTACGCGAGATTGTGCACGAGATGTTCTCGTACGCGGATGGCTGCACCATGAGCGCCAAAAAGGACGCCATTGTCAATATTGGCGGATTTATTGCCTTCAGGGACCCTGAACTCAAGCAGCGCATTGCCCAGAACCTGATCGTGCATGAGGGTTTCCTGACTTATGGCGGACTCTCCGGGCGCGACCTGGAAGCTGTTGCCACAGGATTGTATGACGGCGTGGATGAATCCTACTTAAATTATCGCGAGTCGCACACGCGCTACCTGGGCGAGGTGCTCAGGCAGGCAGGGATGCCGGTTTATATGCCCACTGGCGGGCATGCGGTTTACGTGGACGGCGGCAAGGCGCTGCCGCACATCCCCCAGAGCCAGTTCCCAGCGGTGGCACTGGGGAACGCGCTGTATTTGGCAGGTGGCGTACGTACCACGGAGATTGGCAGTTTGATGTTTGAGCACACCGATCCTGTGACTGGCGCGCCGATATTCGCGCCGTTGGAGTTGCTGCGTTTTGCCATCCCACGCCAGGTTTACACCCGCAGCCACCTCGATTACATTGGGGAATCTGCCGCAAAATGCATGCGAGAGCCTGGAAAGATTCACGGGTTAAAGATTACCTGGGCGCCTAAGGTGTTGCGGCACTTCATGGCGAAACTTGAGCCGGTAAATTAGCATATTATGGGGCGGATGCGCGCCCTGGCAATACGCTCAGGTATAATTGAGCAGACAAAAATTAGAAAGAGGCAGTATGCGCGTACTGATAATTGGAACAGGATATGTTGGACTGAATACAGGGGTGATGCTGGCTTACCTTGGCAATGATGTGACCTGCATTGACCTCAACAAGGAAAAAGTAAAGCGACTGCAAGCGGGTGAGGTTACCATTTTTGAACCTCATCTGGACGAGCTTTTTGCGGAAGTCCACCAGAAAATGCATTTTGTGAGTGATTACGCTGACGCGGACATCCCCAACCAGGATGTAATCTTCATCGCGGTGAACACGCCTTCCCTGGCAGACGGCAATGCTGACCTGAGCTATGTGCGCATGGCGGCGGAGTCGATCGCTGAAAACCTGGGGGAGAAGTTCGTGGTGGTGGTTAACAAATCCACCGTGCCAATTGGCTCGGGCAACTGGGTTGAGTCGATCATTCGCGAACACTACTACGAGGTCCACGATGCCAAGCCAAACGGCTTGTTCAACGTAGTTTCCAGCCCTGAATTTCTGGCCCAGGGCGCAGCACTGCACGGCTCATTCTATCCCGATCGGATCATTGTTGGTTCGGAACATGAATCCAGTGTTAATCGATTGAAAGAATTATTTGGTCCGATTACCCGTCAGGATTTTGAAGCTCCAGCCTGCCTGCCAAGACCCGTTGGACTCACTGAAGTTCCGATGGTCGTTTGCGACCTGACCTCGGCGGAGATGGTCAAGTATGCAGCGAATTCGTTCCTGGCGCTCAAAATATCCTTCATTAATGAGATCGCCCACCTGGCACAAAAGGTTGGGGCGGATGTCTCGGCGATTGCCAGTGGGATTGGGCTGGATAAGCGCATTGGCGATCGGTTCCTGAATGCCGGTATCGGCTGGGGCGGTTCGTGCTTTGGCAAGGACACAGCCGCACTGGTGGCAACGGCGAAGGATTACAACCTGGATATGCCCATCATCCGTGCCGCACGGGATGTCAATTACGCTCAGCGTGTGTGGGTGGTGGATCGCCTGCAGGAAGAACTAAAGATCCTGAAGGGCAAGCATATCGCGCTGCTTGGATTCAGCTTCAAGCCAAACACCGACGACCTGCGCGACGCGCCTTCGTTGGATATCAGCAAACTGCTCGTGCAGCGTGGCGCGATTGTGCGGGCGCACGATCCGGTAGCGCTAGAGAATGCGCGTAGCCAATACCCCAACATTGGCATCTCCTATTCAAGCGAACTAGAATACACACTCGACGAGGCGGACGCAATCGTTCTGGTCACAGAATGGCCTATCTACCGCGAGCTTAACTGGGAGACAATCCCACCTGTATCAGTGATCGACGGACGTAACTTCCTCGACCGGGATCGCCTTACGAAGCTGGGTTTTCATGTTGTTGGTATCGGGCGATAGCCAGGGGAGACAGACACACTCTGTTTTCTCATGTTTTTTTATTTTGGTGTATCATATATGCAGTACGTTGAATCTTCTATCTATTTAAAAAAAAGGAGTTGTAATGAAAAAGTTTAGTTTGCTACTACCCATTCTTTTAATCGCTGTATTGGTGGTCGCCGCCTGTCAGCCAGCAGCACCAGAGCTCGGAACAGAAGAAAACCCAATCAAATGGGTCTTTGTTCCCTCAGGTGAAATGGAATCTGTTTCAGCAGGTGCCGAAGCCGTTGCTGACATGATTTTCGAAGAGACTGGCCTGGTGGTTGAAACCTTTGTGGCCACTGACTACACCGCGGCTATTGAAGCGGAATGCTCCGGGCAGGCCAACATGGGCTCCCTGGCAACCTTCGCTGCCATCACCGCCGCGGATCGAGACTGCGCCTATCCAGCGCTTGTCGCCACACGCTATGGCAGCCCGACCTACACCGGGCAAATCATCGCCCATGTTGACAGTGGCATCACCTCCGTAGCAGATCTTGCAGGCAAAGTTTTCTGCGCCACCGATGAGACCAGCACCAGCGGCTGGATCATCCCCAGCATCATGATGCGCGCCGCCGGCGTGGATCCTGAAACCGATGTGGAAGTTATCTTCGCGGGCAGCCATGACGCGGCCGTGCTTGGTGTTTACAACGGCGACTGCGATGCCGGCGCTTCCTTTGTGGACGCACGCACCTCCGTCGAAGACGAATTCCCGGATGTTATGGACAAAGTCCTCCAGGTTGAGATTTCCGTTGAGATCCCCAACGATGGTGTGCAATTCGCCAAAGACTTCCCCGAAGATATCAAGGCACAGCTTGTTGCTGCACTGCTTAAGATCATCGGTACCGAAGAAGGTAATGCCGCCATGGACGCCGCCTATGAGTGGGACGGCCTGGAAGAACACGACAACACATTCTATGATGCTTTCCGCCAGTTGTTAGACGCGGCTGGAATCACAGCTGAAGATCTCTAAGATTTTCAGGTGATGTAAATTGTTAAGCTAACGGGGGACCTAATGGTCCCCCGTATTAATTCCCGGGGTGAGTGATTATGCTCGAAGTTCGCAATCTAACAAAAATTTATGATGACGGGACGGTGGCTCTGCGTAATGTAAGCTTCACGGTCCCGGATGGAGAATTCCTGGTGGTGATCGGGTTGAGTGGGTCGGGAAAGTCGACCCTGTTGCGTTGTATCAACCGCCTGATCGATCCGACCGAAGGACAGATCCTTTGGGATGGCGTAGACATAACCGCTCTCAAAGGAGATGATCTGCGAAAGATGCGCAGAAAAATCGGCATGGTGTTCCAACAGTTTAACCTGGTCAAACGCTCGACTGTCCTTACCAACGTGATGGCTGGCCGGTTGGGTTATTCGCCCACATGGCGCAGCATCACCAACCGATTTGATGAAGCAGACAGACAACGCGCCCAATTAGCTTTGAAGCGAATGGGCATTACTGACCAGGCAAACAAACGTGCTGATGAACTCAGCGGTGGACAGCAGCAGCGCGTCGGCATCGCCCGGACACTAATGCAGGAACCAAGTCTCATCCTTGCGGATGAGCCTGTTGCCAGCCTGGATCCAGTTTTGGCACATTCCATCCTGCAACACCTGGAAAGCCTGAATCAGGAGGACGGCATCACGATTATCTGCAGCCTGCACTACCTCGACCTGGTGCAGCGCTACAGCACAAGTGTGATCGGTTTGCGTGAAGGTCAGGTAGTCTATCAGGGCAATAAAAAACAGATCCTGCGCATGACTGACGCGGAGTTCAAGTCCATTTATGGTGAAGAAGCCGAGCGAATGGGGGGCATCACGGGTGACATTGCTGATGAAGATGAAGTGTCCGCTGGTGAGGAGGTGGCAGAATGAGTGGAAAAATTCAACCCGAAGAAGAAAAACCCAGCCTGGTTCCTCCTGTTGTAGCAGGTTTGATTTCTCTGATCCTGCCGGGTTCAGGACATATGCTGGCGCGCCAGTTCCGTAAAGGTTTGGTGTTGCTGTTGGTGTTCCTTTCCGCGGCGGGTTTGTGGATCTGGCGGGTCAATGACGCGGCAAGGCGTGAAATTGGCTTCGCGAATATGCTCAAAAAGGCTATCCAGCTTCAACCGATTGTCCTTGTTATCCTTATTTTGATTGTTTTGCTTTATTTACTGATCGCCTTTGATGCGTATAAGACTGCTGCCAAGACCAAGCCTAATTCCTTACTTCTGTGGGTTTTCGTATTGGCTTCCTTTTTCATTTTGGGTTGGCAAATCGGTGAAATCAGACCAGCAGTCCTGGTACGCGACGGCGCAAAATCCCTACCGCTGCTGATGCGTGTGCTCTGGCCGTGGGAAAAAGCGCTCTACTATCCTGAAGAATTACTGGTTGGCAGCGCCGACGTGGTAATTCCCTGTACCGAAAACGCGGAGGTACCACCGCGGGTGGTTGAAGAAGGCGATCCTTATGTAACTGTTACGCCTACTTGTGGGGATCTTTCAGTAGTCGCTGGCGCGGAAGGCACCAAGCTCCACATGGTAGGCGGCAATTTTGCGCCTAACGATGATACTGAGATTTGGTGGGTGGATCAGGTGCGTAACGAGTTCCGGTATCGTTATGGCGGTGAGTATGTCAAGGTCATCACCGACGAAAACGGTGCTTTTGAACTGGATGTAATCATTCCCTACCGGGTCATTCCAACCACTGGAGATAAAGGCTATGCCCTTTGGCAGGTTGAAGCACGCCAGGTTGCCTCTGTGGGCGAGCCGGTATTGAGCGAGGAACTGAAACTCTCGGTCGAAAAAATGATCGAAACTATCTTCTTGGGCATGATGTCCACTTTCTTTGGCGTCATTCTTTCCATCCCGGTCAGCTTTATCGCTTCACGCAACCTGATGTCAGCCAACTGGTTTACCAAAACCATTTATATGGTGGTACGGACAATCCTAAATATCATTCGTTCAATCGAATCGTTGGTTTGGGCAGTTATAGCCATCATCGCGGTGGGGTTGGGACCTTTCGCGGGCATTCTGGCGCTGACCGTTCACTCCATCGCTGCCCTGGGAAAACTCTATTCCGAGGCAATCGAGTCTATTGACCCGGGACCCGTGGAAGCGATTCAGGCTACCGGCGCGAACTGGCTCCAGACGGTTTGGTACGC
>Ga0116164_10003614_pt1 | contig 10505 bp, 8 predicted proteins | sample AD_UKC109_MetaG_FD_89888 | JGI IMG/M metagenome (GOLD analysis project Ga0116164, IMG submission 89888) | Active sludge microbial communities of municipal wastewater-treating anaerobic digesters from Hong Kong - AD_UKC109_MetaG | ecosystem: Engineered > Bioreactor > Anaerobic > Digestate... | reverse complement strand
CTTTCTGGGATTTACACATTATTGTTCCAGAAGCAAGCAAGGGAAATTTCTGATGAAACGCAAAACCAGTGCCAAGAAAATGAGAGCCAGTTTAAGCAAAACCAAAGATTGGTTCAGGAAAAACCTCAACACCCCCGCCGTACAGGTCATGAAGAAACTGCGAATTAAACTGATGGGCTATTACCGATACTATGGCATCACCTATAATCGGAATGCCACCTCGGAATTTGCAGACCAACTCAAGAAACAACTGTACACATGGATGAATAGACGCAGTCAAGGGAAACACTTTTACTGGGATAAGTTCAACTTATTTCTCAGAAAGTTTCCCCTACCAAGGTCCAAATGCTATGTGAGTGTGTTTGATATAAATCCGGAATATATTGCTAATTTATGAATGCAGCTTTGAGGAGCCGTGTGCGTGAGTAGCGCAAGCACGGTTCTGCGAGGGGAGTGTCTTGTGAAAGGCGCTTCTACTCTACTGTTTGCAACAATTTTTTCTTGAAATTGACTTTATTAACTGTTTTCGGTAATTTTGGTTTTTGAATTTCAACAGCTGCCAAGGGGACAGCCCCCGTGGCTACTAATAGTTTAACTCTATTAAAGAATACCCTCTATAGGCTGAAAAGTTGTCATTGTTCTCAATAATTGTCTATCAAAAATGGGAAGAATCAGTATTCATTTGACAGAAGTGTCTACATAGTATATACTATGAATGAGGTGATTATATGCTGGCGAAAATTCAAAAATGGGGAAATAGTAATGCAATAAGAATTCCGAAAATAGTTTTGGATGAGATGAAAATAGTTGAAAATGACCAAGTTGAGATAAAAGTAATTGATGGAAATATTGTCATTATCCCTGTAAAAAAATATATCTCTTTGAAAGAAAGGATGAAAGGTTACACAGGTGATTATAAATGTTCCGAATGGGATACCGGTGAGTCAGTGGGAAATGAAATAGAATGAAAGCGTATAAACCGTGTCAGGGAGATATCGTCTTTCTTGATTTTAGTCCTCAAAGTGGGCATGAACAAAGAGGAAGAAGACCAGCGGTCGTTGTGAGTAATGAGAGTTTTTGCAAAGCAACCGGGTTGGCTTTTGTTTGCCCGATAACAAACACAGACAGGGGATTTCCGCTTCATGTTAGATTGGATGAAAGAATGAAAACAACAGGTGTAATTATGTGTGAACAGATGAAAAGTTTGGACGTGTTTGTCAGAAACATTTCTTTTATTGAAAAACTGCCGTATGACATTCTTTATGAAGTTCTAAATATCACCAGAAGTTTCATTGAAAATGAGGTGTAAATCGTTTTTTTATCAAAATCAAAATCCATGGGGTCAGACCCCGTGTGATAAGCAGAGGGGACGGGTTGAGGTGGATCTAAAGGGTGGACATAGTAGGGGCAGGTGAAATTTTTCTTATTTTATGCCTACCAATCCATAGGCAGGGCTAAATCAATCCTTTATTTTTTAATATCGCTTCATATTCTTCACGTGTCATGTTTCCATCTATGAATTCAAGTAATTCTTGCTTAGTTAGTTTTAATTGATCAGCCAAATCAGAAAGTAACTTATCACCATAGTCTTTTGAACCATGACTTATAAATGTTTTAATCCCTGGTTTTTTCCCTGATAAAGTAATGTATAAATAACGATTATGATGTGTGGAAAGTTTTATAAAGCCCTTTTTCTTTAGTATACGTTCAATCTTTTTACTGGGCCTGCTGGTCAATGGTGTGCACCGTCCAGTTCCGGAAAAGGTCTTTGATTTTTTGTGCATGTTCTGTCAACGGTATATTAGAATACATAAGATCTTCGTATTGAAGGGCTGCATCCATAAAAGCGTTACCAAGCGCTTCTTCAAGATCGTTACCACCAATAATTACACCGATTGCATCACATTTCACCGATAGCCACCCTCCTTCTTCAGGTCTTGGAGTTATAATAAAAACAAGTTTATTTGATGGTTTAAAATATTTTCCTTCATATGTGAATTCGTCTACGTCTAAAACTTTTGATCCATTTTTTTGTTGTTTAAATTTCCCTGAATAACTGTATATCCCTTGATAATGCTTCATATCGGTCATTTTATGCACCTCATTTATCCAATAGTAAAAACATTTATTTTCTTGGCATAGCTATATTTATCAAACGCTGCGGTGTTCAGATAAGTTAATCAATTAAACACGATTAGCCTTTTTATTATAGCATGTCTACAAAAGTTCGTTTAAGAGGCAACATGGTTTGGGCGATGATTCTGTTTGCAACTATCGTGTTCATGCGATTGCCTTTATTAGCCGTTTTCAGTAATTTTGATTTTTGAATTTGAGAGAGTTTTTTATGCTGTTCCTGAAGTTCTTTCTGAATTCTTTTTTCCAGTTGTTCTTTGTTGATGTATTTTCCTGCTCTTGATAAATAAAGGATTATGAGTAACAAAAGCAAGGGAAACCGTTCTGTTGTCTATTGCTTTTCATTTTTGTTGGCGAAAAACTCAGTGTATTTCCTATAGATATTTAATAATCTTTCATTAGAAATTTCCCCAATAAAACCTTCTATAACACGCTCATGTATCGTTGCCATTTTAAAGTTTCTGATGATTGAAGTTGTTTTTAATCCGCTTTTTTTGAAATCTTCATCTTGTGTTGTAATTCATTCCAATCTGGATTATAATAGTTCAATTGAGAAGTTATGGCACAAATAATTAAATCTTCCTTGTTTTCCGGAGGCTTTTTTTACTACAAGAACGGGTCTTAGTTTACCAGGGTTTAAGTCAGTATTAGGAAATTTTAAAAGTCCAATAGCCCCTGGTTTAATCTCCATTGTATTCCTTTGTATCTTCTATGGAATAGTCTGTTTCGTTCTCGTCATTCCAAAAATCAAATGCTTCTAAATCCAACCCGAATTTTTTTAATGGTTCCGTTTCTTTTTTATGCTTTTGTTCAATAAATAATAGAAAATCGTACGCTTCTTTTAATATCTCTTCAGGCAAATGATCGAGTTGAATTTTTATTTGTTCTTTTAGTTTTTCCGCCTTCATAAAAACACTCCTTTTTACTCCAAAGAACATCTATACTATTATAGCAGAAAAAGCACAGGGGCGCAAAAAGCAAACAACCGGAACAAGAACAAGCAACGGAGACGGTTTGAGGTGAACCCAAAAGGGTGGACAAAGTAGGGATGGCTGAAACTCCATTTTTTTTAAACAATAATAAGTTCCTCTTTTTCTCTCATTTTCACAAGAAGCTCTTGTTCTAACATTCTCCTAAAAAGTGATTTCACCCCATCTGCTGTTAATCCGGTTAATTCTCTTGCCTTTTTCACTGATTTCAGGTGTTTTAAGCCCTGCGCTTTGACTGTATTCATAGATCTTTCGCATTCCGGTTCCCCATTGCTCAATATAACCCAATTCTTTGAAAATTCTTGCCAATGTTTTGATTATAATCATAATAGACCATTTTTATCCGCTCTTCAAATTGGAGACAGCGACAAAAGTGTTCCTGCCTCCCTTAATTAAATACTAATTCAACTCTTTCAACATCAAATATCCCTTTCCCTTTATAGTACCAATATAATCTATGTGTTCACCACTAAAAACATCTTCATAAACCCCATCCAATTCCACATCAACCGTAAAGGCCTTCGATCTGGAATTTGTGAACACGATGATCTTTTCTCCTTCATATTCCCGTTTAAAACCAAGGACACCGGCCTTGTTATAGATAAAATTGATGGTTCCCTTTTTCAGGGCTTCACTGTCTGAACGAATTGTCGTCAGCGCCTTGTAGAGGTCAAACAATTCACTATTCCATTTTTCTTCTTCCGCCCATGGAAAAGGCTTCCTGCAGAAAGGGTCTGTCTCGCCGGTCATGCCAATTTCGTCGCCATAATAAATTAAAGGAGAGCCTTTGAAGGTCATCTGTAAAACAACCGCCAGTTTGGCCGCTGCTACGTCTTCATTCAACAGAGTCAGGAATCTGGCGGTGTCGTGTGAACCCAGCATGTTCCAGATGCCGTCGATGATTTGCGGGGGATAGAGATTTAAATAGTCCAGTGATGAGGTGATAAAGCTGTTGGCACTACCCCCACGCACATAAGTCAGCGTCATATCCCTGAACAGGTAGTTCATCACGGAATTCATACAATCCGTGTTGAAGTATTCAGAAGCCTGGTCCCAATATTCTCCAACCAAAATGGAATCGCTTTTCGTGTTCATAATCGTGGGGTATAAAAACTCTTTCAGAAAAATCTTTGAATACTGATCCGTTGTATCCAGTCTCCAGCCGTCAACAGATTTGGCAAACCATTTACCCAATACTTGTGCCAAATATCCTCTTACTTCTGGATTTTCGGTGTTGAGTTTTGGGAGTGAGGCATATCCCTGCCAAGTTCTGTAACTGTCTGCATTTTCTTCAATGGGAAACTGCTGGATGAAGTACCAGTCCAGATAATCGGAATCCTCTTGCTTTAGAAAATTCTCCTCCATGGCGAAAAAAGCCGTTCCGGTATGGTTGAATACGGCATCCAGAATCAACTCCATATCATGGTTGTGCAAAGTCTCAACCAATAAATCGAAATCATTCTCATCACCAAATCCCGGATCGATTGTAAGATAATCCGTGGTGTTGTATTTGTGCACAGAACCGGCCTGAAAGATCGGATTCAGGTAAATGCTGTCCACGTTGAGGGTGTTCAAGTGATCCATGGAATCAACGATCCCCATCAAATCTCCCCCATACAGTAAACCGGACAGCTGTAGTCCCGTCGGAGTCGCATACCAATCGGGGGTACTGCTTAAATCATTGTCCTTGTTGCCGTTTTTAAAGCGGTCCGGGAAGATCTGATACACCACAGCCCCTCTGGACCATTCCGGAATGTTCATATAATCGATGATGGGATGATCGAAATCAAAACTAAAAAATTCCTCTGAACCATTCACTCCATAGACAATTTCTTGACCGTCTTGAATCACAAACCGGTATTTGAGAACGGGTGCGGGCGTTTTGATATGAAATCTGAAATATTCGATATTTCGATGGTTAAACCGCTCCTTTTCGAATTCCCGTGCATTGGATTGTAATTGTACATCTTCAACATCGCCTTCATTCAATCCGATAGTCAAGTAAATTTCGCCTTTTTCAACGGGATTGATAGATTGTCTGGAATGTTCGAAATAGACCTTTGAGACTTGGCCGTCTCCCGATTTTGTTTGAAAACGTTCACTGACGATTCTTGTGTTATAAACCCGGCCATTGTAGACTACTAAATCGGTATTTTTATAATCGAGTAGTGGTACACCATCGACCAGATAGTAGTATCGATATGTTCCGGGTTTCAAATCAACTGTATAGCGCCAAAGGGTATTCACTTGTTGCATTTTTATCGGTTCGTCGTTTGAAAAATCCCCAAGGATCATCACCTGGGAAGCTTCCGATGTGGTTAGAAACGCTGTCATTAAAGCAAAGGCACTGGAAAGGAACAACAGTAAAAGCAAAAAAACCAGGACTCTTTTCATGATTAACACCCCATTTATTGTTTATTCAACGTTGTTCTGATCTATTATACTACCGGATAAATAGGCTTTCTTGGAAACGGGGACCTTGCAGCGGACATGAAATTCGAGAAATAGTTCAAATTCTGCATAATATACCTGAGAATCTCAGGATAATCGGTGATAATATAATCACTGTTGAAAAAGATGGCTTCAAAAATTCGGTACGAATCATCTTTGACGGTCCAGACCAGAAAGAGTTTGTCGCTTTCCCTGATACGTTCTGCTTTGTCTTCTGTCAAATAGGCCAAATCTACAGCCAATCCGTCCGTCAGGAGTGTTTCCGGCATGGGCACATAGAATCCGATTAGGATGGTTTTTATTGCTTCGCAGTAGGTCTCAATATATTTCAAAGCACTGTAATCAAAGGAAGAAATTAGACATTCGTCAACCATGTCAAAATCTGTGATGATGTCACACAATCGGTCGAGATAGTCGGGGGATTCTCTGCCGTGGGTCTTCAACTCAATATTCACAAGCATTTCTCCCTTTGCAATTTCCAAAGCCTCTTCCAAAGATATGAACCTTGATTTCTTCAATCCTTTGATGGGAATACTTTTCAATTCATTTAAGGCCAGCTCATTTATCCTTCTATCGTGACCCGTCAGCCGATAAATATTCAAATCGTGACTGAGAACAAAGTGCCCATCGGCTGTTTCCATAATATCGATTTCAATAGCATCAAAATGATTGGATAGAGCATATTCAATCGCTTCAGCCGTGTTTTCAGTAACGATTTCTCCCCCTGCACGATGAACCATTACTTTGCTTTTGTTAAAATCGATATCCTGGAAAATGAAAAATCCAATAAAATTCAAGCCAAGAGAGAAAAGAATCAAAAAGATATTTCTAGTCAGTACTATGCTGTATCGTTTTTTGCTCATTTTTTCAAAATCAACAGAATGCCCCGGATCGCCTTTTCTTGAATGATATAAATGGGTGAGAAAATTGAAATAAAAAGGGATAACAAAAACAGCCACCACAACCGCCAAGCAAATCAAAAAGAACTTGGTCATGATCATGATAACGCCTTCGTCGAAAATTTTCATTAACAAAAAATCATTTAAAAACCATTTTTCACTTTGTAGGATCAATGATCCGGCCGAAAAAAGTAAAAGTAAAAAAAAGAGGTGAAAAACAAAAATGGATTTCAAATATTTTTGAGTTTTTGATACACTTTCTTTCACACTCTTTTTCTGCAACACCGAATACGGCAAGGCATAAGACCACTTGATACTGAAATAGACCAAAATGATCAGCCCCACAATGGAAAGGGCATACAGCATATGATGACTTTTAATGTATTCTCGGATGGTCATTGAAATATCCAGATGATGAATGATGTTGGATGTCAAGGGAAGATTCAAAAAGGGAAAGATCATCAAGAAGACGATCATAATCCGCCAGTTGGAAAATGACAGGGCAAATCGAACCCTTCCAAATAGCGATTTGGCAATGGTGACAAAGGAAATCTTCTTTTGATGATGGATCTTTTCGCTGATCAGTATATACAGGGCAAATTCGAGATACAAGATCACCATATACATCAGAAAGCGGATCAGATAACCAGAGCCAACAGCCAGCAGCATATCCATTCCCAAAAGCGGACGAATCATAAACTGCTCAAAAAAAGGCATAATCACCAGTAGAGATAGAAAATGATAAATCACCAGAATATAGAAAAAGTAATACCATAAACCGTAATAGGTATCAATGATACTGTTTTTAAAGATGGTACTAAAATAACCTTTTTTCATATAGATTCTCCATACTATCCTTGGTCGAGTTATTGGTGATTATACACTGTTTAAAGTTCTATTCCATCATGGGCAAATGTATCCCTACACCGCTTCCGATAATCAACAACACCCTCTTATTTGTGTGGGATATCCACCATTTCGATATAGGCCGTTTTCAACAGATTGCCATTGTTGTCATAGGCTTTGGTCACTTTCTTTGCCTCAGCTTTTTTGGTTCCACCTCATACGATCCCGTTGGTTATTGTCAGTTTAGCTAATCTATCATTCATCATAATCATGATCATGATAACCCTCAAAAAAAACTTGGGGCGTTAACCCCAAGTTTCAATAAAAAAATTCGATTATGAATCAAATTCGATTTTTTCTGTTTCTCATTAATCCAGTAATAAGGATGTATTTCAAACCATTTTTATCTACTTGTTAAATTGGTATATAAAAGTAAATATCCTTTCCTTCTTCCGGATTCGGATCTGTTCTTTCTGAGATTGGAGAACCGCTCTCCAATTGATTTCCATCATACTCGTTGTTGTTCGATGGCGTATTATTTCCTTCCACGTCATTTACCGTATTCGTACCTGCAGCATTCGGATAGTTTTGTTTATTCCATTCATCTCCGTCGGCATTTTTAACCACACAGTCTGAACAGATGTAAATACCTGCACCTTTTCCGTTAATAGCGACACAGCTTGCCGTGTTATTTTTGATTTGATTGCCGTAAATGGTTGGTGAACTTCCCAGTGTGACATAAACCCCGGCGCCACTTACATAGGCATAGTTATCAGTCATCTGATTAGAATAGATTTGAGGAGAACCACCCCAAATACATATTCCACCACCACGGTCATTGACATTTTTAGAGATAACATTATCATAAATTAATGAATGACTGTTTTCTAAAAGAACGCCACAACCAAGGACCGATGAGTCTTCATCTCCTGTCCAAGTCCCATTTTCCGTAATGAGGTTATTTCTGATCGTTGCTGTTATGTCAGAAACATAAACGGCAGCGATAGGGGCATCCTTTCTAAGAGAAACCTTTCCGCCTCCTTCTGCACCGGTTATCGTAAATCCTTCGATAATGACCTGAATAGGAACATCTCTTGAGGTACTTATGTCTGGTTCTGGGGATATGATTGCAATAGCACTTCCGAGAGCATCGCCATCGATAATCGTTGTTTCACTTGCCAAGTCCGTACTCCTGAGGTGGATTGGTTTTGAGATTGTGATGTTTTCGACGTAAATCCCTGGCCAAACGGTGATCGTGGACATTTCATCAGTACTGGCACTGGCAACTGCATCAGCGATCGTCTCATGCCAGGTGGTTTCCGGTTGAGCGGACCTACCATTTCTTTCTCTGCTTACAGACAAATCATTAGGCAGACTATACAACTTGACAAACTTTGTCGGATTGATGTCAATGGCATATTCTTTTTCATCTGGTGCTCCTTCCTCAGAAGTTACAACGAGTGTGGCATCCTCTGTCAATTGAGCATCATCAGCAAGTGGGTTCTCTTTACTGGAACTACTGTTGTAGATAATGTGGATCTGATTGGAACCGTCCGCTGATTCAATATTCGCCAAAACGGTTGCAACCGTTGTATCACATGCTACCAAGAGTGATGTTGCAGAGCCGGTGGTCTTGAACTGGATAAGTTCCGGATTATCTCCAGTCAGGTTAAAGTCCGTATTTGTTGAGGGAATATACTCAAAACAAATATCCCTTCCATTCTCGTCAGCTTGCCGATTTCTTTCCGATGAACGTATCTCTTGCAACATGTTGCCTTCATAGGTGTTATCACTTGCCGGGAGTGTGTTGCCTTCCACATCGTTTACCGTTACATTCGGGTCGACATTTGGATAGTTATCTCTTTCCCATTTTTCATTGTCAGCGTTTAAAACATCCATATTTAGATATACATAAACCCCGGCGCCATTGACAGCCGTGTTATATTTAATTTCGTTGTTGTACAAAACAGGAGAAGCTTGTGCTGTAAGATCTACACGAACAGAACTGGACCTCATTGGTGATCCAATACAAATTCCCCCACCGTTTCCATCACTTGTATTGTAACTGATGGTATTGGCGTATATTTCAGGACTACCGAAAGCAACGCAAATCCCAGCGCCACGAGGGTCATTTTCTATACTTCCTCTTTCCATGCTGGTAAAGTAACTTCCAGTATAGATGTTATGACTGATGGTATTATCATGGATTTTAACCTCTGCACTCTGTGCATTGACATAAATTCCTCTTGCTCCTCTATTAGAAGTATCCGTTCCGTTTTTGGTGATGATGTTGTTTCTAATTTCGGTGTTCATGTTGTTAACGATGATACCGGCAGCAATTTCCGCTGACCGATTTCTTTCTCCGGATGAATAAACAGCCCCCATGGCATTGGTAATGGTAAAGCCTTCTATTGTAACTGTACCTTCCGGGCTGTAACTTCTTTCTGAAGCATATTCTTCAGAACCGATGGTAACCACAACCAATTCTTCATTTCCATCGATGATGGTGGTGGCCTGTACGGTTTCACTGGCCGGATCGGAACTCATGAGGTGAATGGGTTTGTCAATCGTGAGTGACTCTTTGTACCTTCCCGGCCACACCATGACCGTGGCTTCGTCTTCGGCGGCATCAATCGCCGTCTGAATGGTGTCATAATTCCATCCAATATCTTTTACCACCCAGATGACCTTCAGGTTATCCGTGCTCACCAATTTGTTCTGGAAGCTTTCCAGGTAAGCGCCGTCTGTGGACTGAATGGTTCCACGGGTATAACTCACATGGACTTGATTGTTTTTACCGATGGGATATTTCAGGGTTATTATGATGTGTTCTGCCTCGTCTGTTTTCAATTCTGCGGCTGTTATTTCATTCACATACCCGTTGACGAGGACTCCGAATTGTTCGTATTCTGTAGCTGTGGGCGCTTGCATGGCTTTGTCAAATCCCAGGTCTATGGTTTGACCGTCGCTGTTGATGATCGCCGTGTTTAAAATGGGTTTTTGCCCCGGAACTTGGTTGGTTACCGGTTTGTCTGTATAACTTTCCAGGAATGAACCATCTTGAGCCTTTATGTTTCCTTGTGTGTAGTCAATGGTGATTTCATCTGTGGTTTGTACCGGTGTTTCCAAACTCAACAGGTATTGATTGTTCGTTCCCGGTTTGAGTTCTATTTTGGTTGTTGTAAGG
>Ga0116164_10003607_pt1 | contig 10523 bp, 8 predicted proteins | sample AD_UKC109_MetaG_FD_89888 | JGI IMG/M metagenome (GOLD analysis project Ga0116164, IMG submission 89888) | Active sludge microbial communities of municipal wastewater-treating anaerobic digesters from Hong Kong - AD_UKC109_MetaG | ecosystem: Engineered > Bioreactor > Anaerobic > Digestate... | reverse complement strand
TTTTTTCCTGCACGATTTTAATATAGGAAGCGGTATTGGCCGTGGTGGGCACGAAGCGGCATGCGGACAGCAGATATGCGGCCCCGCCGACGCCGTCCAGCGTGCCGCGCCGGTTCAGCTCGTTGGACACGGTCATCACGTCGACGGACGACCCGCTCTGGTACAGCGCGTTGACGGCGCTGAAGATCTCCTTGTGCTCCGACAGGTAAAAATCATCCGGCAGCAGCGTTTCCACGGCGAGTGTGGCCGCGCCGACATCCTGCATGGCAGCGCCCAAAACGGAACGCTCCGCATCCGCGCTGTTGGGCGGGGTGATGCGCAATAAACCCTGTTGCTCCATGGCCGCTGCCTCCTTTCCGCGGATTTCGGCGGGATTATTTCTTGGCGCTGTCGGTGACGAGCACCTTCATTTTGGCCGCGATGCCGGAATATACGCTGACGGATGCCTCGTATTCGCCGGTCTGGCGGATGGGCTCGCAGTCGATTTTCCGCTTGTCGGTTTCAAAGCCGAACTGCTGCTTGAGCGCGTCGGCGATTTCCTGGTTGGTTACACTGCCGTACAGGCGGCCGGTTTCGCCGCATTTGGCGGCCACGTGCAAAACCTTGCCTTCCAATGATTTGGCAAGGGTTGTGGCCTCGGCCCGGCGTTCCTTTTCCTGCTGTTCCTCCACGGCGCGCTTGCGCTGAATTTCCCTGATCGCGGCGGGCGTGGCTTCCATGGCCCATTTCCGCGGAAACAGGTAATTGCGCGCGTAGCCGTCGGACACCGTGAGGATGTCCTCTTTCTTTCCCTGACCTTTTACATCACAAAGCAGGACGACCTTCATGGATTTTTCCTCCTCAAATTGGAACCGTTCTGAATTTCGCAAATGAAGCGTAAATCTTATTATAATGCGGCGGGTACGCTACGTCAATGCTCGGACGCGTTCAGGCGGAGCGGTATAACGCCCGCCAGCCTTCCAGCAGCGCGTCCCAGGAATAGCTGTCCCGGAGCAGCGCCCGCCTTTGCAGCTCATCCCGATCGATAGGCAGAGCAAGCGTTTCCCGGAGCAGCGCGGGAACCTGCGCGACCGTTTGAAACCGGACGAGGGTAATGCCCAGCGCGTCCAGCTGCGGATACTGCAGCCAATCGCCGCACAGCACATGCGCGCCCGCGTACAGGTATTCCTGGAGGCTGGAGGAGAACGCGTCGGTGGGCATCGCCAGCACGAAGGCGTCGGCGGCAAGACGCAGGTACGCGCTCTCCTTGCCGTCCATAAACTCGGTTAGGATCAGCGATTGGCAGGGCAGACGGGAAGCGGCTTCCCGCACGGCGGCGAAATAACGCTCGTCCGCGTTGCCGTACGTCATCTGCAGCGCGACGGACCAGCCCCTGAGCACATCCGCAGGCAGCGTTCCCAGCGCCTGCAGCAGCTCCAGATGGCGGTGGGGCGGGGATGCGTTATACCCGAGGCAGATCAGCGGCCTGTCGGGCCTGAACCCGAAATGCGCCTTGCACGCGGCCCTGTCCGCAGTCATGCGGAGGGTAGCGATATCATCGTACAGGTCCACACCGAAGTCGCAGACTGCGGTTTTTGCCGCGCATTCCGCGCCGTACAGCGTTCGAATACGCTCCAGATGCTCCGGTGTGATCACGGTGATCGTATCGCAGGCGGAAAGCGGCTTTTTCATCTGCTGAAGCTGGGCGGACGTGGAACGCAGCAGATCACTGCCCCAGAACGAGCCAATCCAGCGGGTGTTAGGGAAGCGCCGCTTCATCGCCTGCCCGAGCAGAAGGTCGCGCCGCGACAGGTAATGGTTATGCACCGCGTCAAACGGGCCGAGCTTGGCAAGCGTTTGAGCGTTGGCCGTGATGCGCGCCCACATGCGCAGGCGCGGAATATGCCGGATCAGCGGCAGGCGGTGTGTGTCGCGGCAGACGTTCACACCGTTTTCTTTGTACCAGCCGTCGAACTTGCCCGTCTGCTCCCAGATTGGAAACAAAACGATCTCCCAGCCGTCCGGCAGCAGTACGCGCTGCACATACCGCATGGTGTACACGCTGTCGATATCGGCGATCAGCAAAATACGCTTGCTCATGCGCGGCCTCCGATCTTCAGCGCGCCCATGCCCTCGTGCAGAAGCTGACGGAGCGTGTGCCACAGGATTTTGATTTCCCTGCGGAACAGGAACAGCGCCAGACCGTAGACGGCGGCAATCGCAGCGTATTTCAAAAGTTCCAGGTCATGCAGCAGGTAATTCGCGGCGGAGGCCAAAAGCATCAGACCGATGGTATAGATCACATACCGATAATCCGGTATGGCCTTGAAATAGTGCTGCCCGATGATCGTGCGAAGCGTGACCGCGACGATCGCGGCGGAAGCGGAGGCCATTGCCGCGCCGGCCGCGCCCAGATGCGGGATCAGAACGTAGCACAGCGTGATGTTCAGCACGACCGAAATCGCAAACACGATCGTACCCCAATAGGTTTTCTTCTTGATGCCGATGCCCATATCCGTGGTCTCGCCCAGGCAATAGCAGATCGGCGCGAGGAACAGAAACGGGAAGAAAATGGAGGATCCCCGGTAATTCGGTCCCAGCAGCAGAAATACGAGGGCCTGCAGCAGCGTGATCGTCAGGCCGAAGCCCGTCAGCAGGCAGGCCATCACGCGGTGTACAGTGTAGAAGCGCGCGGTTTCGCCCTTCTGGTAGTTCTCGTACACGTAGGGCGCCCAGTAGGTGTTGAATCCCGCCTGGATCACGTTCACGGTGGACGCCATCGCCAGCGCCGCCGTAAAGATACCCACGGAGGCGACGTCCAGCATGTTGAAAATCATCACAGAGCCGATGTTAGAATTCATCCAGGAGATGATCGTGACGGGGATCAACGGCACGGCGAACAGGGAAATTTCTTTGATGAACGGCTTATCGACCTTTCCCCGCAGGGCAAAGGAGAACTTCCGGCGCTGGATGAGGGCGAAGGTCAGCGAGAAAATGGCCATCAAAATTGTCAGCAGAATGATGGCGGGCTTGGCGGAAGAGGAGGAAAAGCCGGTCGCGAGATAGGCGATCTTGGTCAGCAAAATCTGCACCACGCCCTGCAGCGTGTACAGCTTCGCGTTTTGCTCCATGCGGTAGATCAGCGACAGGTACCGGAAAATCACGGTGCTGAAGCTGAACACAAACAGGCATACGAATACGCCGAAATCGGGCGTCGTCATGACCTGCGAACTGATGAACCGCCACCCCAGCAGCATCAGCAGCGAGGATACGACGCTGAACGCCAGTGAAGTGGAGATGCAAAACGTCAGCAGCGTCTTGCGGTCGGCCTTCCCCGGCGGCTCCAGGAAAAACCGCACGAACGCCTGGTCCAGGCCCAGGTAGCACACGGCGCCGAACAGCAGGGCGTAGTTATTGAACATGTTGATCTTGCCGAGCTCGGTGGGGACAAACAGGCGCGTGGCGATCGGCGTGGCGATAAAGCCGATCGCAAACGCGATCCAGGACGTCATGGAAAAACCGACCACGTTTTTCAAAAACCGCTTTTTGGATTGCTCCATGCTATGCTTCATCCTTCTGCGACGTTTTGGGGAGCGTAACGGAAAACCGGGTGGTATGTCCGCCGCTTTCGCAGGCGACCGTGCCGCCGTAGGTTTCCAGCGTGCTCCTGACGATGGAAAGGCCCATGCCGCGGCTTTCGCCCTTCGTGGAGACGCCCGCCTCGAAGATCGTGGGCAGCAGCTCCGGGGGGATCAGCGCGCCGTTGTTTTCAATCGTGAACAGGTAGGAGCGGATATCCTCGGCGATGGAGAGGCGGATTTCCGGCTTCTCGGTCTGCTTCGCCGCGTCCATCGCGTTGTCGATCAGGTTGCCCAGCACCCGGCAAAGCTCCCACGCGGGCATCGGCAGCCCGTCCAGCGGGCTTTTAATATCCAGTTGAAGGTCGATGTGCTCCTGCTCGCACGCTCCGGCTTTGACCTTTAAAAGCGCGTTCACTGCCGTGGAGCGCGTGGACAGGAAGCTCGATACCGAACGAATCTCCCCGTACACCTTCTCCAGATAGTCCGTCGCCTCGCCGTACTCGTCCATCTCCATCAGGCTGTAGACGACCTGGAGATGATTGAGAAAATCGTGCCGCTGCGCGCGCAGGGTATGGTTGAGGCTGTCCATCTGCGTGTTGGTTTGCTCCAGATCGTGAATCTGCAGCTGTCGTCTGCGCGCAGCCAGCGCTTCGCGAATATCCAGAAACGCGCCCCAGCTTGCCATCAGGCCGCCGACGATCGCGATCCACTGGATGAACTGCCGGTTCTGCGGGGTAACGCCGGTCAGCATCGCATAGATCACAAATCCCATCAGCACGGTAATTTCGGAGACGTTGACGATAATCGCGTACAGCGATGCCTTGCTGACGTCGATCTGTGTGGTTGGTTTTCTGGCCCTCATGTTTTCTTCTCCCTGCCAAACCTGCGCTCCAGCCGTGCTTTCAGCTTCGCTTCGTTGCCTTGCTCGCTGGGACGGTAATACACGCGGTTTTCATAGCCCTCGGGCATGTATCTCTGTTTGACGAAATGATCTGGAAAATCGTGCGGATACTTATAACCGGCGGTTTTTTCGTGCGGCAGGGCGTAGCTCTGGTCGCGCAGATATTCGGGTACGGCGGAGTAATCGCCGTTTTGCGCGTCGGCCTCCGCCTCGCCAAGCGCGGTCACAACGCTGTTGCTCTTTTCGGCCATGCAGATGGCGAGGATCGCCTGCGCGATGGGGATGCGTGCCTCGGGCATGCCGACGGTTTCCAGCGCGCCCGCTGCGGCGTGTGCCTGCAGCATCGCGGCAGGATCGGCCAGACCCACGTCCTCGCTGGCGTGCACTACGATACGGCGCACGATCAGCCTGGGATCCACGCCCGCGTACATCAGCCGTGAAAACCACAGAAGCGCCGCGTCCGGATCGCTGCCGCGCATACTCTTGATGAACGCGGACAGCATATCGTAGTACAGCGATTCGTCCAGCTTCATGACAGGTTTTTGCACGCTCTCCTGCGCGACCTCCAGCGTGATGTGTTTGACGCCCTCCGTATCCTCCTTCGTGGTGAGGAAGGCGAGTTCCAGCGCGGAGAGCGCCGTGCGCACGTCGCCGTTGGACATGCGTGCGATGTAGGGAAGCGCATCATTTTCACATTCCACACGATAGCGTCCGTATCCGCGCTCTTCGTCGTGCAGCGCGCGTTCCAGCGCGGTGAGGATATTCTCCGTACTCAGCGGCTTGAAGGCGAACACGCGGCAGCGGCTGATGATGGCGGGGGTCATGCTCGCCATCGGGTTTTCCGTGGTGGAGCCGATGAAGCGGATCAGGCCCGATTCGATGGCTGGGAGGATGGAATCGCTTTGCGCCTTGGACCAGCGGTGGCACTCGTCCAGCAGCAGGTAGGTGGCCTTGCCGATCCGTATCCGGCGCTCGTCGGCCTCCTTGAGGACCTTGCGTACGTCGGCCACACCGCTGGTCACGGCGTTGAGCTTCACAAACTCACTGCCCGTCATTCCCGCGATGATGTGCGCAAGCGAGGTTTTGCCGCAGCCCGGCGGTCCCCAGAAAATACTCGATTGCAGCTTATCCGCCATGATGGCGCGGCGCAGCAGACGGCCTTCGCCCACCAGCTCCTCCTGCCCCACGAATTCCTCCAGCGTGTGCGGACGCATCCGGTCCGCGAGCGGGGACTGGGTCGGATGATCTTCCATTGTGCTCCACAGCGTTTGCTGATCAAAGTTTTTCATCATTATTGAAACAGGCTGGAATCCGTACCCGAAGGATAGACGGATTGCGGTCTTTGGCCGGAACCAATCGTATAGTCATACTGCAGCACGCCGTTGGAATCGTAATATCCGGTTTCGGTGCTCCAGCCGGTAATCACGAGCTTCAGGTAGCTCAGATCCGGAAATTTTGACGGCGAATAAAAGGTAAAGCGGTTGGACTGCGTCTGGCTGCCCGGAGACAGCGAATGCTCATAGGCTCCGGTGAGCGAGTAGGTATCGCCGCTTGTGCTCATTCTGATGGGCTGCTTGTCTGAATTGAGCCCGGTGCAATAAAAGTACACCTCTGCAATCTGCATATCCGAATCGTTGCGCAGGGAAAAATATGGATCGCCGTCCCGGATATCCAGGTTCCTGATGGTTACGGCGCGGTTGAGGGAGCCGACGTTCACAAAAAGTGTGATTTCATAACCACCGTCCTCCGTGACGCCGGTGACCGAGGTGCGCCCCCAGTCATCTCCGCCCGTGATTTTCACGGTGGTGGTATCGCCTGTTACGGAGGCGATTTCCGGATCCTCTGAAAGCCAGGTCATGCTGGTATTGGTAGCGTCGGAGGGCTCCAGATCGACCGTGATATTGGTGTAGTGCTTCAGTCCGACGCGAACATCGGAGCATTTATAGGAAACCCCGGTGACGGGGACCTGCACGTGAATGGCGGCCGTATCGCTTTTCCGGCTTCCGTCGGAGGTCGTTACGGTGATGTTTGCGGTCCCCGTTCGCAATGGCGTAACCACGCCGTATTCATCGACGGACGCAATCTTCGGATTCGACGATGTGAAGGATACGGATTGGCAGGACGCTTCGGAGGGGGAGATCGAATAGCGCAGCTGTATAAAGTCGCCCGCTTCGACGCTATAGCTGTTCTGCTCAAACGCGATATCGGCGGCAAGCTCGTGCACGGAAACCAGAACGAAATACGCGGCGTCTTGTTATCCTTGCAGGTTGCGATAATCACCGTATCGCCGTAACTGACGCCGGTTACCAAGCCACGCGCCGATACGGTGGCGATGCTCTCGTCGAGTGAAGTCCACAGGACCGACTTATCATCCGCGTCCGACGGCGAAACGTCCGCCTGGAGCTGCCCGGTTTTTCCTTCCACCAATGAAAGCGTATCGGGAGATACCGTTACGAATTCGGGCGATTGTTTTACGGTGATGCGGAGCTTATCCGACGCTTTGCCGTCGCCGGATGTCGCCGTAACGGTTGCCGTACCCCGGCTGATCCCCGTCACGAGTCCGTCCGCGTCCACGGTTAAAATGCTCTCGTTGGACGATGAAAAGGTGATGGTTTGTATGGTCGTGTCCTCCGGCGACAGGACCGCCGACAATTGCAGCGTGCCGCCTATGGCAACGCCGCTGTCTCCGGCGGTGAGCTCCACCTTTTTCGCGGGCTGAATGATGGTTACGGGGATCGTGACGCTGACGGTTTCGTCATACTTGCTGACGGCGGTCAGCATGCATTCACCGGCCTTCAATCCCCGCACCTTTCCGGCTTTATCCACGGACGCAATGCTGTCGTCGCTCACGGAGTAGGTCGCGCCTTCGCGTATCGCTCCGTACGGGGATACGGTCGCGGTCATGGTGATATACCGGCCGACGGAGAGGGTCAGGCTATCCGTGTCAAACGTCAGGGTGGCGGCTTCGGCCTGTACGGCGGCGCAGATGCACAGGATGAAGCAAAGAATCAACAAGCCCGATGCGAGCTTTTTCATATGTTTGACCTCCATCCGATGCTTTGTAATCGCCGTGTCTAATATAACATAAATCAAGCGCTTTGAAAACCGAACGCACATGGAATAAGCCGGGATTGAGGCAAGCCGCAGAGTGCGCGCCGCGATCCCGGCAAGCGAACCGGCCGTATGGAGTTTTTCATGGATTCAATAGCTTTTTCCGGCCGGACTTATCCGTTGGACTGGTAAAGGGACGGATCGCTGCCCTCGGGGTAGACGACCAGCTCCTGATCGTTCTCGGGGATTGAATAGATGTATTGCAGATTGCCGTAGGAATTGTAGTATCCGGTCGAGGTGCTCCACCCGGTGATCACGATGAACAGGTATTTGAGATCCGGATAATCGGACGGCGCATAGAAGGTAAACAGCCCGTGCTGCGTCCATTCACCCGGGGACAGCGGCAGATCGTAGGTGCCGTACAGGGTGAGCAGGTCGCCCGTCGTGCTCATCTCGATGGGCTGCTGACTGGAGTTGAGCCCCTGCATGAAATAGCGCACCTGCGAGATCACCATGCCGGAGTTGTTCTGCAGGGTGATGTAGGGCTTGCCGTTGTAGATCGACAGGTTCTGCACGGTGATCGCGTTGTACAGCGAGCCGATATTTGCGTTGAGGGTGATGGTGTAGCCGCCGTCCTCCGTGGTGCCGGTTACGGTGGTGCGGCCCCAGGTATCGCCGCCGACAAGCTTGAAGGTGTTCGTGTCGCCCGTTACCGTGGCGATGCTCTCGTCTCCGGTAACCCACGTCATAGCGTTGTTGGTGGCGTCGGAGGGCTTGAGCTTCACCGTAAAGTGGCCGTAATGGTTTTCACCGACGCGGATATCGGAGTAGGAATAGCTGACGCCGGTCACGTGGATAGGCACGGTGATGGTGGCGGTGGCGCTTTTCCGGCTCCCGTCCGCGGTGGTAACGATCACAGTGGTCGTGCCGCCCTTCAGGGCGGTGACCACGCCGTTTTCATCGACGGTTGCAATTTTGGAATTGCGCACTTTATAGGTGACTGCCTGGTTGGAGGTGTTGGTCGGGTACACCGTGTGGGTCAGCTGGACCGTATCGCCAACCTCAACTTTATAATTGTCTTGGTTGAACGTCACACTCGACGCAAGCCTGAGCACGGTGACCGGGATATCGAAGGTAACGTCCGGATTATCCTTGCAGGTCGCGGTGATCACGGTTTGGCCGAGCGCCACGCCGGTCACTGCGCCGCGGCTGGAAACGGCGGCGACGCTCTCGTCCGCCGAGGTCCAGTACACGGTTTTATCGTTCGTATCCTTGGGTAAAACGGTCGCGGTCAGCTTCTGGGTTTTTCCTTCGGCGACGGTGACCGTTTCGGGGGATACGGCCACGCTTTCAGGCGGCTGCTTGACGGTGATACGAAACCGGTCCGTAGCCCTGCCGTCGGCCGATTCGGCGGTTACGCTTGCCTCGCCGCGGCTGACGCCCGTTACCAGCCCGTCCTGTGTCACGGTTAGAACGGATTCGTCCGACGAGGAAAAGGCGATGGCCTGCATGGTCGCGTCGGACGGGGTAACGGCAACGGACAGCTGGAGCGTTTTTCCCAAAACGACGCCGTGTTCGGCGGCGGTGATATCCACATCGGTGACGGGGACAATGATGATCAGCGGAATGGAAACGCTGATGGTCTCGTCGTAATCGCTGGTCGCGGTCAGCTCGCATTCGCCGGCGCTTAAACCCCGCACCTTGCCGTTTTGATCGACGGAGGCGACGCTATCGTCGCTGACGGAATAGGTGACGCTGTCGGGCATCGCGCCGCTGGGAACCACCTCCGTGCCGATGGTGACATATCGCCCCACGGAAAGAACCAGGCTCTCCCGGTTGAACGTCAGGGCGGCGGCCGACGCGTGCACGGCGGCGCCAAGGCACAAGATCAAACAGGCGGTTATCAAGCCTGTGATACGTTTTTTCATTTCCATTGACCTCCATCCGAACCAAGGTAAACACTGATTAAATCCCTTATACGTTAGCAGGCCATATTTCCACCAGCTTGGGTCTGCAGAACCTTTGACGTAGCGCTGCTACTACTTCAGGTTCCACTATCGCACAAATACTTTAATCATCGTTTACCAAGGATTTCTTTGATTAATGTATCATAAAGTAAACGCTTTGAAAACCTCGTTTCATCCCCGGGAAACCGGATTTGGAAACCCGTATGTCCCCGCGGCGGCGCTTTGTTTGCCGGCCGGTCCGCATTGATTTTTTGACAGAATCCTGTATAATTCATGGATAAGGAACCGGCCGTACACGGGATTGCGCCGGTTGGAATAAGGCGGTGACAGCTGTTTTGGAACGGAATGTGAATTTCCCCGTCGCGGGCCTGCATGAACTCAGCATCCGGCTGGGCTGGGCGCAGCTTGAACTCTATACCGACGATATCGAGCAGATCCAGGTAATCGCCTCCGGCGACTCGCATACCCTGGGTGATCTTCGAATCGAGGAAAAGGACGGCGAACTGGTCATCGAGCAGCCGCAGTACGGCCTTACGCTGGATATTACGCACGGACACTGGATGCAGCTCTGCGTGCGCGTGCCAAAAGCCTGGGACCGGACGATACACGCCGGCACCGTCAGCGGGCTGATCGTCGCGCGTGGGCTCGGCGGAGATATCATCGAGCTGGATACGATTTCCGGCGATATCAAAGCGGTGAAGATCACCGCGGGGAAGCTGGCAATGAAAACCACCGCGGGGAATATCCGCGGCGAGCAGCTGATGGCGAACTGGATTACGTGCCGCTCCGTCAGCGGCGAGATTGCGCTGGATGAGCTTTCGGCGCAGAGCTACCGGTTTACCAGCGTCAGCGGGGATATGCATCTGAAGCTGAAATCAACCTTTGAGCAAATGGAGCTGCGCACGGTTTCAGGCGACATCACCGTGTGGACGTCGGCGCCGAAGGTGGGCGTGTCCCTGCGCAGCCTGAGCGGACGGGTTTCCACCCAGGGGGTGGAGCTTTCAGAGGAGTCGGGCGCGCCCCAGATTCGGGCGACGGGCGTAT
>Ga0116164_10003604_pt1 | contig 10526 bp, 10 predicted proteins | sample AD_UKC109_MetaG_FD_89888 | JGI IMG/M metagenome (GOLD analysis project Ga0116164, IMG submission 89888) | Active sludge microbial communities of municipal wastewater-treating anaerobic digesters from Hong Kong - AD_UKC109_MetaG | ecosystem: Engineered > Bioreactor > Anaerobic > Digestate... | reverse complement strand
CCTTTCTGGAAATATGTTTAAGTCTATAAATGTCTGTCTATCAATTTTAAAACTCATTTGCAATTGCTGATTTTAATAGGCATTACTTATAACGGTGGCGGGTATGTGCAGTGCCCCGCGAGCCCCTGTCCCCTGCAGGCCCGTTTTCAGGCATTGCACGTACCCGCTGTTAGGGGCTGGTGTTCATTGTTTTAGTCTGTCTACTAGACATTTAGCTCTCATCGTAATCTCTGTCAAATTGCACCAACTTATCAACGAAGCACAAATTTATTTTGTTTTTTTGAGCGTTGGACAAAATGGCTTTGCCAAGGTGCGTTGTAAAGGCGGAAGCTCTTTTGCAAGCCTCTGGTTTGAGCGTTGGCTCGTGTGGGCTTGCAAATGTGCTTACGACTGTGCGTTGGCTTATTTGAATTATCTGTACCATTTAGTTACTAACTATAAATTTCCCAAATGCCAAGTTTCATTGGTTCAGGAACGTCAATTTGTTCATTGTCTTGTGATATAAAAATCAATTTTGTTTTTAGCTCATTTGGTCTGATAAGTTTCTTTTTCATTTGTTTCTCATATGGAGTTTCATATTTTGAAAAGAAATCATTGTAAAAACCAAAGTGTTCAGAACCATTATTACTTAAATTAATAGTTTGTTCAGGGTCTTTGTAGTCAAACTTGAACCATTCTGTATAAAAACCAGCCTGTTTTGGGAGGTTTACTGGTGTATTTGTTCTCGGACCAATATTATTTATTGGCGGTAATATCCTTTGAAAGGATTGGTCAAATTCATATTGACTACCGCATATGAGAAAATAAGCATTCGTTGGAATATTTGCATTAGTAATAAAAATATGCAACCGCATTAAATCATTAAATACACGTTGTTTTTCAACATTGTCAATAGTTGATGCGTCTTTGACATACTTAAATTCAAAGGCAGTTTGAAATTCGTCTGTATTTACCTTTTTCTTGTAATACAAATCCATACGCTTCATAAAGAGATTGGGATGCAGATATTCTAACTTTACGGCATCTGTGTCTGCTATTTTAGTTCCAATAAATTCAGCGAGTGGCATTTTGATTGAACTTTCGCTCAATATAAATTCTCTACCAACAGAACTAATGTAGTTAAGCCAACTTTGAATTGACGAACCTAAATGTTTTATGAAAACTACATTATCCATTTAACCGTTGGTTTTCAAAGGGTTTATAATCTAATTCGTTAATGTTACTTACAATAACTCTTACCCAAGGGTTGTCCATGTGAATTTCAACGAACTCATTAAAAAGTTCCCTTTCAACATATTCACTAACTGCTGAATTCATATGTGCAATGGGATTTTCAGAATGTAAACCACCTCTCAAAATGGCAACTTTGCCTTGTTTTTTACCATCTTTTGTAAGGTCATATTCGCATATTTGAACATCTTTCATATTGCTTATTTTTAAATCATTATTCACCCCAAACATTCACTGTTTTTGCATCAAACAGGCGTACCGGAAGTTTAAATTTCTTTTCTATTGATTTTATATGCTTATAATCGGCATCTGAATAAACGCCAATGTAAATACTGTTAAGCATGTGCCATTTGCCATTCTCATCTTTTCGTTTTTTGGCTGCTTTGTTTATTGCAGATATTACATGTTCGTCATAATTGCCGAAACCAAAACCATAACAAATAAGCGAACCGCTTATTGATGAAAGGCTTTCGTAGCAATATGACAAGTATTTATTATGAACGATATGAGAAAGTTTCTCGAAACCGTTACCCGCAGTTACGAAAATTGGATATTCCTTTTTCTCCATTCGGGCTTTAATGTTGTCCAACAAATAATGCTCACTCGTATATTCTTCTTTTATTATTTCGACACCTGTATCAAACAACTGCAATGCACCATGTAAATAATGAACTGTTTGAATTTTTTTATGCTTACCCCATCTTAATTCGGAAAACTGTCTCTCGTCTTCGGGAACCCATTCGTCTGTTTCTTCCGCATCTCTGCCAAAACCGTCAATTGCGTTTTCAATATCGTTACGCATAAGAACCCAATACAAAAGCAAATCGTAATTGGTTGTAAATATTTGGCCTTCTTGCGAAAGAAAAGAGTTCAAGAAAGCGGCACAGGCATTGCTTTTTTCTACGGGTACAGCAAACACATGTTCGGGATGCAGTTCTTTTATTGCATCAATCAAACTTTCTTTGAGTGTGATAGTTGCTTGTTTTATTTTATCGACAACTTTTTTGTCTGCTCCAAAAATCTCAGATATTTGAGCCACATTGTCCAATTGCTCCATTAGCAACTCGAAGTTGCTCGTTTTGATTATTCGAAAAAGCTTTTGCAGAATATCATTATCCAAATTTTCAAGAAACTTGCTTAAAGCATTGTAGGAAAAAATACCTAAATCATAAGACATACTGAAGCCATTACCTAAAAGTAAATGCTTTTGGCGGTTTTTGCTTTTCAGCGATTTTATTACTTCTTCGTATGTCTGGAATGTTTCTTGTTCCATTATTTTTTATTGTATTCTGCTTGTGGCTCAGCTGCCATTAACAATGTTTCTAAGTCGTTTGAGGTAATAAATGAATTATTAGAATTAAAAAAAGTATAATTAAATATATTACTAGCCATCGATTGAAGTTCATGATTTATAGAAGTATTGACTTCAATTTTATCATCAATAAGTTTCAATATATTAGAAATCCTTAATTGGTCTTCGAATTTTGCAGGAACATCAATATCGAGGTCTTCTAAATCTGAGATAAAAAGACATTTTTGAACCGCCCCTTTTGATAGTACTTTCAATCTTTTTTGTACCGATGTTAAATTCAAATAATAATACAGATATTGAGGAGTCAGCTTTGCTGGGTCACATTTAATAATTCCAACACTCCTTTGAAAATCGTAATTAATAATTTTATCCTTTATTATAGCTGCTTTACCAATAGTACCAACTGTCGAAAGCACGACATCTTCATATTGTAATTTTGTTCTTGAATTAATTTTCAGAAAAGAACTTTCGGAAATAATTCTATCATCAGAATCATAAATAATAAGACCACCAATAATGTTTTTATTACTCAATAAATAATGTTGGCCTTTGGGGTCATCAATTACAGAACCATGCTCACCATCTGTGACATTTAATGTTAATTCCTTGAGTTTATATCTTTTAATTTCCATGAATTACTTTTTCAATTTCAGTGTTTATTAGGCTTGATAATTTCAAACTTCTATTAATTAGTTCAGATAGATTTGACTGATGCTTTGAAATACTTTCAATAAATGCAATAGGATTATGTTCAACATATTCAAATTTAACCTCAAAATATTGACCAGCACTGAACGAATAACCTCTACTTTTAATGGTATCGTTCATGACAACAACAGAAAAATCCTCTTCAATAACTTTGTTATTAATTGTTTCGATTATTTTCTCTTCGTCCTTATTGGAAAGTAATGTTTTTTGGTTTTTGCCATCTTTTACTTTTTTCCCGAGTTTTGAACCTTCAACTAAAATTACTTTGTTGTCTTTTTTTAATTTATCAATAAAAACTACTGATACATTAGTTCCTGTTGTAGCAAAAATGTTTGGTGGCATATTTACAACAGCATGAAGCCAATTGTTCTCTATTAATTTTTCTCTAATTCCATAAGCTATTGAGGCTTTTTCAGAACAAAAACCAGTTGGAACAACAATAGCTGCTTTTCCTTGATTATCTAATGAATAAATGATATGTTGAATGAACAACAGATAAATAGACATAGAGTCTTTCTTTTTGGTTGGAATATTGGGTACACCTGCAAAAAAGCGTTTCTTATGCAGGTCGCTTGCCAGAGTTTCTCTATCATCGCTAAAATCGGTTTTAAACGGTGGATTAGAAACAATGTAATCGAACTTTTTTAAGTCGGTTTTTTCATCGTTTATGTGAAAAGGGTCTTTGAGTGTATTCCCTTTTATTACGTTGTGCAACGAATGCACCAAGTTGTTCAAAATTAAATTTAGGCGTAAAAATTCCGATGATTTTTGAGAAATATCTTGTGAGTAAATACTACATTTTTCTTCGCCAACCTGATGAGCTAAAGCCAACAATAAACTGCCCGAACCTGCGGCAGGGTCGTACAATTTCACGTTTCGCACTTCGGCAGGCACAAGTATGCGAGCCATAATTTTTGCAACCGTTGGCGGTGTGTAATATTCGGCATATTGTCCGCTGTCTTTGTTGTAGTCTTTTATCAAGTATTCGAAAATGGTTGAAAAGAAATCGTATTTCTCAGCAAACACAGGTTCGAAACTAAAAGCCACCAATTTATTGATAATGGCTTTGCAAAAAGGTGATTTCTGGTTGCTCTCGATAATGTATGGCGAAAGCTTATCGAACAATCGTATTTTCTCTGCTCCAATGGTAGCTACCGAAAAGAGTTTGATATTGAAATCGGCAATTTCAATGAGCGTGTTGTCGAACAGTGTCGCAAAATCATCTTCGTTTTGCTTATTGAACAGGTAACTGATGAAATGCGTTTTTTTGAGTTTTGCAGCACGTTCACCAATTTTCTCAAGCATGTATTCGTAGTCGTCATCGGACATTTTCTGAATATCCTGTTCAAGCGTTTGGCTGTTTTTCAATTGTTTATCGGCGTTACGGGCTTCGTGTAGAAATTTATCGTTCAAGAACTTATACAAAAACACCTCTGTAATAATTTTGTACTCACTACCTGCATTGCCCAAGCCATAGTTGCTACAAATGGTTTTCAAACCATCAATCAGGTCTTTCGTTTTTTGTGTATGTTCTAAATGCTTTGTCATTTATGCTGCTCTTTCGTAAAAATATTCGTTAACTAATGTGAGGCTTATAAATCGTACAACCTCCAAATTTCTAATACCTTTGTCTTCTAATGTTTCAATAATTGTTCTCTTGGTTGCTTCGGCAAAATAATCCGGATTGCTTAAAAGTGCCTGATTATTGATTACCGTTGCATCAGTTTTGTGTTTAATAATAAGCAAAACCTCATGCAAAGCCACATCAGTATTCAATACGTTCATGTGGTTTTCTTTTATGCGTTTGTGAATTTTTGCAAATTTGATGTCGTTCTCGTATTTAGCCGCCAGTTGTGCATCTTTATTGTTGAGTGCGTTGGCTTGTTCGTAAATATTTTTCAATGTTTTAACGGCTTCGTTCATTTCTTCCGCTGTCAATTCTTCAATGTGTTTCTTCTTGAAAAGTCGCTTCAATTCTTCAAACAATGTAATAAATTTCGGGTCTTTCTTGTCGAAATTTCCTTCCATTTCTTTTCTCGCCCTTTCCAGTTCACTTCTGAATTTATCGGCAATTTGCAATTCGTGTTCGGCAATTTTGCGAAACGTAAATTGCATTTTCTCCAAAGCAATGTTTAACAAATTGGTATTGTCGGTTGCATTTTCAAGATTGTCTTTCAAATTGATAATTTCAATCCTGTTCGATACTTCGGCGTATAGCTTATTTACTTTGTCGAACGAAAATTTATCGAGCAATTCAGTGTACCCCATAATTTTAATAATGTTGTACAAGCTCTTTAAATTCTCCAAACATTTTTTCAGTTCTGTAATTTCCTTTTTATCTGTTATTTGGCTAATAACTTTTTGAAATTCTTCTAAGTTTGAAAAATCATACAGAAACAATTTTTCTTGAATTTCTTTGATTTCTGCATCAATTTCTTCTGCCGATTTAAAAAGGTTTGAATATTCTTTTACTTCATCGCCCAGTTCGGCTTGAAGTTCTTTAAAATATTCTTTGTTGGTTTTGTCAAACTCCTTGCGTATATCTGCAAAGTCAACAACAAAGCCATATTTGAAATTTCCGTATGGACGGTTGACCCTTGTAAGTGTTTGTAAAAGATTGTGTTCTTTAACCACACGAGTTAAATACATTTTCTTCAAACGCTTGGCATCAAAGCCAGTTAATAGCATATTGTACACAATTAGAAAATCAATTTCGCCCTGTTTAAAAGCGGTTTGATTATCTTTTCTAATTTGTTTTGTGTCCACATCATGTAAAATTAAAGCAGCAGTCAACGGAATATCTTTGGTTTTCTCATAGGTAGCCTTTGGTTCAGCAGCAATGTTGTATTCTGCTACTGGTTCTTTCTGCATGGTTTTATTATTTTCATTTGAAGAATTGTATTTTTGAAATTCTTCAAAAATCATTTTAGCTTGTTCCGAAGTGTCGCAAACTATCATCCCACCAATAGAATAGTCATTATGTATTACCCTGCTTTTCTTAAAATCGGCAATAATGTATTTAACCAAAGGTTCAACAAATTTCGGGTGTGCAAACACCTGGCTTTTTGTTAGTGAGCCTTGTTGAGTTTCAATAGATTCTAATATTCCCTTTACTTCATTTCTGAATTTGGTTTCAATTCCTTCTCTAATCAGTTTTAGAGTGTAACCATCGGCAATTGATTTGTTGTAATAGTATTTATGGAAGTAGTCGCCAAATATTTCTTTGCTCGTATAATCGCCACCTATCAAGGGAGTTCCAGTAAGTCCAATTAATACAGCGTTTCTATCGGAAGTTATTAAGTTAGAAAGAAATGAACCTTTCGGATTGTAACTTCTATGTACTTCATCTAGAAAGTAAATTCGCTGAACATTCAAATCATAGTCTGCAATTTGTGAAATAGATTCTGTCGAAAATTTCTGAATATTAACTACAGTAATTGTTTGATTACCAATATTGCTTGCAGTTGCTCCAGCCGTTTTGATATTTTTAATAAAATCATCTTTCGAGCTAACCAATTCAACTTTTAATCCTCTCGCTTCAAATTCATTTCTTGCTTGCGTAGCCAAATCAAGTCGGTCTACAATAAAATAAAACTTTGCAATAATGTTTTTCTTCTGATAATAATCTTTCAAATAGCTGACATTGTAATACGCCAAAGCGGTTTTACCGCTTCCTTGCGTATGCCAAATAATTCCTTTTTTGATTCCTTTTTCAAGTTTCTTCTCAATGGCGATAGTCGCAAACAATTGGGGGTAACGCATGATGTGTTTTTCAATTCTGTTCCCAATTTTGTCGGTGCTATTCACATAAGCAAAGCCATATTTCAAAATAGTTCTTAGCCGAGTTTTATTAAATATGGAAGTAATGATTCTGTTGGAAGGGGAATTTAATTGCTTTGCAGTATCGTATTCAGAAGTGCCAAGAATGGAAACAATATTGTTGTCTAACAATATTGCCTTTTCAATTTCAATATCTTCGGTTGGCACACTATGAATGATTGAAGTGTCTTCCTCTCTGAAACAATTGAACTTTACCTCTTCAAAGTCAGGTGTTGCATAAAACGCCCCTTGTATTGGTGTAATGGATTCCTCATCATATTCCAAATTGTTGGAAAACACCAACAATTGAGTAATATTCATAAACTTTTTAAACTTCGGATTTTTAAATCGTGTTGCAATTCTGTTTCTCTCGGCTAAAACACCTTCACGATTATTTGGCTTTTTAACTTCAATAAATGCCAAAGGCATTCCGTTGATTAGAATTATTATATCTGGCCTAAACTCTTCTTCATCGTTTTTGTAAGTCAACTCAGTAACAACGCTAAACACATTGTTTTCGAAGTTTTCAAAGTCAATTAGTTTACAGCTAAATTCACCGCTTAAACTTTTAAAAAAAGCTTTACCAAGGTCGCTATTGTCAAGTTGAATATTTAGTTCGGCAATAAATGCAGCTATTTCAGTATCTGTGTATTCTTTATCGTTGATTTTGGAAAGTCCTTTTTTGAATTGTTCAATAAAGATATTGGTGTCTCCGTGCGTATTAGTCATTTCTGCTTTAGGCAAAAATGTATAGCCCAACCGTGTAAGATGCACGATTGCAGGAATTTTTACTCTTGAGTCTTCATTGAATTTCATTTTAAATCCTGTTAAATAAATATCTGCAAAATACGCAAATTTCGCTGAGTGTGTCGGCAAAATTGCAGCTCTTTTGCAAGCCTTTGGTTTGAGCGTCGGCTCGTGTGGGCTTGCAAATGTGCTGCAATGTGGGTTGGGGTTTCCATTTTCTTTTTTCTTTTTTGAGCGAGGGAAGAAAAAAACAAAATAAATTCATCCAATTTGCACCAACCTATCAAAGAGCTAAATTCCATATTTCAATCATGTCAATATTGCACGTATCTATCTGCTGTGCAGTTTCTTACACTTGCCCCTAACGGCTGGGGGTGTGGCAAGTGTGGGAGAGCGTGTTACGTTTTCGTCCCCCGACGAAAACGCCCGAGCGGGCGAAACCGCTCCGAAAACCCCAATCAACCCACATTGGCTACACCCCTTGTTGGCGTTTCGTACTTTTTAGGCTTCATAAATATCTGTCTGTTATGTATTTGATGTAGCCTTCATTGCCTTCAAAATTGTATTCTGAAAGTTTAATTATCAATTCTTGATAACTTATGGCGCTGAATTTAATTCCATCCTCAAAGGTGTATTTTGAAAATTTCTCAATTTCCTTTCTGTGGTTTTGACCTTCTTCTCCAAATACATCATACCAAAGGTATAATAATCTGAAATTCTTACCGTCACAATTATTCAATAAACCTAGAATGTGCTTAATAAGTTGTTCTGGGTAAAAATTTAAGAATTCAATCTTATTATCTGATAATTCTGATGCTAATTTTCTTAGATTAGGAATTTTCTTCCATAAACCATCTAATTCAGATGAAAAATATTTATCGTCTAATCCACTTTTTAATTGTCTTTTTGAGTATGCTTCAGTGAACTTACATTCAATTGCGTAGTATTTATATTGACTATTCTCATTATTTTCTATTACCACATCAATATTTGGGGCTGTTGAAATTTTTTTTGAAATCGGAAACTTTCTTTCAAAGTTAAGTTTTAATTGGCTTTGATTTGTTGAATTACATAAACCACAAGCAGTTGAAATTATATCTAATTTGTTTAGCCTTTTCCAATAGTGAAAAATATTTATCGAAAGAGCAGATGATGAATGAAGGGCATTAACTTTAGCAGGATACCCATTGCTACTGTTTAATTCGTTACCATCTCCTTTATTAAACTCATCTTTAACTTCGGTTAATAATGGTTCGAATAAATTGTCATCAATTACTCTGGTATAACAATGTAAGCCTCTATCGTTCTTACTTCCAACAAGAGTAATACTATTTCTCCTTGCCCAAGAAATTTGTTTTGACAATATATATTTTCGAGCGTTTAGCATAATTCATTTCTAATAATCATTTAAGTTCTTAAGGCTAACTACTGGTGGTATCTTTGTTGTTTTGCTTACTATAATTCTGTTAACTAATTTAAAAATAAAAAAAGCCACAATTGATATACCTGCTGAAACAATTAAAATGTACCATTGCTCACTTGTAATTTGTGTTTCACTTACGTAACCAGCACTTGTGAAGAACATTTCTTTAATTAAATTAGCAGGGAAATTTAAGATTGTATTTAATCCTTGTTGAAAATCTTCAAATTTCTCAGATATTACAACTGAAGCACTTATTATCCAAGTAAGACTTGCAATAAGAAAACTATAGAAGTTTGTTACAGAATTTACGTATTTTTTCCATTTAGACTGGGGAAGATATCTTAGGTAATCATATGCAGGATAGTATTTATTCCGAATAGTTGTATTAGTGTTAATTATACCCTGTATCTCTTTTCCTCTGTTCCCACGTAAAGAAAATGAACCATCTTTGTTCTTTGCCAAACCTTCATTATTTCCTGTTTTCTCTGCTTTTTCAATATTTTCTATTGCCGATAATAGTTTAGTTGCAACAGTCTCAAACTCTGATTTCTCATTGCTGTTTAACCAAAAAGTCGAATAATTCCCTTTTTTAAACTTTTTGTTTCTTAGGTAAGAAACAAATGAGTAAATGGTGCCACCTATTAAAACTAATGGTGTAGCAATTAGTGCGATACCGAAAATTAGAATTAGCAAAAGGATAATTCCACCACCTCCTCCTTTTGAGTTTTTTTTCTTAGCCATATTATTCCCCTTTAATTTCGTTTTTTAAGTTATCAAAGTCTAAATCATTGTTTTCTGCTTTGGCAACCTTGGTCTTTTTTGTTTTATTCTCTACATAATATAATCCTGTTCCAGGTAATCCTACTGAAACTCTTTCTCCTCTTGTTCCTTTTGTGTATTTTATTCCTCTTGGACCAAATGAGAATGAAATTCCATTCTTTCCAATATTCAAATATACACCTGGAAATATTTTAATTCTGCGCCAAAATCTTATATGTCCCATTCTATGTCGATTTTCTCTTCAAGTATGAACGCCAACGGCTGGCGGTGCGATGCGGGCTGGTGATTGAAACAGTTTCCTGTCCAAATGTAAGGACTAAAGATTGAAACGAAAAAATCTCGTATCTACCAGATTACCAGCATGCAATGCAACGCTTGTTAGGCAACGTATTTTTTTTTAATCATTTAAATTCAGGAAATATATTTCTTTGTTACTTATCTCGATACTACAAACAACAAAAATCCAATTCCTAAAATACAAAAATTCATTATCAAGGCTTTCTTAAT
>Ga0116164_10003602_pt1 | contig 10528 bp, 8 predicted proteins | sample AD_UKC109_MetaG_FD_89888 | JGI IMG/M metagenome (GOLD analysis project Ga0116164, IMG submission 89888) | Active sludge microbial communities of municipal wastewater-treating anaerobic digesters from Hong Kong - AD_UKC109_MetaG | ecosystem: Engineered > Bioreactor > Anaerobic > Digestate... | reverse complement strand
TCAATGGCAGGAAAAATACGGCGTTCTGCTAGATTTCGTGACAATTGCAGTTCCATATTTCCTGTCCCTTTAAACTCTTCATAAATCACATCGTCCATACGACTACCCGTATCAACTAAAGCCGTTGCTAGAATGGTTAAGCTCCCACCTTCTTCAATATTTCGGGCTGCTCCAAAGAATTTTTTCGGTTTATACAACGCAGCTGGATCAATCCCACCACTTAATGTCCGACCACTTGGCGGTACAACTAAGTTATAAGCACGGGCTAAGCGTGTAATGCTATCCATCAAAATAACCACATCACGTTTGTCTTCTACTAAACGCATCGCACGCTCTAAAACTAATTCAGCGACACGAGTATGATTACTTGGTTGTAAATCAAATGTAGATGAAACTACATCGCCTTTCACGCTACGTTCTAAGTCGGTTACTTCTTCAGGACGTTCGTCAATTAGTAAGACAATTAGTTCAATATCAGGATAATTTTCGGTAATACCATTAGCGATTTCTTTCAAAATACTAGTTTTTCCTGCTTTAGGTGGTGCAACGATTAATCCACGTTGTCCAAATCCTACTGGTGAAAACATATCAATCATCCGCGTAGAGAGACGTCCTTTAGTCGTTTCTAATTTAATTTGTTTTTCTGGATATAATGGAGTCAATGCTGGAAAATGGGGACGCTCTTTGGCTTCTTCAGGGTTTTTCCCATTGACGCTTTCAACGTGCATCAAGCCATAATAACGTTCTGATTCTTTGGGTGGTCTAGCTTTTCCAGCAACCTTATCTCCATTTCGTAAGCCAAAACGACGAATTTGTGAGCTAGAAATATAAATATCTTCAGCACTTGGACCATAGTTAATTGGTCGTAAAAAGCCATAGCCTTCTTGACCAACAATATCTAGAATTCCTTCCATGTAGAAAAAACCTTGCTTTTCGGCTTGCGCACGAATAACCGCTAAGGATAATTCTTTTTTGTTCATTTGACTATAATAAGGAATTTTAAATTCTTTTGCGTACGTATAGATTTCTTTTAATGTTTTATGATCTAACTCCGCCATTGTTAAATAGTCGCTCATACTTACTCCTCTACCATCTCGACTTCGGCACCTAAAGCTGTTAGTTTCTCAATAATATTGTCATAACCACGTAAAATGTATTCTACTTTGCTAATTTTTGTTGTTCCTTCTGCCATTAATCCAGCAATAACTAAACAAGCACCGGCACGTAAATCAGAAGCTTCTACTTCTGCCCCACGTAATTCACTTGGACCTTCTACAAACATCATATTACCTTCAATTGAAGCCGTCGCTCCCATACGAACTAATTCAGGAATATGATTGACACGTTGTTGGTAAATCGTATCTGTGATTTCTGATTTCCCTTGGGCTTTTAACAATAATGGCGTGATTGGTTGTTGTAAATCTGTCGCAAAACCTGGATATGGATAAGTTTTTACGATAGCTGGTTTTAAATTTTTTGAAGGATGAATATAAATGCTATCTTCGCTGATGTCCATTGCGACACCAATTTCTTCTAATTTAGAAATAAAACTATCTAGATGCTCGTAAATCACGTTTTTAATAGTAATCCCATCGCCAGCAGCTGCGGCTAAAGATAAATAGGTACCTGCTTCAATACGGTCAGGAATAATTGAATGGCGACAACCATGTAATTCTTTTACTCCTTCAATGCGGATTTCATCCGTACCAGCGCCTCGAATTTTAGCGCCCATATTATTTAATAAAGTTGCCACGTCAATAATCTCTGGTTCTCTTGCGGCGTTTTCAATAATCGTGCGCCCTTCTGCTTTGACAGCAGCTAACATAATATTGATAGTAGCACCAATCGATACCATATCTAGGAAAATACGGTCACCTTGTAAACCTTCTTCAGGTGCACGCAAATACATTGCGCCATGTTCATTTGTTACTTCTGCACCTAAAGCTTCAAAACCTTTCACGTGCAAATTAATTGGACGAGGACCTAAGTAACATCCTCCTGGCAGACCTACGACACCTTCGCCAAATTTACCAAGTAAGGCTCCCATGAAATAATAAGAAGCACGTAAGCTGTTAATTTTCCCACTTGGCATTGGAATCGACACAATATCTGTTGGATCAATTTCTAATTCATTGTTCGCAAATTTTGTTTTGACACCCATAATTTCTAAAATTTCAATTAATGAATGAACATCTTGAATATCTGGTACACCTTCCAAAGTTACTGGAGAATCAGCTAAAATTGCTGCTGGAATTAATGCTACTGCGCTGTTTTTTGCCCCGCTAATTGTTACTTCTCCAGATAGTGGACGATTCCCATGAATGACTAATTTTTTCATATATTTTCACCTATTTGTTTTTCAAATTTATATATACATCATTTTTGATTTTACCATAATTCACAAGAATAAAAAAGGCGATACCTCTCTTCTTTACTTGAAGCATAGGCAATAATCAAAAAATTTGTTACTATAAAATAAACTTTTTCTTTGCAAAGGAGGGTCTTTGTGTCACGACGACGTCTAGCAAAAGAACAAAATGGTGACATTTATTGTTCAGTCTTCATCAAAAATAGCCAGGCTCTAACGCAATTACAACGTGAGCTCAAGCGACAGCACTTTCAACATGCACAAACATTGGTAGTCGATCCGCTCAATGCGCAACTGATTTCACAATTACGTACAAGTGCAATCTTAGAATTTTTATTGGTCATCATTCAGGGGCAAAAACTATTTCAGTATACTATCCATTCAACTGCCCAAAGCTTCCCATCTGATTCTCTTTTTACTGAACAGCATAAAATTTATGTACATCCAAATTATATTGAAATTTATCGCGCACCCGATAACTTGCCACCCTATTCTTCTTTTCAAGTGTTAGCATAATTTGTTTTTTCTTTATACAAAGACAAAAAAACCTCTTAGAATCGAAATTCTAAGAGGTTTCATTCATTTAATTAAGCTTTGTCAGCTGAACCGAACCATTCAATATGTTCGATTGCATCTTTAACGATAGCAGCTTTACCTGGTGCTAATAATTTACGAGGGTCAAAACCTTTTCCTTCTAAATCTTTGCCAGCTTCGATGTATTCACGAATTGCTTTAGCAAATGATAATTGGAATTCAGTGTTAACGTTAATTTTAGAAACACCCATTGAGATTGCTTTTTCAATTTGTTCTTGAGGGATACCTGATCCACCATGTAATACTAATGGTACATCTTGGCCTACAGCATCAGCGATAGCTTGTAAGTGGTCAAATGCTAAACCAGCCCAGTTTTCTGGATAAGCACCGTGGATGTTACCAATACCACATGCTAAGAAATCAATTCCAGTGTTAACCATTTGTACACATTCGTCGATGTCAGCTAATTCGCCAGAACCGATGATTCCATCTTCTTCTCCACCGATTGAACCAACTTCACATTCTACAGAAACACCTTTAGCATGTGCTTTTTCAACAACGTCTTTAGCTAATTTTAAGTTTTCTTCGAATGGTAAGTGAGAACCATCAAACATAACTGAAGTGTAACCAGCTTCGATACATTCTAATGCATCATCGTATTCACCATGGTCTAAGTGTAAAACGACTGGTACAGTGATATTCATTGATTCAATTAAATCTTCAACCATGTGTACGACTAATTTGTAACCACCCATGTATTTAGCAGCACCCATAGAAGTTTGGATTAATACTGGAGCGTTTTTCGCTTGAGCAGCCTCAAGAATAGCTTGAGTCCATTCTAAGTTGTTTGTATTGTACGCACCTACAGCGTATCCGCCTTTACGAGCTGCCTTAAAAATTTCAGTACCTGATACTAATGGCATAATAATTTCCTCCTAAGTTTTATAAAAACTTTATTTGTTAAGACTTGCTTAACCAACGCTATCATTTTAGCAAATATTTATAGATTTTTCTACTAAAACTATGCATTTCTCTGGATTTTTCACTTTTTATTTTTTTAAAATAGATATCTCACCAGAAAATTTTCTGAAAGAATGTGATTAATACTACAAATCCACTCTTTTTAAATAACTAAAAAAAACAATCTTGCTCTCATTATTTTTTATTTATTTTCTAATGAAGCATCCACAAAAGCTTGTATTAAACGTTGTGGACGATTTGGACGAGAAATTAATTCAGGATGGAATTGACACGCCACAAAGAATTTATTTTCTGGGAATTCAACAATTTCCACTAAACGATTGTCTGGAGAAACGCCTGAAAAAACTAATCCATTAGCTTCAAATTGCTCACGATACTCATTGTTAAACTCATAGCGATGGCGATGGCGTTCTTGCACAACTGCTTCGTTATGGTAAGCTGCTGCTGTTTTAGTTCCTGATTTTAATTGGCAAGGATACAAACCTAAGCGTAATGTGCCGCCTAAATTTTCAATATTTTCTTGATCTGCCATTAAATCAATAATATTGTACGGCGTTTCTGGGTCTGTTTCTGCTGAATGTGCGCCTTCTAAACCAACCACATTGCGAGCAAATTCAACACAGGCTAGTTGCATACCTAAACAAATTCCTAAGAATGGCACATCGTTTTCACGAGCATAACGAATGGCTTCAATCTTACCTTCAATACCACGGTCTCCAAAACCACCAGGCACTAAGATTCCATCGGCTGCTTGCAGATAATCCGTTACGTTTTCATGTGTTAATTCAGCAGCATTCACCCAATCAATTTCAATATCGGCATCATCAGCAAATCCCGCATGTTTTAACGCTTCGACTACCGATAAATACGCATCAGGTAATTCAACATATTTTCCAACTAAAGCAATCCGAACTGATTTTTTCAAATTCAATACTTTTGATTCCAATGCTTGCCATTCAGTCATATCTGCTTCTGGTGCATCAATTTTCAAGTAATCACAAACAATTTGATCCATTCCTTGTTTTTGTAAATTCAACGGAATGGAATAAAGCGTATCAACATCTAATGATTCAATAACCGCTTCTGACGCAACATCACAGAATTGTGCTAATTTGTCTTTTGTACCTTGAGAAACAGGTTGCTCTGTACGAACGACTAAAATATTTGGTTGGATACCCAAGCTACGTAATTCTTTAACACTATGTTGCGTTGGTTTTGTTTTCATTTCTCCAGCAGCTTTTAAATAAGGAATTAAGGTTGTATGGATGTATAAGACATTATCACTGCCTACATCAGCTTTCATCTGGCGCAAGGCTTCTAAAAATGGTAAAGACTCAATATCGCCAACAGTTCCACCCACTTCTGTAATAATAATATCAGCATCTGTAGTGGTAGCAGCTCGCATAATTTTATCTTTGATTTCATTTGTAATATGAGGAATCACTTGTACAGTTGCACCTAAATATTCCCCTTTACGTTCTTTGCGTAAAACTTCAGAATAAACTTTCCCAGTAGTTACATTAGAATATTGGTTTAAATTAATATCAATAAAGCGTTCATAGTGACCTAAATCCAAATCTGTTTCTGCCCCATCATCCGTTACAAAAACTTCTCCATGTTGGTATGGGCTCATTGTTCCTGGATCGACATTAATGTATGGATCAAATTTTTGAATTGTTACGTTCAATCCACGATTTTTCAGTAAACGTCCTAATGATGCTGCAACAATTCCTTTCCCAATCGAAGAAACGACACCGCCAGTTACAAAAATATATTTTGTCATAAATAAAACTCCTTCGCGCTATTTTTTAAAAGGTTGCACTAAAAATACAAAAAGCTCCCTACTCAAGTAATAACTCGAATAGGGAGCGTATGAACGAATGAATCGACTCTTTAAAAGAGTGCCCAAACAGTATGATAGACACTTTCGAGCCATTTGTCAATTGTTATATTTATTTTTTTCAGAAATTTTCTTGAAAAAATTAAAAGAAGTCATTTATAGACTTCTTTTAATCTCCTGTTATTAATAAAGCTCTAAATATTGTTCTCTTTCCCATTCAGAAACTGATTGACGATACGCTGCCCATTCCATGCGTTTCGCTTCTACAAAGTTTCCATAAATATGTTCGCCTAATGCGCCAACAATCGTTGGGTCTTTGCGTAATTGTTTTAACGCATTGTGAAGTGTTGAAGGCAAATCATAAATTTGCGCTGCTTCACGTTCTTCTTCTGTCATTACATAAATATTGCGGTCAACTGCTGCTGGTGGTGTTAAACCACGACGAATGCCATCTAAACCAGCTTCTAATAAAACAGCCATTGCTAAATATGGATTAGCTGATGGATCTACAGAACGTAATTCTAAACGTGTAGATAACCCACGAGATTCTGGTACACGGATTAATGGTGAACGGTTGTGTCCAGACCATGCAACATATACCGGTGCTTCAAATCCTGGAATTAATCGTTTGTAAGAGTTCACTGTTGGATTACATACAGCTGTATACGCACGTGCATGTTCAACTAACCCTGCTAAAAATTGATAGGCAGTTTCACTCAATTCTAACTCGCCATCTTTATCATAGAAGACATTTTCGTCACCTTTAAATAAAGACATGTTACAGTGCATTCCTGAACCAGCGATACCAAATAATGGTTTTGGCATGAATGTTGCGTGTAAACCATGCTTTCTAGCAATTGTTTTTACAACTAATTTAAACGTTTGAATATTGTCACACGCTTCAATAACTTCAGCGTATTTGAAATCAATTTCATGTTGGCCAGGAGCTGTCTCATGGTGAGATGCTTCTACTTCAAAACCCATTCTTTCTAATTCTAATACGATATCACGACGACAATTTTCTCCCATATCAGTTGGGGCGAAGTCAAAGTAACCACCTTTGTCGTTCAAGTCTGTTGTGATTTCGCCATTTTCATCTAGTTTGAATAAGAAGAATTCTGGTTCTGGACCTAAGTTAAATGAAGTAAAACCTAAGTCATACATATGTTTTAATGAACGTTTCAAATTTCCACGTGGATCGCCTGCAAATGGAGTACCATCTGGATTGTAGACATCACAAATTAAACGTGCAACTTTTCCATGGTCTGTTTCCCATGGGAAGATCATCCATGTCGTTACGTCTGGGTATAAGTACATATCACTTTCTTCAATACGGACAAAGCCTTCGATTGAAGAACCATCAAACATCATTTTATTATCTAAAACTTTGTCTAACTGGCTAATTGGAACTTCTACGTTTTTGATTGTTCCCATGATATCGGTAAACATCAAACGTAAAAAGCGTACATTTTCTTCTTGTGCAATTTGTTTAATTTGTTCTGAAGTGTATTCCACTCTTGGCATAATAATAATCCCGTCCTTTATTTTTGTTTAAGTGTGGCGCTTATCAATAATTATAAATGTGGTCCATTCGGAAAATGTTGTGAATGATTTAATCCACCTTGAGATAATATCTCATCATAAAAAATACGGCGAACATCTTTATCTGTCAGCGGTTGTTTATCTCGAGCTGCTTGTTCTTCCGCTTTTTTCATTTCATAAACTCGTTTGATTCCAGCCATATTCAATCCGTCAGAGAGATAATCTTTAATTTCTAACAAAATATCAATATCATTTAACGAATACATTCGGCGATTACCTTCGCTTCGTTCGGGATGAATTAAATTTTGTTCTTCATAGTAACGAATTTGGCGTGCAGTCAAATCAGTTAGTTTCATAACTGTACCAATTGGAAAAACTGACATGGAACGTCGAAGTTCTTTTTCTCGCATAACGTCTCTCCTCTCTCCTGTTTAATGAATTGCTGATGAATCTAGAGTAAATATAGCAAGAGTCCCCTCATCTGTCAACCCTCTATGTTATATTTCCTTACATAACGAGTTAATTTTTTCTACCTTCTACCGTGAACTAGACCAAAATAAAAAACAATCTAAGAAAGGAAATCTTTCTTAGATTGCTTGGATTAATCCATCTGACGAATAGCATAAGAATCAGGCTGTGCAAAGCCTTTTAAGAGGTATGTCTGTGTCTCTTCTTCATAATCAGACGACAATAATAACGTCTCTCGCTTCAACCGATTTAATAACTTCCCTTCATCTTGTTGCAACGATAACGTATATGGTTCTAAACTCTCCATAATGGCTAGTTTAATAGCTTGAATCAACTGTTCTTTCCCTTTTGAACTTTTCGCAGAAATTAAAACATTAGGAAATAAAGTTGGTACAAATTGATTATCATCAATTTTATCGGCTTTGTTATAGACGGTTAACATGTGCAAACTTCCTAAGTCTAGTTGATTCATTAACTGTAAAACGGTCTCTTCTTGCTGTTGTCGATTATCAGCACTAGCATCTACAACATGAAGCAACAAATCCATTCCTTGACTTTCTTCCAAGGTTGAATGGAACGCATCGATTAATTGTGTAGGTAAGTCTTGGATGAAACCAACTGTATCTGTTACCGTCACTTCAAAACCTTCTGGCAATCGCCATTTTTTGGTTAATGGATCTAAAGTGGCAAACAATTGATCTTGTTCATAGGTTTGCGCACTAGTTAAAATATTTAAAATAGTCGATTTTCCAGCATTTGTATAACCAATTAAGCCAATTTGAAACATCTGATTGTCTTTTCGTTTTTGGCGCGTCCGTTCTCGATGAGCTGCGACTTCTTTTAATTCGCGTTTGATAATCGTAATTTTATTACGAATGTGTCGTCGATCAGTTTCTAATTTGGTTTCACCTGGACCTCTTGTACCAATTCCGCCACCTAAGCGTGACATATTTTTCCCTTGGCCAACTAGGCGAGGCAATAAATAATCTAATTGCGCCAATTCAACTTGCAGTTTCCCTTCTTTAGAACGGGCACGCATTGCAAAAATATCTAAGATTAGTTGCACACGGTCAATTACAGGAACGCCTACTGCATCGCCAATTAACTGACTTTGACGTGGCGTTAATTCATGATTAAAGATAATCAAATCTGCTTCATGAGCATCGGCTAGTTGTGCCAGCTCCTCCAATTTCCCCTTTCCGACAAGTGTTTGACGGTCCACTTGTGGACGGCGTTGTGTTAAAGAAAAAACGACTTCTCCATTGGCTGTTTTTGTTAGACTTTTTAATTCCGTCATTGATTCTTCAAAATTTTTGTAGTTTTCTTCTGTTTCAACTCCAACTAAAATCACTCGTTCTGTGGTCATTCTTTCACCTCCAACCATTGTATGATTGTTTTTTCTAGTTCTGGTAAGTTTTCTGGATGTTGCACCAAATCAACCCAATACGGGGCTAAACGATTACGAAACCAAGTAAGCTGACGCTTGGCGTAACGACGAGAATGTAATTTAATCTCTTCTGCTACTTCTTCTAACGTAGCCTGCCCCTGAAAATAAGGGAAAAACTCTTTGTAGCCAATTCCTAATGCTGCTTGTGTTTTTGGAATGTCTTTGATTTTTATAGCTTCGTCTAGTAATCCATTCGCCATCATTAGATCCACCCGCTGATTAATACGTTGATATAATAATTCACGATCAGTTGTTAAACCAATTAAAAAATAATCATATAAACGTTGGGGTTCTTCTTTAGGCGCAGTGATACTCTCACCTGTTGTTTCAAAAACTTCCAACGCTCGAATTACTTTTCGCTGATTATTAAAATGAATTTTTTCAGCTGCTAAAGGATCAGTTTCTTGTAATAATTGCCATAAAGCTTCTTTTCCATAATCTTGTGCAAATTGTTCGTATTTCAAACGAATAGCCGGATTGTCGTTCTCTTGTTTGCCACCTAATTGGAAATCATAGAGTAGGGCTTGAATATATAACCCGGTGCCACCAACAACAATGGGCAATTTGCCACGTTGATGAATAGCTTCAATCCAGGTACGTGCTTCTTTTTGAAATTCTGAAACGGAATAAGCTTCTTCTTTCTCACGAATATCAATTAAATAATGAGGAATACCTTCTTTTTCAGCTTCAGTTACTTTAGCTGTTCCAATAGACAGCTCTCGATAGACTTGCATCGAGTCCCCACTAATAATTTCACCATTGTATTTTTTAGCTAATTCAATACTTAACGCCGTTTTGCCAACCGCAGTCGGCCCTACAATCACTAGCACTTTTTTCATTTTTTTCCTCGATAACTGCGCTTCACATCCATTGCCATTTCAGGGAAATCGGTGAAAATCCCTGTTACTTGGCAATCTATGCAACGTTTTATTTCTTCTTCTGTATTTACGGTCCACGGTCGAACAGCTAATGAAAAATCTGGAATTTCTGTATCATGTGACCATACCCATTCAATATTAGGATGGATGCCTTGAATAAATGGTCGCTCCAGCGTTATTGGCGTGCTATCTGATTTATCCATAATAAAATCAATTCGTGTAGTCGGTTCTAGTACATGAATTCGCTCCAATGTATTTACATTAAAGCTGCTATACCAATAAGTGAATGGCCACTGTTGACTCGTCATTAGCTCAGATACTTTCTCTTCGATTCCTGGATACGCTTCTTTATCCGTTTTCAATTCAATGCCTAAGATGCCTCGGTAATTGCGCGCAACCAATAAATCGACAACTTCTTTTAATGTCGGTACTTTTGTTGAAGAATAGTGGTTATTAAACCAACTACCGGC
>Ga0116164_10003601_pt1 | contig 10532 bp, 7 predicted proteins | sample AD_UKC109_MetaG_FD_89888 | JGI IMG/M metagenome (GOLD analysis project Ga0116164, IMG submission 89888) | Active sludge microbial communities of municipal wastewater-treating anaerobic digesters from Hong Kong - AD_UKC109_MetaG | ecosystem: Engineered > Bioreactor > Anaerobic > Digestate... | reverse complement strand
ATCCCGGAACAATGGATCCGTATCGAAATTCCCGGTTCCCGGCCATCCGTCTTCAATGTCCGAATACACCGCTGTAAACAAACCGTTTCCATCCTCATTGAAATAGACGATGCAACTGTCAAGCGATATTGATGCGGCACCTTGAATCGCCGGGGCACCGGTGGAGGCGATAATCGTTGAAAAAATGCACTGGATCGGTGTCTCGCAATACAGCGCAGCGCCGAGGCTGTCTTCCCGGTCATCGGTGAGTCCGTTTCCGGAAAACACCGTATTACTGAGATCTGCCGCCTCTACATTCCCCATGCTCACAGCGCCGCCGAAAGAGATGCCGTCTACATCATGCACCGGATCAAAATCCGGAGTGTAGTACAGGAGTCCGTCGCCGCCGGCAGCCTGATTTCCGGAAAAGAGACTCGCGTCCATTTCAATACGATATTCGCAATACGGGAGATACGCGGCGCCACCGGCAGCGTCCCCGCCGATACCGGTTTCGTTTTGACCATTGATGCTGGTTCCCTGGCCGCCCAGCGCCCGGTTCCCGTCAAAACGGCAACGTGTAAACAGTGTTTCCCAGATGTTTGAAATGTAGAGACCCCCGCCGTGACCGTGACCTCCCCGGGCTTCGGAGTAATACCAGGATTCGGCGTCGCCTCCCCGGGCGGTATTGTCTTCAAAGGTGCATCCGAAGATCAGGTCGGTGGTTTGAAAAATCCGGTCCATGATGCACAGACCGCCGCCGTACGCATGGCCGGCATCGGCATCCGCCGAATAATAGACTTCCACTTCGGTCCGGACCGTCCCACCCAAGGCCATGTTTCCGATGAATGTGCAGTTGAAAACCCGGCTGTTGCCGGGAGAAATGTATAATCCGCCGCCGTACGCTTCGGCCCCGATAAAATCATCGTCCTCCAGCACATCCGGCACCCTGGCGGTGTTGTTCCGGAAAGTGTTTCCATCGAACACCGCAATGCAGTTCAGAGAATACACACCGCCGCCCATGGCGTTCCGGCCTTCATAACTGTTTCCCACCGCCGTGTTGTTCTCGAAGATATTACTCAGGATGGCGATGGTGGAGTTTTCCATTCGAACACCGCCTCCGACATCCGATACACCATTGATTATCCGGAAACCCTCCAGAACCGCATCCTCACCGCTGACATTAAAAATCGTAACCGCCGGCCGGGGACACAATGCATCGATGGTTGTCACCGACGCTCCCCCCGTGCTCCGCAGCATGATTTCCTTACCCAGAAAATCGATGTTTTCTTCGTATGTTCCCGGCGCGACACGGATTTCATCACCGCCGGCCGCCGCGTCGATGGCGGCCTGAATCGTGGGATGATCCTCCGGCACATAAAGGGTGGCCGCCCGGACGGCACCCGTGGCAATGCTGAGAATCAACATGGCAGCAGACACTAAACTTCGTTGTTTCATGGCTGTGGTCTCCTCATTTAAATAGTACGACCAAACACCGTTTTGCACAAGACACCGGACTGACCGCAGGTTATCCGGCGAGAAACTGCCGACGATACGACAAGAATCCGGCGGTGATCCCCCTGGCATTGCGGTTTTACCGGGCATTTTGTACATAAGAATTTCAAAGCCGAAACGGCAAGCCGTCCCGGGATATCATCTGCACGGGACACGTATCCGGAGGAAAGCATGAGTCAGTCCCAGGCATGGCAGCTGAAAATTTTCAATAAAACGTTAAAGAAAAAGGAAAAACTGGCCATTATCCGGCGACTTCTGCCGGTTCTTGACGGCGCATACTGTCTGGATCTTGGCTGTGCACGGGGCACCATCAGTTACTTTCTGAAAGCCGAAGGCGGCACCTGGTTTCACGAGGATCTCGATTACATCAACGTGCGGAGCACCCATGATCTGGTGGGCGCGCGAACCGCCGTCATTCCGCCGTCGGGGCTCCCGCATCCCGACACCACCTTTGATCTCATCGTGTCCCTGGATATCCTTGAACATCTGCACGAGGATGCCGCGTTTACCCGGGAAATGGCTCGGGTAATGAAACCCGGAGGAACATTGATTCTCTCCACCCCCGCCACCGGGGCGTTCTACCTGGTCAATCGACTGAAAAACGCCGTGGGTCTCACGCCGGATCAGTACGGTCACGTGGTGGAAGGCTATACTCCGGATCAGCTTGTCACCATGCTCCATTCCGCCGGTTTCAGGGTGGAGGAAAGCACGACGTATTCCCGCTTTTTTACGGAGTTCGTGGAGTTTCTGATCAATTTCGTGTTCGTAAAACTTCTGCGAAAACACACTGCGGAGAAACGCGACGGCCATATTTCGCCGGGCAGCGCCGAGGAAGTCAACACATACCGGAAACAACTAAAGATGTATTCCGCGATCTATCCCTTCGTCTGGCTGCTGACCCGGCTGGATCATGTGCTGAAAGCCGCCGGAATCCGGGGATACGCAACCCTGCTTATCGCCCGGAAACCGGAATAACTCTGTGTGCCCGCAGGTGTCCCGTTACTTCCAGGCGCTGAAATCGAGTTCTGCGAGCTGTCTGTAAACGTTCCACCGGAGGTTGACATCGTCCTGGGCCAGGTGGAGCAATTCGGCGGCTCGTTCGGGCATACTCTTCTTCAGCGTCCGGTAACGGATTTCGCCGTACATGTATTCTTCCATACTGATTTTGGGTTCTTTGCTGTCAAGCTGCATTGGATTCTGTTTGGCTTCCAGCCGGCGCGGATCAAACCGAACCAGCGGCCAGTGACCGGATTCCACCGCTTTTTTCTGCTCGTGAATCTGAAGACCCATATCGATACCGTGGGCGATGCAGGGACTGTATGCCAGGATGATGGAACAGCCCGGATAACTTTCCGCTTCCTGGAACGCTTTCACCGTCTGGTTCGGATTGGCGCCCATGGCCACTTTGGCGACATAGACATTCCCGTAGGTCATCATGATCATGGCCAGGTCTTTTTTGGGCAGAGGTTTACCGGCCACCGCGAATTTCGCCGTGGAACCCCGGGGGGTCGATTTCGAACACTGTCCGCCGGTGTTGGAATAAACCTCGGTGTCCAGAACCAGGATGTTCACGTTCCGGCCGCTGGCCATAACGTGATCCAGACCGCCGAATCCGATGTCGTAAGCCCATCCGTCGCCGCCCATGCCCCAGACCGATTTATCCACCAGGTAGTCGGCAAGGCTTTCCAGCATCGGGTTGGATTCACCCAGAATATTCTTCAGTTCCGCACCCGGGCACGCAGCGCTTCAATCCCCTTGTCCGAACCCGTATCCGGATTCAACAGGGCTTCCTTCAACTCGGCGCTGATGTCGAGATCGCGGATCATCTGAATGGCCTGACCCCGTTTGCCGTCCACGGACAGCCGGAATCCCAGTGCGATTTCCGCGGCGTCTTCAAAGAGACTGTTGGTCCAGGCGGGTCCGAGACCGTCGTCCCTTCGGCAATAGGGCGTAGTGGGCAGGTTGCCGCCGTAGATTGATGAGCAGCCCGTCGCGTTGGACATGAGCAGGCGATCGCCGAACAACTGGGTCAGCAGCTTGACATAGGGAGTCTCGCCGCACCCGGCGCACGCCCCGCTGAATTCGAACAGGGGCCGGATCAACTGGCTGCCTTTGACGGTATTCTTGTTGATTTTTTCCTGATCCATCTCAGGCAGATCGAGGAAATAATCCCAGTTTTCCGCTTCGGTCGCCCGCAGCGGGAGCTGTTCCTGCATGACAAGCGCTTTGTTTTTCGGCGGGCAGATATCGGCACAGACACCGCATCCGGTGCAGTCTTCCGGAGCCACCTGAACCGTCCACTTCAAGCCATCGTACGGCTTCTTCGCATTAACGCTCTTGAAGGTTTCCGGAGCATTTTCCAGCCGGCCCGGGTCGTATGCCTTTACCCGGATCGAAGCATGCGGGCAGATGAACGAGCACATACCGCACTGGATGCAGTTTTCCGGAATCCAGACCGGGATCTGCACCGCCACATTCCGTTTTTCATACTGGGTGGTTGCTGTGGGGAACTGGCCGTCGGGAGGCATTTCGCCCACGGTAACCCGATCGCCTTCCTTGGCGATGATTTTTCCCAGAACATTTTTCACGAAATCCGGAGCGTGATCGGGAACCGGTGGCATCATCGGAATCTCACCGGGTGTTTTGCCGGAGTAATCCACGGTTTCGATGGCATCCACCGCTGCGGCGACGGCCCGGAGGTTCATATCAACGATTTCCTGACCTTTCCGGCCGTATGTTTTTACGATGGCATCCCGGATCAGGTCCAGCGCCTCTTTTTCCGGAAGCACGCCGGAAATTTTGAAAAAGGCGGTCTGCATGATGGTGTTGATCCGGGCGCCGAGGCCGAGATCCATGGCCAGGTGTCCGGCATCCATCACGTAGAATTTTGCCTTTTTCGCGAGGATTTGTTCCTGGAGTTTCCGGGGCAGGTGATCCCAGACTTCGGCGGCAGGGTACGGGCTGTTCAGCAGGAATGTTCCGCCTTCCCGGAGATTGCTGAGCATGTCGTATTTCTCGACGAATGCGAAGTTGTGGCATGCCAGGAACGAAGCGTCATTGCACAGATAGGCGCTTCGAATTGGTTTTTTACCGAAACGCAGATGGCTGACGGTCTGAGCGCCGGCTTTTTTCGAGTCGTAAACAAAGTATCCCTGGGCATACATATCGGTGGCTTCACCGATGATCTTGATACTGTTTTTGTTGGCACCGACGGTGCCGTCGGAACCGAGACCATAGAACATTGCCTGGAAGGCATCGGCGGACCGGTTGATGTATGTCTCGTCCCATTCCAGAGACGTATGGGTCACATCGTCATAGATTCCAATGGTAAAGTGGTTCTTCGGCCGGGCCTGATCCAGATTCTTGAAAATAGCCAGAACCATTCCCGGCGTGAACTCCTTGGAACTCAGCCCGTAACGGCCGCCGACAATCACCGGCCGCTCCGCCATCGGTGCGGTACCGGCCTGGAACGCTTCATCGATCGCGACCTGCACATCCTGATACATGGGTTCGCCGCTGGCACCGGGTTCCTTGGTCCGGTCCATCACTGCAATGCGTTTCACGGTCTTCGGGATGGCTGCCAGGAAATGCTTCATCGAAAACGGCCGGTAGAGCCGGATTTTAATCATCCCGACTTTCTGTCCGCCGGCAACCATTTCATCCACGGTTTCATGAACGGTTTCAGCGCCGGAGCCCATAACAATAATGATTTTCTCGGCATCGGGATGACCGAAATACTGGAACAGTTCATACTTCCGGCCGGTGACCTTTTCAAAGGTCCTCATGGTTTCTTCCACGATTTCCGGCGCCTTGTCATAAAACGGATTGACCGATTCCCGTCCCTGGAAATAGACATCGGGGTTCTGGCTGGTGCCGCTGATCATTGGAGCGTCGGGACGCAGGCCGCGTTTCCTGTGCGCCACAACAGCGTCGTCGTTGACCATGGATTTCATTTCATCTTTGGACAGGGGATAAATCTTGTTGATTTCATGGGATACCCGGAAGCCATCGAAGAAATGCAGCATCGGCACCCGCGATTCGAGGGATGCGGCGGTGGCGATAAACCCGATATCCATCACTTCCTGCACGGAACCCGCAGCCATCATGCCGAATCCCGTGGCCCGGGCGGCCATCACGTCCTGGTGATCGCCGAAAATGGACAGCGCCTGGCTGGCGATGGACCGCGCCGCGATATGAAATACCGTGGGAAGCAGTTCACCGGAAATTTTATACATGTTGGGGATCATCAGCAGAAGCCCCTGGGATGCCGTGAACGTTGTACACAGCGAACCGGCCGCAAGGGATCCGTGCACCGCCGCCGATGCGCCCCCTTCACTCTGAAGCTCCACCACTTCGGGGATAAATCCCCAGATATTGGTTTCGCCGGCAGCGGATTTGGCGTCGGCGATTTCACCCATGACCGAACTCGGTGTGATCGGGTAGATCGCACAGACCTCGTTGCACGCGTGACCCACATGGGCAGCGGCGGAATTACCATCCATCGTTTTCATCACACGTTGATTCATAAAAAACTCCTTTGTGAGACGCGAGAAAAAAATTCCCTTGAATTCATTAACTAATTCAACGCAATTTTGCCTTCCAGCGCACGCACCACCGTTGCTTCATCGGCATGTTCCAGAGTGGAACCCACCGGCAGACCGTACGCCAGACGGTAAACTTTTACATCCATTGGTTTTAAAAGTCGAGTCAGATACATGGCCGTGGCTTCACCCTCCACGGTGAATCCCGTGGCAAGCACAACGTCCCGGGGATTTTCCAACCGGATTCGCTCCAGTAACTCCCTGATTTTCAAATCGTCCGGTCCGATGCCGTCCAGCGGCGCAATTACGCCTCCCAGCACATGATACAAGCCGTGATACTCCCCGGTATTCTCCAGGGCCATGATATCGCCGACATCCTCTACGACGCAGATCGTCGATTCCCGCCCGGAATCACTGCAGATATCGCACAGCACATCTTCCGCCAGGTTGAAACAGCGGCTGCAGGGACGGATCTTTTCATGCAGTGCCGTCAACGCCGCCGCCAGCCGCTGCGCCCGGGAAGCCGGCTGTTTCAACAGGTGGAACGCGATACGCCGGGCGGATTTCGGCCCGATGGCCGGAAGCTTCTCAAGCTCCGCCAATACCGCATCCAGTGCTTTCAACCGTTTTGCCATGATTTTTATCCTGCCGCAGGAACCGTGAATCACCCCGCTGAAACGCGGGCTACATCAGGCCCGGGATATTCAATCCGCCGGTGAGCCTGCCCATTTCGGCGGCCATCATCTCCTGAGCTTTCTTCAGTCCCTCGTTCACTGCAGCGACAATCATGTCCTGGAGCATTTCCACGTCGGCGGGATCTGCAGCATCGGGTTCGATCCGTATGGATACCACAGTGTTGTCCCCCCGGACCACCGCCGTCACCATACCGCCACCCACCGTGGCTTCCACCGTCCGCTGGGAAACATCCTCCCGCATCTGCTCCATCTTCGCCATCATTTCCTTGGCCTGTTTCATCATCTTTTTATTCAGCATCATCATCCTCCAATATATCGTCGTCGCCGGTATCCACCGGTTCATCCACCGCATTTCCTGACGGCAGATCCAGACTTCCCGGCGCTTTTTTCAGATCGCCGCCCGGCGATTCCCTCAATACAACCTCCCGGATTTCCCCGCGAAACATTTTCATGACCCGAGCCACCTCCGGCCGGCTGCCCGCCAACTCAATCTTTCGAGCCTCCCGCCGGCGTTTCTCAAGAATATCCTGATCGATCACCGCCCGGGGTGCATTCCGATCGCCCATACCATAGCTGATCTTCCGTGGCGAACCAAATGCCTTCGCCGCCGCACCGGCAAGAAGTCCCGTCACATCACCATACTGATCCATTAACTCCATGTGAAACCGGTAGTCCGGATGAAAGACCAGCACGAGTTCCTCGTCCGTGTCCCGCTTCACTGCCGCATAGGTCAACATGCCCCTCAACGGCGCATGGGTTTCGTCAAGCTGCGCAATCAACGCCCGCAATGCTGAATTGTCCGTATCCGGTTTGTCCTCGATCTGTACAGCTTTCCGCAGCGGGATGTCCTGGTTTCCAGTCGTCCCGCCGACGCCGTTCCCCGATTCCCTTCCAGAATCGTTTCCCGGTGTGACGGGAGCGCCGCCGGATGCTTTCCGCCGGAACCCTTTGTCCGGTGTCCGAGTGACTTTCTGTGATGTATTGCCGGCGGAACCGGTGTCAGGGACTACCGGTTTTTTTTTTTGAGCAGCCGGGTCAGGCCGGGACGGTTCCGGACGGTTTGCCGGAGGCCGGGGGATGTCTCCGGCGGAGCGGGGTGCGGAACCCCGGGCGGGAGACGGCCGAACCGGCGGCCGCGGCACCGGGGCACGCTCCGGCTCGCGGCCGGGCGTGGCGGCAGGGTAACCGGCGGAACCGGAACCCATTCGCTTCAACTGGGCCAGGATATCTTCCAGGGGAACCAGAGACAGGCTCCGGCTCATCTTGACCAGGGCGACATCCATCAGCAGCCGCGGAAACTCGGTCTGCCGGAACGACTGTTCCAGATCCAGCAGCACATTGAAAATCCGTTCCAGTTGATCCACCGAAAAGAGTTCCGGAAGATCCTCCGGCAGGGAACTCCGGCTGGGAGCGTTCATTTTCGCCGTCAGAATATCCCGTGTCAGATCCAGCATTTCCCGGTGGAAGACCGTTTCACTGCCGCCGCCGTCAACGTATGCGCCGAACCGTTCCAGGGCACCGGCGCCGTTCCCGCCGGCGATATACCGAAACACGTCGAACATCAACCCGGGATCGATACGGCCCAGGAGCTGCATGGTTTTTTCGTGATCGATTTCGCGGCCGGAAAACGAGATGACCTGGTCCAGCAGTGACAGGCTGTCCCGGAGCCCGCCGTCGGCCATGCGAGCTAAAACCTCCAGCGTGGAGTCTTCCGCCTGAATATCTTCGCGGCGGCACATATCCCGGAGAAACTCCGTCAGGGTTGCCACGTCAATGCGGCGAAAATCGTAGCGCTGGCATCGGGATACAATGGTGACCGGCACCTTGTGAGCTTCGGTGGTAGCCAGGATGAACTTGGCATGCGGCGGCGGCTCTTCCAGGGTTTTCAGCAGCGCATTGAACGCTTCCCGCGTCAGCATATGGACTTCATCAATAATAATGACTTTAAACCGGGCGGTGGCCGGGGTGTACTTGACGTTTTCACGCAGTTCACGGATTTCATCGATGCCGCGGTTGGAAGCGCCGTCGATTTCGACCACATCCATGGCATTCCCCTGGGTGATCTCCCGGCAGTGCCGGCAGGTATTGCAGGGCGTGTCGGTGGGCCCCGACTCGCAATTCAGGGCCTTGGCAAGGATCCGCGCCGTGGTCGTTTTACCAATCCCCCGGGATCCGCAGAACAGGAAGGCATGGCCGATACGGTTCAGGCGGATGGCATTGGCCAGCGTCTGGGTAATCCCGGACTGCCCGACAACTTCTTCAAAGGTCTGGGGCCGCCATTTGCGCGCTAAAACCTGATATGACACGTTATTCCGCCCTTTGTGAAAAAAAGGCCGTGCACCCCCCGTCGAATGCCGGCCCGTCGCGGCACGTGAGGGTCCGAGCTCGAGCCAGGCACCCCTGCGGCACACGAGGATTGTTCCTTAATGCTGCTCCCGTCAAGGCCTGACATGGTTCGGAAGTCCCCGTTGCGCAGGACCCGGCTGTCAACACCCGTTGCCCCACACCAGACCGACGGCCGGTCATCCTCGGGGGGGAATTCAACCCCGCTATAGCGGATTTCGGGTTCAGGGCACCGCTAACGCCCCGTCTAGCACGACCCAAAATCAAACAACTCAGTCACTCGCATTGTACCGGTTCCCGGGGGTAAAAACAATGATGGCGGAGAGGGTGGGATTCGAACCCACGTGGCAGGTTTTGCCCACCAACACGATTTCCAGTCGTGCTCCTTCGGCCAGCTCGGACACCTCTCCGCATCGCACCCCGCTGCCGAATCCGGCAACGCATCGACGGACTATATAGGGATCGAAAACAAAGGTCAAGAAGCCGATCGTTATCCCAAACAGCGACAGGCTTTACTTGGGGGGGTCGCCTGCGGCTCCCGGCGAGGCAGACTTGCCGAGCACCCCCGGTGCAGTGCGACATCCACCGACGTCGATGATCGCAATAGCATCTTCCCATATTGCGAGTTTATCGAGCAATGGGGGAAGGTGCCCGAAGGGCGGAAGGGGGTCAGGACACACTATTTCGACAGTAAGTTGGCCATCACCAGCAGCGGTCCCGTCAGATCATCGGATTCCCTGTCGGTCAGCAGTTTCCGGCGCCAGAGGATTTCAATCAGAGCCTGGCATTCATACACGACGGCACGGACTTCGCGGAGATCCGACGCCATCAGAGCGCTGCCCCTCAGGCCGGTGACCCGGGCCAGGGTGAGTGGAATGTCCACGGCGAGGGTCTGTAGCCGTTCCAGCAGCGTCGGTCGCGGCGGGGGAAACTTGGCCAGAACACCGTTCACCGTGTCCACATAGCCCATGGCGATCTGATACACATCCATATCCTGATATGAAAACGACATGAAACCTCCTCTGCTCACACGACACCCCAAAAAGCCCGGCGGCATAGCGTGCAACATTCATGCAAAAATACCTGAAACCGCCTGAAAAACGAAAATCCCGAAACACCGGCTCCGGCATTTCGGGACAGGAATGTTACGATTCAATGTGAGATTTCTGCTCGATGTTAGATTTCTGCAGACTCAACTTTCTCCAGTTGAATTCCCTGTGCTTCGAGCTGCTTGATGTATTTTTCCGGATCGGCCTTGACCTTCCCGACACATCCGCCGCAGCACAGGTAAATCCGCTTTCCGTCATGGTCAACATAGAGTTCCTTGTTGATTTTACCGCCCATGACGGGGCAGGTGGTCTGCGGTTTCAGTTCCGAGTCGGTGGTGACCGCCGTGGTTTTGGCGGCGCCACAGCAGGTCATCGGGCATTTTGCACCGCAGTGCGCCTTCGCTTCACCGGCT
>Ga0116164_10003596_pt1 | contig 10543 bp, 9 predicted proteins | sample AD_UKC109_MetaG_FD_89888 | JGI IMG/M metagenome (GOLD analysis project Ga0116164, IMG submission 89888) | Active sludge microbial communities of municipal wastewater-treating anaerobic digesters from Hong Kong - AD_UKC109_MetaG | ecosystem: Engineered > Bioreactor > Anaerobic > Digestate... | reverse complement strand
CCCATTGCATCGAGCGCAATAGTGATCGACTGACTCACGCAGGTCCTCGCTGGTTACCGGTTTGCCAAGGTCGCCAACGACGACCTTCGTCGATCACTTGTCGACGACTTTGCGACCGCGGTAAAAACCATCGGGGCTCACGTTGTGACGCAGGTGCGTCTCACCCGATGTCGGATCAATTGAAAGCGATTCCGGCTTCAGTGCATCGTGTGAACGACGCATGCCACGCTTGGAGGGGGTTTTTCGGTTCTGCTGGACCGCCATGTTCGTCTCCTTAAAGACAATCAGTCTTGATTCTTACTGTCGCTTTTCCAATTCGCCAGGGCCGCAAAAGGATGCACTGCTTCGTCGCTGGCGGAAGGGTCTTCCGCCGGACCTGCCCGGTTAACTTTCGGCAGGCTTACCGCGCAGTCTGCAGGACGGTGTGTCGGAGCAGCCGGTACGGCCAGAATCAGTTCATCCTCAATCAGCGATCGCAGCTCCAGCCGACCTTCGCTTACCAGCAGGGGGTCGACATCATCCGGCAGACGCTCGGCCTCATCCGGACCCGCAACGACCGCGAGCCTGGACTCGACGTCAACCGCCTGGCGAAGGGTGCCAAGACAACGCTGACACTGCAGCGCCAGATTGGCTTTTACCTTAACCATGACAACCGGCCGACGATCCGCATCCAGCTCGAACGCCAAGACAAACGCCGCCTCGCCTTCCGTGGAAGTCAAAAGCGGCGCAAGACGTGGCAACTCTGCCAGTGGCACCTTGCCGTCATAGACCTTGCCCAGCGCACACAGGCGCACCGGATCGGCGAAGTCGGGCAGCAGCGACAACATAAGCGCGGAATTGTATGAAAAACTACGCCATCAGGCAACAATAAAACTTATGAAATCCGGGCGTTTAGTGCGGGGACTCAGCCGCCGACCACGGCCAGCAGCACACCCGCCGCGACCGCGGAGCCAATGACACCGGCAACGTTCGGACCCATCGCGTGCATCAAGAGGAAATTGTGGTGATTTGCCTCCAGACCGACCTTGTTGACCACCCGGGCCGCCATCGGCACCGCAGAAACCCCTGCCGCACCGATCAGTGGATTCACCTTGCCACCGGAGACACGGTGCATCACTTTGCCCATCAATACCCCGGCAGCCGTTCCGACACAGAAGGCGATTGCCCCGAGGGCAAGAATACCCAGCGTCTCGACGCTGAGAAACTTGTCAGCCTGCAGTTTTGAACCGACCGACAGCCCGAGAATGATCGTCACCGCATTGATGATCTCGTTCTGTGCCGCCTTGCTGAGGCGATCAACCACACCCGACTCACGCAAAAGGTTACCGAAGGTCAACATACCGATCAGCGGCGCGGCCGACGGCAGAAACAGCAGACACAACAGGAGGACCGTTAGCGGAAACAGGACCTTTTCCAGCTTGCTCACCGGGCGCAGCTGCGACATGACCACCTGACGTTCAGCCTCGGTGGTCAGCGCACGCATGATTGGCGGCTGGATAATCGGCACCAATGCCATGTAAGAATAGGCCGCCACGGCAATGGCTCCCAACAGGTCGGGCGCCAGCTTGGAGGCCAGGAAGATCGCAGTCGGGCCGTCCGCGCCCCCGATGATCGCAATCGCCGACGCGTCGGCCAGGGTGAAATCGAACCCGGGAAAGACGTTGAGTGCCAGCGCACCGATCAGGGTCATGAAGATACCAAACTGTGCCGCTGCACCCAGCAACAGCGTCGACGGCTTGGCGATCAGTGCGCTGAAGTCTGTGAGGGCACCGACACCCATGAAGATCAGCAGCGGGGCCACGCCGGTACTGATGGCCACATCGTAAAACTGGTACAGCATCCCCGGCTCGTAGCCCAGGTTGTGCGCCAACGCCTTGGCGGCACTCAGCGCTGCACCATTGGCGTGGCCGGCCGCCGCCTTCACTTCGGAAAGCGGAACGCCGAGAAGTTGTGCCAACTCGTTCAGGTGCTCCGGCTTGCCGCCCAGCAGGAGCTGCCCAACACTGTTTTCCGCCAGACCTGCCACCGGAACGTTCGCCAGGATACAGCCGAAGCCGATCGGCAGCAGCAACAGGGGCTCGAAACCCTTGCGCACCGCAAGAAAGATCAGAAGACCACCGACCAACACCATCAGAAGCTGGCCCCATTCCAGGTTGGCGATCCCCATGGACTGCCAAAGGGCCTCGATACCGTGTTCCAGCATGTTGATTAGCTCAGTGTCAGGAGAATATCGCCGACCTGGACGGCATCGCCCTGCTTGACCAGGACCGACTGAACAGTCCCGGACTCAGGAGAGCGCACCTCGGTCTCCATCTTCATGGCCTCGAGGATCATGATGATGTCACCCGATTTGATGGTCTGTCCGACCGCCACGTTGACCTTGAAGATGTTGCCGGCCAGCGGGGCCGGAATGTTGGTCGCGGGTCCGGCGGGTGGCGCCGCTGGCGCAGCCGCGACCGGTGCATGGGCCTGCACGTGAGAGACCTCACCACCCGGCTCGACCACGACGTTGTACGCGCGACCGTCGACGGTGATGTGATAGGCCTCTCGAGCGCCGGCGGCCGGGACGCCCCCAGCCACAGGGACCTCCACTGCGGGGGCTACTTCAGTACCGGGTGCCGGTTCAAATGCGTCCGGGTTGTCCCGATTCTGCAGGAATTTGAGGCCGATCTGCGGAAACAACGCATAGGTGAGGACGTCATCGACCTCATCGCTGGCGACGCGGATATTGTGCTCGACAGCCAATTGCCGGAATTCGTCGGTCAGCTTGTCCAGTTCGGCGTCGATCAGGTCGGCAGGGCGGCAGGTTATCGGCTCTTCCGCATCACCGAGCACGCGCGCCTGCAATTCGCTGTCAACCGGTGCCGGTGTGGCCCCATACTCGCCCTTGAGAACGCCGGCGGTCTCTTTGGTGATGTTCTTGTAGCGTTCGCCGGTCAACACGTTCAGGACGGCTTGGGTACCGACGATCTGTGAAGTCGGTGTCACCAGTGCGATATAGCCGAGATCCTTGCGTACACGCGGTATCTCGGCCAGCACATCATCCATCCGGTCTGCTGCGCCCTGTTCACGCAACTGGTTCTCCATGTTTGTCAGCATGCCACCCGGGACCTGGGCAACCAGGATTCGCGAATCGACACCGCGCAACGAACCTTCGAACTTCGCGTACTTCTTGCGGACTTCCCTGAAATAGGCGGCAATCTCTTCGAGCAGCTGGAGGTCGAGTCCGGTATCGCGCTCGGTGCCCTGCAGGATCGCCACCACCGATTCTGTGGCCGAATGCCCATAGGTCATCGACATAGATGAGATCGCGGTATCCACCATGTCGATCCCGGCTTCGGCGGCCTTGATGTTGGTGGTCGTGCTCATGCCGGTCGTGGCATGTGACTGCATCGCAATCGGAACTGAGACCGTTTCCTTGAGACGCGAAACCAGCTCGAAACAGGTATAGGGGGTGAGCAGCCCCGCCATGTCCTTGATGCAGATCGAATGGCACCCCAGGTCTTCGAGTCCCTTGGCCATATCCAGCCAATACTGAAGGTCATGCACCGGGCTGACCGTGTACGACATCGCCCCCTGCGCATGTTTGCCGACCTTCAGGGTGGCTGCGACCGCGGTCTGGAAGTTACGCAGGTCGTTCATCGCGTCGAAAATCCGGAACACATCCATGCCGTTGTCCGCGGCGCGTTCGACGAAACGCTCGACGACATCATCGCCATAGTGGCGATAGCCGAGGATGTTCTGCGCCCGAAACAGCATCTGCATCGGCGTATTGGGCATGGCCTTTTTCAGCGCCCGCAGACGCTCCCAGGGGTCCTCGCCGAGGAAACGGATACAGGCGTCGAAGGTCGCGCCGCCCCAGGTCTCCAACGACCAAAATCCAACCTGATCCAGCTTTTCTGCGATCGGCAGCATGTCATCGAGTCGCAACCGTGTCGCGAACAGGGATTGATGCGCGTCGCGCAAGACGACATCGGTGATGGCGAGTTTATTCATGGTCATGGAACGTCTGAATCCTGATTGAAATAACGTCGACTCAAGCACCGCGTGAAGCGCGATAGCGCGCAACCGCGGCGGTGATGACAGCCACCACCTGCCGGTGATCTGATACATCGATGGCTGCTGGCGGGTGCGAGGAAGGCTCGACATGGTCGACCGCACCAAAGCGTGCCGTCAAGGCCGACATGCCCATGACGGTGAATACCAGGATGGTGAGAAACCCGAAAACGATGCCCATGCCAAGAAACATGAGCCCCACACCTTCAAGCATCAGATTGGAATCCACGCACCATCCTCCGAAATACTACCCGAATGCCGCTTTGCGAAGCACTCACCGACACCGCCATTATTGATTATTTCCACCGGCGGGCGGATTGCGGACGTTGCATTCTAATGGAAGAACGGCCCCGACTGGTATTGAGAGAATCAATTCCCATACCCTGATTCGGGCGCATCAGTGCTGTCTGATAGACTGATGTTCCACTTCGATTCAGGGAATCACCCGTGCAACAGCTGGTCCTGGCATCCACCTCACCGTTTCGCAGGTCCCTGCTGGAAAAGCTCGCGGTGCCATTCATTATCGATGCCCCGGACACCGATGAAACGCCACGGGCGGACGAGACGCCGGCGATGCTGGTGCGACGGTTGGCCGAGGCCAAGGCGCGCGACGTGGCGTCACGGCATTCCGACGCCCTGGTCATCGGTTCGGACCAGGTCGCCAGTGTCGGCGGACAGGTCGTGGGCAAACCCGGCAATCGGGAAAACGCCATTGCACAACTGTCACGCGCCTCGGGCCAGAACGTCACCTTCTATACCGGCTTGTGCCTGCTCGACAGCGTGACGGGACACGCACAGACCGAGGTCGAGCCTTTCACGGTCCGTTTTCGTCCGCTCACCCGGGAACAGATCGAACGTTACGTCGACCATGAGCAGCCATTCAACTGCGCCGGCAGTTTCAAGTCTGAAGGGTATGGCATTACGCTTTTTTCAGCACTGGAAGGCAGAGACCCGAATTCGCTGATTGGCTTGCCGTTGATCCTGCTGGTCGAGATGCTGGGCAAAGCCGGGATTGTTCTTCCCTAGCCGCCTTCCGACTGCACAAACGCCTCGAACATCAACACCGACCACAGCGGCGAACTGAGGTCGCGTGCGCCCCGGTCATGCTCGGCAAACAGGCGATTCAGCCTGCCACGATCAAATACGCCAGTGTCCATCAATGCATCACTGGTGAGTGCGTTGCGCAGACGGTCGCGCAATGGTCCACGAAACCATTGTGCCAGCGGTACTGCAAATCCCCGTTTTGGCCGGTACAGGATATCTTCCGGCAGCAACGGCTCCATGGCTTTCTTGAGGATGTACTTGCCCTCGTCACCGCGGCGCTTGAACCCGGTTGGCAGCGAAGAGGCCCATTCGACCAGCTTGTGGTCGAGCAGCGGCACCCTGACCTCGATCGAATGCGCCATGCTGGCACGGTCGACCTTGGTCAGGATATCGCCCGGCAGATAGGTCTTCAGATCCAGGTACTGGACCAGCGACAGTGGGTCATCGGTCGGCGCCGCGGCGGCATGTGCACGCAGCACCTCCACTGCCTCGTAACCCTGCAGCGTGCGGCGGAAACCCTCACTGTAAAGCGCCATGCGCATGTCACGTTTCATGACCGCATTGGTGTCGCAAAAGCTCGCGACTGCATCCTGGCCGATCGAGATGAGCCCCTGCCGCCGGCGCAGGATGCCCGGCAACAGCGGCGTATCGGGGTACATCCCGCCCACGGCACCGAGCAACCGGCGCAGCACCGCCGGCATCCTGGCCTTGGCGGACAAATCGTTCAGATGTTCGGCATATCGGCGGTAGCCGGCGAAATTCTCGTCACCACCGTCACCCGACAACACCACCGTGACATTCTTTCGCGCCAATTCGCATACGCGGTAGGTGGGCATCGCCGAGCTGTCGGCAAAAGGTTCATCGTAGAGTTGCGGGAGCAGGTCGATCAATGAATCATCGTTCGGGTCCACCGCCCCGACGCGGTGGCGACAGCCAAATTTTTCTGCGACCGTCGCGGCGTATTCCGCCTCGTTGAATTCCGCCTCACCGAATGCGATCGAACAGGTATTGACCGCCTCCTGGCTGATACCCGCCATCATCGCGACGACACTGCTGGAGTCAACGCCACCGGATAGAAAGGCGCCCAACGGGACCTCTGCGATCAGCCGGATCTCGACCGCTTCGCGCAGCCGTCGGCGAAGTTCATCGGCGGCCTCATCAAACGCAGGTGCGACGGCGGGTTGATCGAACGGCACGTCCCAATAGGCGGATTGCCGCAAAGTGGCGTCGCCACGCCTGACCAGCATAGTGTGTCCCGGCCGCAGCTTATGCGTATTGCGAAAAATGCTGCGTGGTTCGGGGATGTAGCCCAACGCAAAATATTCTTCGACGGCCTGCGCATCGATCGCCCGATCCAGCGCGGGATGGATCTTCAAGGCCTTCAACTCCGAAGCGAAGACCAGCATGCCGTCGTTCAGCAACGAATAGTAGAGCGGCTTGATGCCGAGGCGGTCGCGTGCCAGAAACAGCACCTCGCTGTTGCGATCCCACAGGGCGAACGCGAACATGCCGCGGAAACGCTTGACGCAATCCTCGCCCCACGCTTCCCAGGCATGCACGATGACCTCGGTGTCGCAATGGGTACGAAAGACATGGCCGAGCGCCGACAGTTCACGTGCCAGCTCGGCAAAATTGTAGATCTCGCCGTTGTAAACGACGACGACCGACTGGTCTTCGTTGAACAGCGGCTGCTGCCCGCCCGAAAGATCGATGATCGACAGGCGGCGATGCGCCAATCCGAGCCCCGGCTCCAGGTGCATGCCACCTTCGTCGGGACCGCGATGCAACTGGCTCTGATTCAGGCGTTCGAGCAGAGCGCCGTCTATCTCATGCCTCTCCCGGGTATCAAATATGCCGACCAAACCACACATACCGTCACTCGATTATGCCAAGTGACGCATCGATCGCAGCATCGATCTGCGGTGCCATGCTGCGCGCAAAATCGGAAAGCCGTTGTGCGGCTGCACCTGTTTCCCTTTCATCGAGCGGCGTGGTGATTGCGATCCAGGCGCCATCCGCCCTGCGGGGATAGAGCCGCGAGAGCGCCTCCCAGGCCTTGCCCTCGTAACGATTGGTGAGACTGCGTCCGGCGACGCGGTACCACTGCCACACCAGGTGTTCCGCCGAGCCGGCACCCTGCCGCACGATCGCCCGGGCGCGATTGACGGCGACACTGCGCTCACCCATTTCCACGGCATCAGGACCGAGGCTGGTCTGCCTCACCAGGTCCGCTGCTATTTTGTTGTCCTGGTTTATCGCCTCAGCGCCCTGGCGTTGCTGCGGGAACAGCACAACGTAGAGTTGGACACGATCTTCGCCTTTGGCAAAAAGCGCCTCGATGACGTGCGGCGTGGGCTGATGGGCCGACTGCCAGGCAACTGGATCCTGCTGCAAGATCCAGCCATTGGCCCCGGCCGGCGGCGATAGCGGCTGCATCACCTCGCTTTCGATGCCCTCCGCCATGTGCGTACCCCAGACCGTTCCAACCGCGGCCAGAATGGCGATGGATGCGGTGACCCACACCCGGCGTCCCACGGTCCCGTCACTCATGGCCCGCGGCGGAATCACGACCTCGGGAGGCGCGTCGTGTTCCTGCCAGATCGACCCGATCCAGAACAGGATGAACATCACCACGCCGAAGAACACCCAACCATAGATCAGGTGGTCGACGCCCGTTGCGTATTCCATGCCGCTCAGGTGCCCGATCATCACGATCATGTAGGCACGTACTCCGTTGGCAAGGACGGGCACCACGATCGACAGGGCGATGAAGAGCAGTCTTTTCCACAACGTGTGATAGGTGATGTAGGCATACATCACGCCAAGAGTCGCGGATGCGATCAGGTAACGCACACCGCTGCACGCCTCGACCACCGACCAGTTGCCGGACGGCAGAGAGAACCACAGGCCATCCCGGTACACGGGAATCCCGGTCAGACGCAGCGCCTCCACAGTAAACGTGGCCGTGAATTCCATCATCGGCGGAACCAGGTCTTCCCCCATCGGCACCGCGAAAAACAGGAACAGCAGTGGGAATGCGAGAAACTTCGACACCTGCCAGCCCAACAGGCTGGCCAATGACGCGACCACGATACCGACGAAGGCAAGCTGCTCCACGACCTGCACGCCTGTCAGACGTGCCAGTACCCACACCCCCAGACCCGCCAACACGAGAATCAGGAAAGCGGGCGTCGGTTGCGGCGAAAACGCAGCCAGATGCCGGCGCTTCTGCCACAACAGCCACAGCGAGATAGGCAGGATCAGGAACCCGTGCGTATAGGTCTCGAAGTTGTACCAGATATACGCCATGCCCTGGGCTGTCGACCAAAACAAGGCGAGCAGGATCAGGAACGTCGTCAGGCAGGCTGTAAGGGTGCTGCGCCAGCGTGGCGCGATCCCGCTTGCTTGGTCAATCACGCAGACACTTCCCCGGATAACCTACCCATCCAGTGATCATCGTTCACGAGGCCTTGGCACTGCCGCGCGCCAGGCGCTGCAAATGTGGCCAGTACAGGACCTCATCCATACGCCCCCAGGCGAAATCGTCGAGCAAACGGGCCAGCCTTGGCTGCATACGTTCCAGGTTGAGGTAGTGGCGGAACCGGGTCTTGGCATCGATACCCTGCTGCCGCGGCTGCTCCGGATCGATTTCCCAGGGGTGGAAGTAGAAAATAGCGGCCTCCTGGTCGACCTGGTTGACCCGGCGCATCGCCCAGCGCATCCCTGCGTACGGAATCAGGCGAAACCAGCCGCCACCACCGCAGGGGAGATTCCTGTTGCCCAGGCGCACCGTGGTCACCGGAAACTCGAGGAAATCGTCATTGCCCGGCGAAAACGCAAAGCGCGGTGCGTCTGGCATCCCGTAGAGGTCATGCCTGATCGGATAGATGCTTGAACTGTAGCGATGTCCGGTTTCCTGCAGGAGATCGAGTGCCCAAAGATTGCTGGCACCGATTGAATAGCTGGCAGCACGATAGCCGATCACTTCCTGCCCCGAGACATCTTCCAGTAGCCCCTTGGTCCTCAGGATATCCTGGCGGAACTCTGCGGGCTCCTGCTGCGTCACCCGAACATGCGACCAGCCATGACTGGCCAATTCATGGCCCTGGCCGACAATCCGCTTGATCATCGCGGGATAGCGCTCGGTCACCCAGCCCAAGGTAAAGAACGTCGCCTTGATATCGCGGCTGTCAAACAGCTCGAGAATGCGTTCCACGTTGCGTTCCACCCGACATTCCCGGTCGTCCCAGGTTTCGCGCCCGACATAACGCTCGAACGCGGAGACCTGGAAATAGTCCTCCACGTCGACAGTCATCGCATTGATCAACTGAGGTGTCACAACCAACTCAGTTCAGGCCGCTTTGGCCCGCGCACTGGCCCACGCGAGCAATGCGTCAGCGATGCGCTCGGCGGCTCGGCCATCCCACAGATCAGGAACCCGACCGGATTTGCCGCCACTGGCCATCACGTCATCGAAGCAGGCCTGGATCTTGGCCGGGTCGGTGCCAACGACGGTATTGGTTCCCTGCTCGACAGTAATCGGACGCTCGGTGTTCTCACGCAGGGTTACACACGGAACGCCGAGTGCCGTGGTCTCCTCCTGCAGCCCACCTGAATCGGTAAGGACGATGCGCGCTTCTGCCATCAAACCGAGCAACTGCAGGTATCCGAGTGGATCGGTCAGTGCAATACGGCTCCCCTGAAGCAAGGGGCTCAAGCCGGCATCGGCGATCCGGCCGCGTGTTCGCGGGTGAATCGGAAACACCAGCGGCAGACGATCGCTCAGCTGCACCAACACCTCGAGAAGGCGGCGCAACACCACCGGATCGTCCACGTTCGACGGACGATGCAGGGTCAGGACACCGAACTCCGCGGGGTCGCCCGCGAACCCGGCGATGCCACGTAGCGTCTCTTCGGCAGGTATCGCGCGCTCACGGTTGGCCAGCAGGGTGTCGATCATGACGTTGCCGACGAAATGGATCTTGTCCGCCGCTATACCCTCGCGCATCAGGTTGGTCGCGCCGTCTGCCTCGGTGGTAAACAGAAGATCGGAGATCTGATCGGTCAAGACCCGATTGATCTCTTCCGGCATGCCCCGGTCGCCGCTGCGCAACCCCGCCTCGACATGCACCACAGAGATGCCCTTCTTGGTCGCCACGAGGGCACAGGCGATGGTCGAATTGACGTCGCCGACCACCAGTACGACATCCGGTTTCAGTTCATCGAGAACGGGCTCGAAGCGGCGCATGATCTCGGCAGTCTGTACGGCATGGCTGCCCGATCCGACGCCAAGGTCGATATCCGGCTCGGGAATATGCAACTGCCGGAAAAAAGCGTCTTTCATCGCTTCGTCATAGTGCTGACCGGTGTGCACCAGGCGTGCGTCGAATCTATCCGCCCTGGCACGGAATACGCGCATCAGCGGTGCAATCTTCATGAAGTT
>Ga0116164_10003595_pt1 | contig 10543 bp, 11 predicted proteins | sample AD_UKC109_MetaG_FD_89888 | JGI IMG/M metagenome (GOLD analysis project Ga0116164, IMG submission 89888) | Active sludge microbial communities of municipal wastewater-treating anaerobic digesters from Hong Kong - AD_UKC109_MetaG | ecosystem: Engineered > Bioreactor > Anaerobic > Digestate... | reverse complement strand
TTTTTGTACGATCTGGTTGCCGTAGCCGTAGCACCATTCGCGGGTGAAGCTTTCATAATTGCCCAAAAAATGAAAATCCAGAATGTTGATCACGTTCCAGATCTCCGCGCCGCGGTTGTAAATCGGCGTGCCGCTCAGGCCGATCACGCGCTTTGCCTGATCCGCCAACAGGCTTGCCGCGGAATATTTCTCCGTACCGCTGTGCCTCAGCTCCTGAATCTCGTCGAAGATCACGGTCTCGATCCCCGCATGAGGAAGCTCGTTTTTCCATCCGCGCAGCAGCAGGTAATGCATCAGGTAAAGATCGGCGGGCGGAAGCGGGTACGGCTTCAGTCCCTTGACGATATGCACCTTCAGGGGCTGCCCGTCACCCTTTTGCGCAAAGCGGTGGATCTCGTTCTCCCAGTTGCGGATCAGATGCGCAGGCGCGATCACGATAGAGGGGTACGCCGCAATATGCGAAAGCAGCGCGAGGGACTGCACGGTCTTCCCGAGGCCCATCTCGTCGGCCAGCAAACAGCGGTCCGTGCGCAGGAGGAACGCGAGCCCCTCCTCCTGGAACGCCGTCAGCGTGCCAAGGAAGGCCGCCTTATCCGGCTTGATTCGCGCCGGGGTGCGGAGCGCCGCCTGCCGCTCCAGCACGTAGGCCCGTGCCTGCGACAGCGCCTCCGTCCAGCGGTTTTGATCGCGCGGGGCGATTTCCAGCGGATAGCGCATCATCAGCCAGTTCATATCCGCGATAATGCGCCGGTGCGCCGTAAAGCGCGCCTCCCCCCTCCGGTGCGAAACCGTGCCCGGGAAAAGACGCTTGCAAAGCTCCGTCACGTTCGGGTCGGCCTTGATTACCCAGCAGTTGCTGCGGCGGTTGTAGCTCAGCGTGCCGTAAGCCTGCGTGCCGTCGGGCCGCGCGCCGTCGATGCGCAGATAGGGAGGCAGATCATGCAAATTGTTCACGGCAAACTCGGCCCCCATAGCTGCGACAGCACCACCAGCTCCGCCCGCTTGCCGCCAATTTGCGCGGGGACGGGCACGCTGTGCCAGCTGACGACGACGATGCTTTGCAGCGCATCGTGCGCAAGATAGCGTGTGAGCTGCTCCAGCAGCCGTCTTTTATCCGGTTTTCCCTTTTTGATCTCGATGCCGACGCCGCCCGCCAGATAATCGATCCGACAGCCTTTGGACAGTCTGGCTTCGTGTATAAATCCGATGTTCCGTGCGGCAAGCGCGTCTTCCACATGACGGTGGATATCCATCTCATAAAGCGCATACGGAATCCGTATTTCCCTGAGCGCATGGAGCACCGTATCCGTCACGCAAAAGCCGCCTTTCCGCGCATACGCGCCTTATAAAATGATGCGTTTGTTCGAATTGCTTTCCCGGTAGATCACAAACCGGCGGCCAATCACCGCGACCGGCTCGGCGTTCGTCCTTTCGCACAGCAGGTCGCACGCCTCCCGTGCGCTCAGATCGCTTCCCTGCTGCACCGCGCATTTGATGATCTCGCGGGCTTCCAGCGCATCGTATGCTTCCTTCAGGGTGGCGTCTGTGATGCCGTCCTTGCCGATATACAAAATGGTGTCCAGCCCGTTTGCCATGCTGCGAAGCTTTGCCCTCTGTTTGCCTGTCATATTACCTTCCTATTCTATGAAATCAAATTCCATGTCCTCGATGCGCACGGTACTGCCTTCCCCTGCGCCGGCCTCGCGCAGCGCGTCGATGATGCCGCGCTCCCGGAGCGTTCGGTGGAACCAGTTCATGCTTTCCTCGTCGTCGAAATTCACGCTGTCGAGGATGTAACGGATTGCGGGGCCTTCCACCACGAACACGCCGCCGTCCTTCGTGATCTCGAAATCCTGACGGGATACAAGCTCGTCAACCTCCGTCTCCTGATACGTCAGCGGCGGAGGCAGCTCTTTGAGCATTTCCACCACCTCGTCCAGCATCGGATCCAGCCCCTGATGTGCCGCCGCGCTGACGGGGAACGCCTTGTGCCCCATGGTTTCGAAGGTTTTCACCAGCTTCTGGATCTGATCCTCGTCCGCAATCAAATCGCACTTGTTCAAAATCACGAGCTGCGGTCTGTCGATCGGCTCTCCGTACGCCTGCAGCTCCCTGTTGATCGTTTGGAAATCCTCCACCGGATCCCTGCCCTCGCTGCCGGAGGCGTCCACGACGTGCAGCAGAAGCCTTGTGCGCTCCACATGCCGCAGGAACTCATGACCGAGGCCTACGCCCTCGCTCGCGCCCTCCACCAGCCCGGGGATATCCGCAAGAACAAAGGTGGTATCGTACCGCTTGGCAATGCCCAGGTTAGGCGTCAGTGTGGTGAAGTGGTAGTTGGCAATCTTGGGCCTGGCCGCCGTCAGCGCGGCCAGCAGCGTGCTTTTCCCAACGTTTGGATAGCCGACCAGACCTACATCCGCGATGGTCTTGAGCTCCAGCCGGATGTCCATCGCCTCGGTCTTGATCCCGGGCTTGGCAAAGTTGGGCGCCTGCCGGGTCGGCGTGGCAAAGCGCGCGTTGCCGTGCCCGCCGCGCCCGCCGTGGAGAATAATCTTCGTCTGCCCCACGGTATGCATATCCGCGATCACCGTGTCGTCCGAATCGCGGAAGAACACCGTGCCGACCGGCACCTTGATGATCAGGTCCGCTCCCTGCTTGCCGTGGCAGCGGCCGGAGCTTCCGTCCTCCCCGTTTTCGGCCATATACTTGCGGATAAAGCGGAAGTCCAGCAGCGTATGCATGTTTGCGTCGGCAAGCACGACCACGTTGCCGCCGTTGCCGCCGTCTCCGCCGTCCGGTCCGCCGTTGGGCACGAATTTCTCCCGGTGAAAGGAAACGCAGCCATTGCCGCCGTTGCCCGCCTTCACCTTGATTTTAACACGGTCTACAAATGATGCCATATAATTCCTCTCAACGGTTGTGAAAATACTTGCAGTACGGCGCGATGGCGCATGTCTCGCACGCGGGCTTGCGCGCGTGGCATACCCGCCTGCCGTGGTAGATCAGCCAGTGATGCGCCTCGATCCAATCCTCCTTGGGAATGGCCCGCATGAGCTGCTTTTCCGTTTCCTCCACATTTTTCGCGTCCGCAAGCCCGATACGGTTGCTGACGCGGAACACGTGCGTATCCACCGCGATCGTGGGTACGTGAAACGCGTTGGCAAGCACCACGTTTGCGGTCTTGCGGCCCACGCCGGGCAGTGAGGTGAGCGCTTCCATGGTGTCCTAAACCTGTCCCTGATGGCGCAGCAGGATCAGCCTTGACGCCTCCACGATATTGTTCGCCTTGCTTTTAAACCCGCAGCTGCGCACGATCGGGAACACGTCGTCCACACTTGCTTCGGCCAGCGCGCGCACGTCGGGATACTTTTGAAACAGCACGGGCGTCACCTTGTTCACCTGCACGTCCGTGCTCTGCGCCGAGAGCATCACGGAGATCAGCGTTTCGTACGGATTACTAAAGTGCAGCTCCGGCTTCGCGTCCGGGTACAGCTCCCGAAATATTTCAAGAACCTTTTGTCTATCTTGCTTCTTCATGGCTTCTCCACGATGTTCTTGCGGATCTCATCGGGCAGCAGCATGCGCGGCAGCCGCTTCATCTGCGCACAGCAGACGGTGATAACGGCGGTAAAGATCGGGATCTCGATCAGGTAGAACGGCACGCGTCCAACGAAAATCAGCCAATAGCCCTTGTTGACAAAGAAGGTCAGCCAGTAGGAATTCAGAAACGCATAGATGACCGCGGAGGCAAGCGAAGCAAGCGCTGCGCGGATCAGCAGGCCGCCCGTCCTGCTCTTGCAGCAACCGCTGATCCAATGAAGGTATTTAGGATACAGAATCAATCCGTACACGGCGCCGACAATTGCGGCCGTAACCGTAAAGCCCGGGAAATACGCGCCCGTGCCGAACAGAATCGTCCCGATGATATCGCCTAGTGTAGCAACCAGAATCCCGCCGACCGGCCCCATTAAATAGCCCGCCACCGCGATGGGCAGAAAGCCGAAGTTCATCTGTTTGGTCAGCATCGTGATCTGCACCAGATTTCCCAGCACCACCTGCAGCGCGATCAGCGCGCCGATATAGGCGATATTGATGAAGAGAAACCGATTGCTTTTCATATCCCGCATCTCCTTAAACCGGATGAAACAGAAGGAATGAAACCGAATGTATTTTACAGGAACGCATAGTGTAAAGCAAGCGCGCTCGCGGGATTACGCCTGCATCTCGGAAAACGGAACCGGCGGTTTTGGATTGTCTTTAAGGACGTTGAGCGTTTTCTGCATCCAGACTACGTCAAGCCACGCTCCGCCTTTGTTGCCCATACGCCGGAAATATCCCGCCTCTTCGAATCCCAGGCTGCGGTGCATTTGGATGCTCGGTTCGTTTGTGGAGGTGATCACGCCAAAGAGCGCCTGCATGCCTTGCAACCGCAAGGTATCCGCCAGCTTCCGGTAGAGCATGCTCCCAAGCCCCTGACGTCTGGGTGCGCTCTGCGCAAGACAAATGGTTCCCTCCGCAATCCACTGGTAGGCTTCATGTGGGCGAAGCGGCCCTGCGTAAGTAAAGCCGCAGGGCGAACCGTCCACCTCCAGAATATAGAACGGATATTTTTTTAGCGTGTTCTCAATCTTTTCTCCGTACGCCTCCACCGACGGATTTTCCGTGGCGAACGTCACGCTGGTATGCTCCACGTAGTACCCATACACGTCGTGTACGAACTTTGCGTCGTCCTTTGTGGCAATGCGGATGCTGGTGTTCATCGTACTCCTCCTGCTGCTTCGGACGCGCTCCGCCGGATCGTCTCGAAATCCTGCGGTTTCAGCCCGATATAAACCGTTTTAAAATTCTGGTAGATCACGAATCCCGCCGGCGTTCCGGATTTCTTCTTCACGTACTTACGTTTCGTGTAGTCGATCGGGAAGCTCGGGTGGTTGCGCCCCTTGCTGTAATAGGCGGCGAGCTTCGCCGCAAACAGCAGCGTATCCCCGGAGGGCTCGTCCTCGGTACGAATCAACACATGCGAGCCCGGCACCCCCTGCGCGTGCAGCCATGTTTCCCCGCCGCGCGCGTGCAGGGTGATCCGGTCGTTCTGCACCGCGTTTTTTCCGACGGTTATCTCCGTGCCGTCTGCGGCGCGGAAGCGATAAGGCTCCCCCTCTTTGATCTTTTTACGTTTTACAGCGCCGGGACCTGGCCGAAGGAAACCGTTGTCGATCAGAAAATACCGGATCTCGTTGATATCCGCCGTCGTGGTGCATTTTCCCAAATCGTCCATCACGTTTTCCAGCAGCTCAAGCTCCGCCTCGATCGTGCCGAGTTCTTTAGCTGCATACTGCTGTGCGCCCTTGGCTTTACGGTACTTTTTATAGTATGCCTGTGCGTTTCTCGCCGGCGAAAGCTCCGGCTGGATTGGGATTTCGATCATCGACTGCGCTTCGTCGTAATAATTGACGACCTTCGCCACATCAGCGCCTTTCGCAATCGCGTGGAGGTTGGCCGTCAGCAGCTCGCCGTAGATCCGGTTTTGCTCCGCGAGTTCGTTTTGCGAAAGCGTCTCCAGCATCCTCGCCTTTTTCTTTTCCAGCCGCGCGATGCTGCCCTTTACCCGCTTGTGAATGCCCTCGCCGCGCTGCTTCATGCGCACGGCCAGCTCCCGGTCGCTGTAGAATGCGTCCATCGCCGCGCTCAGGGACGGATATGCCTTCTGCATATCCGGCGCAAAGGTTTGGTACGGAAAAGGAAAATAATCGATGCTCTGCCCAGCGGCGTCGCCAAGCAAAACCGGCGAGCGTTTATCCTGCAAATGTCCGTACAGCGCGGCGATCTTTTCCGCCGTCGCTTTACAATCCGTATGTGTGCAGGGCGCCGCTTCGTCCGCACCGATCTGCGCGCAGATTTCCCTGGCGCTGATCGTGGACAGCCCGCTGATCGTTTCGATCAGCGCCTTGTACAGCGGACTGGAAAGAGCCGACAGGCGGTCCGCAAGCACCTCTGCCGTCATCGTAAACGGGTTCAGCTTATCCTGCTCCGGCGGCATGGAAAACGGCTTGCCGGGCATCGACACGCGCACACGGCTGATATCCGCGTTCACGTGGTGCATGCAGTCGATCGTCACCTGGTTTTCGTCCACAAGCGAGAGATTGGAATGCCTGCCCATCATTTCCAGCACGATGGACTTTTTCACCTCGTCCCCCATCTCGTTCATGCATTGGAACGTGAATGTGAGCACGCGGTCGCAGCCGAGCTGCGTAATCGCGGTGAGACGCGAGCCCGCGAGGTGCTTGCGGGCAAGCATGCACAGCACGGGCGGCTCCGCTGGGTTTTCGATGGACTGCTTCGTAATCTGCGCGCGCGCGTTGCTTGCGTTCGCGCTGAGCAGCAGCTTGCAATTCACACCCTGATTGCGAATGAAAAGCAGCAGCAGGTCGCGCTCCGGCTGGCTGATTTTATCCACGCGCCCGCCGACCAGCCGTTCCCGCAGCTCGTTCGTCATAAAAGCAAGCGTAAACCCGTCCATCGGCACTTGATTTGCCCTCCCTGTATGAAAATCTCGTCTACTTTATCGGTTCTCGATTACAATCAGCGGAACATCCATCTCCTGTTCCGTGAGTCCCGCATGATTGGAAACAAACTGCCTGGCTTCACGGCTGAATGCCAGCGCGACGTCCCCGGTCGCAATCGCCAGGTAATCGCCGATGGATTCCAGAAACCGTGGATGCTGCGCTCCGCTTCCGAACAGCCCTTTTTCCAGCACCTCGTCCCGCGTCAGAAGCAGAAACGCATCGCCGAACGCTTTCGTAAATTCCGCCTCGAACCGCCCTCTGCAATCGCTTTTCACGTAAAAGGCCGCGGACCGGCTCTCAATCGCGAAGGGCCTCTCCAGGGTGCTCACAATCTGCGGATAATCGCAGATGAATTTATACCGGGTATCGATATGCCCGTGATCGGCGATCACCAGCAGAAGCGTATCGTGAAGCGTGCCGCAAAGCGCTTCCACGCTTCGGTTGATCCTGCCCATCATTTCCTTTGCCAGCTCACCGTGACAGCCCGTCTTGTGCATGATATCGTCTGGCTGGTTCCAGTAGGCGTAAACGAATTTATTTCCCGGCTCGCCGCAGATAAGCCGTACGGTGGAAAACAGCTCGTCGTGCTTTGTGATGCGATGCCCGTCAAACGGAGCGATCGTAACCATCCTGCCGTGTCCCGCGCGATCGATCGCGCTTCCGATGGTTTGAAACGGAATGTATTTGCCGGCGACGTGATAATCCGCAGCCTGCACGCCGTTGCTGTCCTTGACGGTGTTGGGGTAAAGGTCCACGATTTTATCGATTTCCTTGAAGTACAGGCTCCACCCCAGCCATCCGTGCTCGTACGGCGTCAGGCCGCTGAGGATGGAGGTTGTGGCCGCCGTCGTGGTGGGCGGAAATACGGAGGAGATCGTTTTGAAAAGGTGGCAGCGCAAGAAGCTGTCCTCCGGCAGGTGGTGCTCCAGCGCGTCCATTCCCATGCCGTCGAAAAGCATCAGTACGACGTTGTGAAATCCCTTATCCAGTATCGCGTCCAGCTCCGGTAGTGTTTTGTGCTTCGTCGGCGCGCCAAAGCCGCGCAGGATGGAGTTGGACAGGTTCACAATTCCGTTCTCATAGTCCGGATATCGCATGACGGTCACCTCCGATTGCCTTGATGATAGCACACAACGGCGCAACTGGACAACAGGAAACCCAACTCGTATAATAGCATGGAAACTATGCATGCGAAAGGGAGTGCCGAAAGTGGAGCGTACAGGCGGACGAACGGCGAATCAGGCGCGGGAGTGCACCATCGAAACGGACTTTGTGAAGACCGCATACGGCAGCTGCCTGATAACCGTGGGCCGCACAAAGGTAATCTGCACCGCCAGTGTCGAGGAAAGCGTTCCCCCCTTCCTGCGGGATCAGGACCAGGGCTGGGTCACCGCGGAATATGCCATGCTGCCCGCCTCCACCGGCACGCGGAAACGGCGCGATTTGCTCAAACAGGACGGACGCAGCGTGGAAATCCAGCGCCTGATCGGGCGCTCGCTGCGGCAGGCCGTCGATCTGAAGCTGCTCGGCCCGCGTACGATCACGCTGGACTGCGACGTGCTGCAGGCAGACGGCGGTACACGCACCGCGTCCATTACGGGCGCGTTCGTCGCGCTGACGCTTGCCGTTCACAAGCTGATGCAAAACGGGCTGCTCCCCGTGAATCCGATCATTGGGCAGGTTGCCGCCGTCAGCGTGGGAATCGTGGGCGACGAGCCGATACTCGATCTTTGCTATGCGGAGGATTCGGGCGCACAGACCGATATGAACCTCGTGATGAACCAGCATGGCGATTTTATAGAGCTGCAGGGCACCGGCGAGGGCCGTGCCTTTTCCGACCGTGAACTCCGTACGCTGCTCAGCCTTGGCAGGCACGGCATCCTCGGCCTGATGCGCTGCCAGCGTATCGCACTCAAGGCTACCTGCGCACATCTGCTGCCGCTTCCGCGGCTTGCTGTGGCATCCTCCAACGCGTATAAGATCAAAGAGCTTTCGGATATGCTGCAAGGCATCTGCAAGCCCATCGGCATGCGGGAGCTCGGCTTTTTAGGCGAGATCGAGGAAACCGGCGAGACCTTTGAGCAAAACGCAATCCTGAAGGCGGAAGCGGTGATGCACTTTACCGGCCTGCCGACCCTCGCCGACGACAGCGGACTCTCCGTGAAGGCATTGGGCGGCGCGCCCGGCGTGCACAGTGCGCGCTACGCGGGCGAAACCTGCGACGAACAGGCCAACGACGCGCTGCTATTAAAGAATATGAAGAATAATGATGACAGAAGCTGCATGTTCGTATCCGCGCTGGCGCTTGCGCAGCCGGCGGAAGCCGCCAGGACCGTAACCGGCGAATGCCACGGCACGCTGCTGAGCGCGCCGCGCGGCGAGAACGGCTTCGGCTACGATCACCTGTTCCTGTTTGAAAACGGAAAAACCTTTGCCGAGCTTTCCCCCAGGGAGAAAAACAAGGTCAGCCACCGCGCCAAAGCGGCGGCCAAAATGCGCGCGATTCTGGAAGAGCTGTTCTGGATATGAGAATCGTAGTCGTCAGCGATACGCACCGGAATACGGCGCTGCTGCATCGTTGCGTACGGCAGGCAATCGCGGACGGTCCGATCGACGTTTTCCTCCACTGCGGGGACGGCGTGCGCGATCTGGAGTCTGTTGAAAACGATTTGCTGAAAGCCAATCCGCGCATCCGCATCGTTGCCGTGAGGGGCAACTGCGATCTGGGCGCATTTTCCTGGCCCGATTCGGAAATTATCGACCTGAACGGCATCCGTGCGTTCGTCACGCACGGTCATCTTTATCAGGTGAAACACGGACAGGGCCACCTTGCCAGGGCCGCGCGCGAGCTGCAGGCCACACTGGCGTTTTTTGGCCATACCCATCAGGCAGCCGTCTCCGAAAAGCACGGCGTAACACTGATCAATCCCGGTTCATTGTCTTCCCAGGCGCTTTCGGATATCGCTTATCTGGAAGTCCGTATCGATTCGAATCAACCTATTCGCGTAAATTTTATGAGTTTCCGATAAAGAGCGTTGACAACCGCATCAAAGCGTGATAGGATATCCGCGATATCCGATCATTTTACTCGGGTATCGAAAGGCAGGTATCCATGAAGCTCTCCACACGCGGCAAATACGGGCTGTATGCCATGCACTATCTGGCACAGCACCAGCACGAAGGACTGCAAAGCCTGAACCGCATCGCATCGGTCGGCATTCCCAAGCAGTACTTGGAACAGCTGCTGGGCAGCCTGCGCAGAAACGGTTTGATCCGCTCGGAGCGCGGCGCAAACGGCGGTTATCAGCTGGCAAGGCCGCCCGCCGAGATCACGGTGCTGGATATCATCGACGCGATGGAAGGACCGCTGGCTTTGAGCGATTGCATATCGTCCGATACGCAGTGCTCCAGGGCGGGCCAATGCCGCGTCCGGCTCGTTTGGGAGCAGTTGACGGACAGCATCAACCACGAGCTTGCCTGCGTGACACTCAAGGATATGCTTTAATCAACGAGGTGAAAGATTTTGGACCATAGGATGATTTATCTGGATAATGCGGCGACCACCGCAGTCCGCCCGGAAGTACTGGAGACCATGCTCCCCTGGTTTTCGGAGCATTACGGAAACCCGAGTTCCATTCATAAAGCAGGCCGCGACGCGAAAATCGCCGTGGAAAACGCGCGTAAGCAGGTGGCCGCGGCCATCGGCGCGCTGCCGCAGGAAATCTATTTCACGGCCGGCGGTTCCGAAAGCGACAATTGGGCACTGCGCGGGCTTGCCGACGTAACCAAGGGCAAGCACATCATCACCAGCGCGGTGGAGCACCACGCCATATTGCATACGGCGGCTTATTTGGAGAAAAAGGGTTTTCGCGTTACCTATCTGCCTGTGGATGAATACGGGCGCGTGAACCCGCGGGACGTGGAGGACGCCATCGAGGACGATACCTTCCTGATCTCGATCATGACCGCCAACAACG
>Ga0116164_10003593_pt1 | contig 10544 bp, 7 predicted proteins | sample AD_UKC109_MetaG_FD_89888 | JGI IMG/M metagenome (GOLD analysis project Ga0116164, IMG submission 89888) | Active sludge microbial communities of municipal wastewater-treating anaerobic digesters from Hong Kong - AD_UKC109_MetaG | ecosystem: Engineered > Bioreactor > Anaerobic > Digestate... | reverse complement strand
TTCTTTTCTTCCGATTTAAGCTGTTCCATCTCCTCGTCGCTTGAGTTGATGGCATCAAGCTCTGCTTTCGCCTTCTCCGCATATTGGAGAATTTCATGCACAGAGTCCCCGTATTTCTTTTTCAGGCCCTGTATCAGGTTAAGCCTCTCCTCAACCTGGTTGATCCTCTCAGGTGAAAAATCTATGCTGTTTCTGTAATCACGAAGTTCCGCGGATGAGTCCTCCAGGGAATAGAGCGCCTCCCGTATCCTGTCAAGCATGGATGCTATGTCAGGGTCAATGTCGGATATTTTTGACAGGTTTGCCTCGGCCTTTTTCAGGTTGCGGATCACCCCTGTGTCGCCGGTGATTAGGTCAGCTGATTCGTTGACCTCTTTGAATATCTTTTCGGCATTTGCCAGGAGGTTTGACTCGCCGCGAAGCTCCTCCTCCTCCCCGGGCCTTAAATCCGCTGCCTCTATCTCTTTTATTGAGAAGGTGTTGAATTCAATTCTCCTGGCCTTCTCTCTTTCATCTATTTCAAACGAGCTTATCCTGTTTCTTATGGAATAGAGTTTTTCATGTACCTCTTTCACCTTCGCAACATCGCCGAGAAGCCCTCCAAAACTGTCCAGAAGCTCCCTGTGTTTTGCGATATTTATAATTGTCTGGTGTTCATTCTGCCCGTGGATGTCTATAAGGTTTTCAGAAATCTCTTTAAGTTTAGCTACAGGGATCTGCATTGAATTTGCAAAACATCTTCCCCTGCCGTTAGCGAAGATTTCCCTTCTGAGGATAAGCTGATCGTCGTCAATGTCTATCCCTGCTTCGTCAAGAATTTCCGCTATAGCGTTATTCCCGGAGATGTCAAAACCCGCCTCAAGGGACGCCCTGTCGAATCCTGTACGGATCAGGTCTGTGCTGAGCTTTTCGCCAAGAACTCCGGAGATTGCGTCTATGAGTATCGATTTACCGGCACCTGTCTCACCGGAGAGGATGTTAAGCCCTTCCGTGAAGTTTACTGTCAGTGAATCTATTATTACGAAATTTTTAATTCTCAGATCGAGCAGCATAATTAACCTTCAGAGGGATTTATGTGTCAGCCCCAGTTGAGCTTTTCCCGGAGAATGGAGTAGTAATTTTTATCCGGGTGGAGAATAATTTTCATTCTCCTTTCACAACGGCGGAATATAATTTCATCCCCGCCGCTGAATTTAATAGCTTCCTGACCGTCTATTGTCAATAATAAATTTGTCAGTTCCGAGAGCGCCCTTGCCCTTATAACGGATTTCGCAGGGAGAACAACGGGTCTTATTGACAGCGAATGCGGGCATACAGGATTGACTATGCAGACGTCATTATCAAGAGGCGCGATGATCGGCCCGCCTGCGGAAAGAGAGTATGCTGTTGACCCGGTTGCTGTCGCGATTATAAGCCCGTCCCCCTTATACCTGCTGAGAAACATGTCATCAACCTGAAGTTCAATCTCAATCGCTCTCGAAAATGCCCCTTTTGTGATAACCGCATCATTGAAAAAGTAGAGAGATTCTTCCGTACCGTTACTGCTGTGAACAGCTTTCATTACGGTCCTTTCCGATACAGTATAATTTCCTGAAACGACATCCCGGAGATATTTTTCAAATTCGTAAGGACTGAACTCTGTCAGAAATCCGAGTTTCCCCCTGTTTATCCCCATTATTAAACATCCGCTTTCAAGAAATATCCTGGCTGTTTTCAGGAATGTACCATCCCCTCCGATTGCGATTGCGAGGTCGGGTTTGAGATACTCTTTTTCATCAGGGATGAAATGTTCAAGGCCCTCGTTGTGGAGAATATCATAATAGGGAAGGGCTGTACTAACTCCCACGTCAGAGAGAATTTCGCAGATTCTTTTAATAATTCTGATTGAATGTGAGTCGTCAGGCCTGAAATTTACAGATACTTTTTTTATCATTTTTTTGCCATAAAATCGTGTCTGAATTTCATAATCAGCCCCGGATTTTTATCAAGAAATTCTTTAAGATCCTCTCCTTTAATTTCGTAAAGGCTCAGTGGCGTTGTATTGATATATGTATACTGTGATTCAAGATTGGCATAGAGCCTGTGTGGTTCGCCGATAAAATCACCTCTGCCGAGTTTGCAGATAAGGATATTTTCACTTCTCATATCAACATCTCCCTCTCTTATAAGGTAGATGCTTTTCAGGAGTTCCCCCTCCATCTGGAATATGCCAGGTTTCGGAATTTCAGTTTTATTGAAAATAGATTCAAGCCAGGTTTTCTGGGTTGATGTACAGCTGCGAAGCATCGGATTTATTGAAAGAAGGTTCCAGGTTTCACTGCTTCTAATTTCAGCAACCTTTTTAAGTATTTTCTTAAATTCTGTTCCTTCTATAAAGTTCAGAAATTTATTCTTTTCAATTGTTATAAGCATTACATCTGTGGCAGCATATACATGTGCGGCCCTTTTCTGATCTGTGATGAGAGCAACCTCGCCGAAGTAATCGTAGGGGCCATAGATTTTGTTGTTCTCAAGTCCTCCGCTGTCTACGGAAATATTTCCTGAATAGATTATATGAAACTCGTCTCCGGTGCTCCCTTTTTCGATGATCTTTTCACCTTTGGAATATTTTTTTATCTCCGCTATATCGAGAAATTCCTGGGCTTTCCATATCGGCATATCCTGCATGAAGTCGAGCCTTTTGAACACGCTTAGTATCCGGTATGCTTCCTCATAGGGGGGTGGTTCTGTATCAAAATATAAAGTGTTCTCCATTCCGAACTTCGCCAGGGTGAGAGATGTGTCTTCAGGAAAATCTTTTTTAGCAATATGATAAATTACAATTCGCTTCTGCAGATCCTCGGGAAGGGCGTTCATATATTTCACTGGTGTATGAAGCGGCGGTACTCCTGATTCATGGTAGATTACTTTAGAGTCCCAGGGGAAACTGCACAGCTCGTCATACCTGCTTTTTGTGATTACCTTTTTTTCGTAGAGTTCCCTGTGAAGATCCGGGGAATTGTTATGGTCTGATGAATAGACAAAAGACTGGTCCTGGAACTCCATCCTGAACCCTATTGTGGGAATTGAATGGAGCGTGTAGAATATTTCAAACTTTCCGCCGTTAATGTAGACCGGAGTGCCGATTTTAACAGGGTGGAAATCGAAAAGCCTGCTCAGGTAGTCGGGCTCAACGTCACTGAGTGAAGCGTACTTTCTCAGGAAACTTTTCATAACAGTTTCAGTTGTGTAGACAGTGACCTTTCCCTCCTCGAGAATTTTCTGAAATGTCCCGGCATCATGGTCCGCATGGCAGTGGGTCAGAATTATACTGTCTATAAATTTTGCGCTTACGTTGGAGTCCTCCAGCCATTCCGTTGAGTTAACGGGAGGATCCACCATTATACCCTGGTGGTTAAGCCATATAATAAAACCTGAGGTGTTTTCATCGGGATCAAATCCGTGACTGGGGCCAAGGCATGTTACTCCAAAAAGGGGAGGGTTAAAAGGTTCGCTCAGTCTCTCTCCAATGCAGTAAGTTGTTTTATATTCGATGTCACCGGGAACGTTACCTATAAGTTCCCCGTTGTAATGGATCTGATAATCGCCGTTTTTAGTAATGTTTATAGAGAGACCTTTGTATGAGAAAACATTGTTTTTAAATATTCCGAACTGCAGCATATTGGAGAGTCTGTTGCCCCTCCTGAAAAAATTCATCTCGGATTTTATGTCCGGGATTTTCTCAGGATCGGTAGAGTTATAATCATCGGAAATATTAAATTTTTCAGGTCCGAAGAGAGACTCCTCAAGAACCTTCTTCACCTTGGAGAACTGATAGTCCCTGCATATAATTATGCTTTTTTTGCTTCTGATGAAATAGTTGAAGTACAGGGGAAACTCAATTTCGGCAATGCTGATTCCTTTTATCCAGTTGAACATCTTTTCCGGCAGTACAAATATTTCAGGAACTCCTCCCGGCAGAAGCATTGTGTCCTTTATTGTTTCAGGGGGGGAGCCGAACTGAAGGTAGCCTGCCGGTGTGTCCACCAGGTAGCCTCCCCGCGGAAGCTCATACACATTTTTACCGATTGACTTAAGATCTTCAAGATTCATTTTTTATTATCGTATACCTCTGACGGCTCGAATATTTTTTCGCCGTCAATCACTGTTTTATTGTTTTCAACCCGCCTGAAGAAACAGCTTCTGTATCCTTCATGGCATGCTGCGTCTCCAATCTGATTGACCTTCATAAGTATTGTATCACTGTCACAGTCGATCCTTACTTCTCTAATCTCCTGAGTGTGTCCCGAGGATTCACCCTTTTTCCATATTCTTTTTTTTGACCTGCTCCAGTAGTGGGCAAGGCCGGTTTTCATTGAAAGAGAGTAGGCCTCCTCGTTCATGTATGCAAGCATGAGGACTTCTGATGTTTTATAATCCTGAATAATAACAGGGACAATGCCCCCGCTTTTGCTGAAATCGATATTGATAGTATTCATTTTTCTCTGCTTTTAAAAAGGTTTTATGATCATTTTATTATCGTCTGATTTTCATTTTCAGTGTAGGATATTCAATAACATTTCAGTAATAATTCCTAAACATTCATTTTAGTGTAGAAAGTAAAATTATATAGCCCCGCCGCCCTCGGCGGGGCTATATAATTTTTTAACTGAAATAAGTTAAGGAATAAATACTGATAATATTTTATGTTTCATTTCAAGTAGATCTTTCTCTTTCTGTAATAAACAAAGCGTGGTAGTGAAGACATGAAGGGGAGGGGTATCTGTTACTATTCCGGCAGCACCTGAAACATGAATTATTATCTACAGGAGTTTAATGCGTTAATGCCGGACCTTCATGTAATGACATGCAAAAGAATGTCGTGGTTCCACCTCTCCGCCTGTATCGAAAGATTAGGGACTGTTTAATCAATGTGTCTTGGCTGGTTTTATGTCTCTTATTGTACGGCATTGCTGTCCTGTCTTATCAGTTGTCATTACAGGCAATGCTCTTCTTTATGTCTCATTCTTCCGATTGAAAATTTTATTCTTCAGGAGTAAAGACAAGATACATATCAATAGTATCATCTCCATAATCATCAAAGAGAGCAATCCCGAGCTTTCTGTATAAGTATATACGATGCCGGTCGTCTCTTATTATTTCAAGACCGGAATTGCCGTAGTTCATTATAAAGTTGTCAGCTCCTTCTGAAAGTCTGACCGCCTCATCCGTTATCCTGTTGATTGATGAGAGACCGGCAACAGCTTTAACTGTTTCATCATGCAGGAACAGAACATAGCGGTTTCTCATATAGGCTATACGGTTGAAGTTAAGCCGGGGAAGGTGCCTGCTTAATATTCCGGAGAGCGGCGTATCTTTTTTTGTGGGGTCAACAATAGATGTGAATCCGGAGATGCCGGTTTTTTTCCCCAGGGCAAAACCTTCGCAGCTTTGTCCGGGTATCACAAGGGTCCGGTCTTTCTCTGATTCGCGGTTCCCGACAGTATTGCATGACGCAAGCAATACTGTGAGGAGAAGGTTAAGCACGATTTTTTTCAATGTCAGCAGCGCCTCTCTTTATTGCGGATATTCTTCTTGGATAAATATCGGCAACAGGGGAGGTCTTTTTAAGCAGAAGGCCGGAGCTGTGTTTAATATAGACTGAATTTTCATATTCTGTGAGGCCTGCCGTTTCCAGGGATACATCTGCAAGATGCTTCACAAGGGGAGGGGGGATCTGCTTCTGTTTTTCACTTACGTATAAATAGATATACCCGCCCGGTTTTACAAAGGGGGAGCAGAGTTCACTTGCCATATATATGTCTGACATCGCCCTTGAAACAACAATGCCGAAGTGCTCTCTGTATTTATTTTCCCTTGAAGCCTCTTCTATTCGGGCACAGACAGCGTTTGCGTTTTTAATTTCAAGCTCCCTTATCGCATGTTCAATGAAGCGTATTTTTTTGCTGTTGGAATCAAAAAGGGTAAAATTGATATCGGAGTAAAGAATAGACAGGGGTATTCCGGGAATTCCGGCCCCGGTTCCCATGTCCGCCGCCGATGTTCCACGTGGAACATCGGCGAGGTTGAGGGGGGAGAGGCTGTCAATTATAAGATTAAAAAGAATGTCTTCAGGGGTTTTGTGGCCCGTGAGGTTGAATTTACTGTTCTCGGAGTGGATCATCCTGCCGAACAGAATAAGCCTCCCTGTGATATCATTACTTTCGCTACCGGAAAGGTTAAGAGCTTCTTTTATTTTTTTCTGCAGATGTTCCACGTGGAACCTCATCCCTTTTTTTTCAGGAGTTCAAGGTGAACTATAAGAATTGATATGTCGGAGGGGTCAACCCCTGATATCCTTGACGCCTGTCCGATTGTCTGCGGTCTGAACTTCTTTAGTTTTTCTCTTGCCTCATTTTTAAGGCCGTTGACTGAAGAGTAGTCAATATCTTCAGGGATTTTTTTTGATTCCATCTTCTCTATTTTTTTTATTCTTTCCATATCTCTGAATATATATCCCTCATATTTTATCTCCATTTCTATAATGGGGGCAAATTCGGGACGACATATTTCGCCTGATGCTTCAAGAACCTCTTCGATACCCAGTTCCGGCCTTTTAAGTATCTTGTCCAGGGGCGTTCTTCCCTTTATGTTCAGGTCCGGCGCTTTTTTTCTCAGTATGGATAATATCCTGTCGTCAATTTCAAGTACACGGCTTTTTATCCTGTTTATTGTGGCGTCTATTTCATTGTATTTTTCATTCATTATACTGAATGCGTCATCGGCAACAAGGCCTATGTCGTGGCCGTATTTCATGAGCCGTCTGTCTGCGTTATCCTGTCTGAGAAGAAGTCGGTGCTCGGCCCTTGATGTAAACATTCTGTACGGCTCGGTTATTGTCTTTGTTATCAGGTCATCAATGAGTACGCCTGTATAGGCCTCGGATCTGGTAAGGATTATCTGTTCTTTGCCCATGATTTTAGCCGATGCGTTTATGGCTGCAACAAGTCCCTGCGCGGCAGCCTCCTCGTATCCTGATGTCCCGTTTATCTGCCCCGCGTGGTACAGCCCGGAAATCTTTTTTGTCTCAAGGGTGGCGTATATCTCTTCCGGCGGCACGAAGTCGTATTCAACCGCATATGCCGGCCTCATGGTGTGCACCTCTTCAAGTCCGGGGATTGTTTTTATCATCTGGAGTTGTACCTCCTCCGGCAGAGAGCTGGAGAATCCGTTTAAATAGTATTCGTTTGTGTGCATCCCTTCAGGTTCCAGGAAGAGCTGATGCCTCCCCTTGTCGGAAAACCTTACAACCTTGTCTTCTATAGAGGGGCAGTACCTCGGTCCGATTCCCCTGATCTTGCCGCCGTAAAGAGGGGAGCGGTGTATATTGTCCCTTATCAGGTTATGGGTCCGGTCGCCCGTGTATGTTATCCAGCATGGAATCTGGTCTGCGATAATTTTTTCAGTACTGTATGAGAACGGTTCAGGTGTTTCATCAGGATACTGGGCCTCACACTTTGAGAAGTCTATGGTGTCGCTGTTGATCCTGGGAGGGGTTCCGGTTTTAAGCCGTTCGACTTTAAGGCCGAGTTTTCTAAGCGAATCAGAAAGCCCTTCAGATGAAAAGTCCGCCAGTCTTCCGCATTTTTCCTGGTATTCGCCTATATGGATAAGCCCCTTGAGGAATGTGCCTGTGCAGATTATTACCGCTTTTGCAAGGTGTTCGTTGTTGCGGATCGTTCTTACGCCTGTTACCCTGTTCCCTTCCGCGAGAATTTCCTCCGCTATGTCCTGGATGATGTAGAGGTTTTTCTGTTTCTCAAGGACTTCTTTCATTTTAAACTGATAAGCCTTCTTGTCCGCCTGCGCCCTTGACGCCCACACTGCGGGCCCTTTGCTTTTGTTAAGCATCTTGAAGTGGATACCTGTGGCATCAATGGTCTTTGCCATCTCTCCGCCCATCGCATCTATCTCTTTTACCAGGTGTCCTTTCGCTATTCCCCCTATTGCCGGGTTGCAGCTCATCTGGGCAATGGTGTCGAGATTGCCTGTGAGCAGAAGAGTCTTGAGCCCGATCCTTGCGGGCGCAAGGGCCGCCTCGCATCCCGCGTGTCCTGCTCCTATAACGATTATGTCGTATTCTGAATACATTGATTTTATTCCTGAAATTAGTTATTTTGGATTAATTAAAAATAATATCCTGCAGGGCAATAAAAAAATCAGTACCTGTGTCTGAAGTTCATATATATTATTATTAACGGTTTTATAGCCCCTTTTTCTGGATTATAAATTCCGTCATGATTAAAAATTGTTGACTCTTTGATGAAATAAAAAGATTACAAGATAAAAGGTGAAATTGTTTTAATGAAATCAGAAATTGAATATAATTCAGCCCAGAGTATACTTGTTGTTGATGATGATCCCCTTGTCAGAAAAGTCTTGAAAAGATATATCGCCGGACTCGGTTATAACGTTGAGACTGCAGAGGACGGGAAGGGGGCTCTTGAGATGCTTGGGGCGGGGCAGTATGATCTTGTCCTTACAGACCTCCAGATGCCCAGGCTTGGCGGGAGGGAACTTCTCAGTACCATGTCCAATGATTATCCCAATGTACCCAAGATTGTTCTTACAGGTCATGGCACAAATGATGATATTATAGCAGCCCTTAAGGCGGGCGCTTATGATTTCCTGTACAAACCTATTGATGACTTTGGTATTCTTGAATATTCCATAAAGAGGGCGGTTGAAAGCAAGAAGCTGAGGGAGGAGCGGGAAAGGCACCTTGCGGAGCTTGAAAAGATAAATGAAATTATATCCATGCTGAACAGCGGGAAGAGTACTGATGAAATCTTCAGTATGCTGACCATCTCCCTTAAAAAGGTAATCCCTTTTGACGGCATGGTTCTGACTCTGCTCAACGAGACCAATACATTTCTGAATGTGGAAAATGTTATATTTAACCACGGTTTTTTTCACAGCCTTTTGCGCAAGGGGGACAGGTTCCTGGCTTCTCAGTTTACACTTGGTACATACCTGGAGGAGGAAAGAGATTTTGTAAATATTCCGGATTTCGGGGTCTACCTGAAGGTTAATGAGGCGCATGAAGTCTTCATGGAGCTTTTCAGAAGCGGTATTAATTCAGTACTCGCTGTGTCCCTGAAACTGAAAGATCAGGTCAGAGGTATAATTTTTTTCCTGTCATGTTCAAAGGGCTCTTTCAGGGATTACCACATAACGTTTGTTAAATCGATAGTTGGTCAGATAGCTCTCAGCGTGCAGAGGGCTGAGCTTATGAAGGAAATTGAGGACCATTCAAGAAACCTTGAAAAGATGGTTTCCGAGAGAACAGAGCAGCTTCTTAAGACACAGAGAACAACGATATTCGCCCTGAGCAGTCTTGCAGATGCAAGAGATACTGAAACCGGTGATCACCTGGAGAGGATCAGGAATTATTCGGTCCATCTTGTACAGCTGTATAAATATGACGGAGATCATCCTGAAATTAACGCCAGGTTCCTTCGTGACCTGTATGATTCTTCAGTCCTTCACGATATAGGAAAAGTAGGTATCCCGGACCAGATTCTTCTTAAAAAGGGGTCGCTGACTCCTGATGAGTTTGAGATAATGAAGAACCATACAGTAATAGGTTATGAGGCGCTTAAGAAAGCTTCGGCAGATCAGGGAGCTGACTACTTTCTCAACATGGCAATGGATATCATTCTTTATCACCATGAAAGGTGGGACGGGGAAGGGTACCCGCACAGGTTGAAGGGTGAGGATATCCCTCACACAGCCAGGATTGTTTCAATTGTCGATGTGTATGACGCTCTTACATCGCGAAGATCGTACAAGGAAGCCTATTGTCATGACGAAGCGGTTGAGATAATGAAAGGGGAAACGGGGAAGTTTGATCCCGTGCTCTTTAATCTTTTTATCAGGAATTCAGATGAATTCAATAATATAAGAACAAAATATTCTGAACAGGAAACCGGAGAAGAATAATGTATCAGAGAGGTATGAATATAAGGTTCGGCGGGCCGATGACTCCAGCTGTAAAACAGCTGATGATAATAAACGGGTCGGTATTTATCATACAGCAGATAGCCGGACTCTTTTCAACGAACATGCTTGAGGTTGTTTTCGGACTCAGCCACGGAGGGTTTGCACAGAGTTTTATGCTGTGGCAGCCATTTACATATATGTTCCTGCATGGAGGATGGCTCCATATTATTTTTAATCTCATCGGTTTGTGGATGTTCGGAGGGGAGCTTGAACAGATCTGGGGGAGGAGCAGGTTCTTCAAATACTATATTCTTTCAGGAATCGGGGCCGGATTCTTTATTGCTATTATGAACTATTATGTCGCGTTGCAGTATGGATCCTCGGCAGTCACAATAGGAGCCTCCGGGGCAATATACGCAATACTCCTTGCATATGGGCTGACATGGCCGAACAGGGAGGTCCTTCTATATTTTCTTCTCCCGGTAAAAATCAAATACCTGCTTATTGTTTTCGGACTTATGGAGTTCTTCGGCACGCTCTCTTCAGCAGCAGGTACAGGGGGG
>Ga0116164_10003591_pt1 | contig 10548 bp, 10 predicted proteins | sample AD_UKC109_MetaG_FD_89888 | JGI IMG/M metagenome (GOLD analysis project Ga0116164, IMG submission 89888) | Active sludge microbial communities of municipal wastewater-treating anaerobic digesters from Hong Kong - AD_UKC109_MetaG | ecosystem: Engineered > Bioreactor > Anaerobic > Digestate... | reverse complement strand
GGACTGTACCGGTTCCACGCGGAGACAGCTGCACGCCTGCTGGTCGAGGCTGGCTACGCGGACGAGGTGGTCGAACGGGTGCAACAGGCCGTCGGCAAGCGCGCACTCAAGGTCAACAAGGACACACAACTGCTAGAGGACGTCACCGACCTGGTGTTTATCGAGCACTACATGCTTGCCTTTGCGCAAAAACATCCCGAGTACGACGAGGCCAAGTGGCTCGACATCGTGCGCAAGACATGGAAGAAGATGTCCGAAGAAGCACGGCAGTTCGCGTTGTCCGGCAAGATCCGTCTGCCCGAGCCGCTATTGCCGCTGATCCAGAAGGCCGTTTCCGGCGACTGAGCGGGACGGCCTGCCTGTTTTCAAGACGCCAATGTCGAGGATACGGTGTTTGCAAGCAGACCGAGCAGGATGAAAGCGCTGGCCGACAGCAGCAGGCGCTTCGGATTCAGTACCGTCGTTTTCAGACGGTAGCCAAGCAGCACGCCCAACGCCACCGGCAGGAGACCGGCTGCCGGTGATGCGGCCAGCAACACACTGCCGACGGCGAGCAGGAACACAACGAACAGTCCCCAGGCGACCGCGCGCGTCCGGTCGGCGCCATAGCGCACTGCGAATGACAGCTTTCCCGCCAGCCGGTCGGTCTCGATCTGCGGTGGCTGATGGGACAACAGCAGGGCGACCGCCAACGCGGCGAAGGCGGCCATTCCCGCCAGCATTGCGACCCCGGGAGGCTGTCCAGCGACCAGCCACAGGCAGCCGAATACCCCTGGGCCGTAGCAGATACCGGTCACCCATTCACCCAGATGCGTATAGGAAAGCGGCTTTGAACCGGCGTTGTAGAGGTAGCCAAGACCCACCATCGGCGCAGCTATCGCGACGATCCACCACTGCCCCTGCTGCCACAGGACGGCCAGGCCGAGCAGGCCGCCGGCCAGCAGGCTGAGGACACCATGCAGCACCGCCAGTTGAGGTCGTTCATGGTGCACCCGTACCCACGAGTCGTGCTTTTCGACATCAGCACCAAGACGCCAGTCTGCGGCGTCGTTGAACAGGTTGATCGCATGCTGCAGCAGCACGACCGCGACAGTGGCCAACGCGAGGCTGACAGCATGCGCAACCTGTCCTCCCGCCAGCAATGGCACACCGAGTCCGGGCAGAATCGACACCAGGTAGACCGGTGGATTCAGCGCCTCGCGCCAACTCGTCGCCATCACGACGCTATCCGGCCGTGGACGATTCAGACCGGTTCCAGGCACTTCGCTGCGATTTCATAGACATCACGCGATACCTTGGCGGACACGATCGACTCAAGAACGCCCTGCATCTTCGCCTGGCGCCCCGAGTCATATCGCCGCCAACGTGATATCGCGCGCAACAGGCGTGCTGCGACCTGCGGATTCGATGGGTCGAGGGCCAACACCTGGGTCTCCAGGAATGCATAGCCACTGCCGTCGGCGGCGTTGAACCGCAGCGGATTGGCATTGGCGAAACTGCCGATCAGCGCCCGCACCTTGTTCGGATTGCGCATCGAAAACGCGGCATGACCCATCAGCCGGTGCACCTGCTCCAGCGTGTCGGCACGGCTGGACATCGCCTGGACGGCAAACCATTTGTCCATCACCAGCGGGTCGCGGTTCCAGCGCCGTTCGAAATCGGCCAGCACCTGCGTGCGTGCCGGGTGATCGCTGTCCGCCAGCAGCGACAGGGCGGCCACGACATCGGTCATATTGTGTTGCGCATCGTACTGACGGCGACAGAGTTCGGCGCCGGTCTCATCACCCACCGCAATCAGGTAGGCGAGCACACGGTTCTTAAGACTGCGACGGCCGATGGCCTCGGCCGTCGGCCGGTACGGACCGGTGTCGTCCATGGTGGCATAGACCTGCCGCAATTCGGCGTTCAGGGTACGCCCCAGCGTGATGCGCAGCGTCTCACGGGCCAGGTGAAGCGCATCGGTATCGACCGTGGTCATGAAGTCGCCGAGATAACCGAGGGTCGGCAGACTCAGGACCTCGGCGATCAGAGCCGGCTCGGCATCCCGGCTGAGAAGCGCCCCACGGCAGGCCTCGACGAAACCGTCCGGCACACTCATCTCGATGCCGCGCTGATACTGCTCGACCATACCGAGCAGCACCCGACGGGCCAGCGTCTGCGCAGCATCCCAACGGTTGAAACCGTCGCTGTCGTTTGCCATCAGGAACATCAGCTGTTCATCGCTGTAGGCAAACTCGAGCTTCACCGGCGCGCTGAACCCGCGCAGCAGTGAGGGTACCGGCCGTTCGGCAACATCGTGGAACTCAAAGCGCTGACTGGGCGCGGTGAGTTCCAGGGTGTGCTGCGTTGACGGCGTCGGCTGGTTGCCCAGGCGAACCGGCAGATCCTGCCCGTCAGCACCGACCAGGCCGGTGACGACCGGGATCAGGAACGGCGGCTTGTCGCGCTGGCCGGGCGTTTCCGGAACGGTCTGTGTGATGTCGAGTGTGTAGCACCCGGCCGCCGCATCGTAGGCCTCACTGACGTTGATCTGAGGCGTGCCGGCATAGTCGTACCAGTGCTGCATCTGCTGCAGATCCCTGCCCGATGCCTCGGCCATGCAGCGCAGGAAATCCTCGGTGGTAACCGCCTGCCCATCATGGCGCTCGAAATACAGATCGGTCGCCTTGCGAAAGTCCTGCCGGCCCAGCAGGTTGGCCTGCATGCGCACCACCTCGGCGCCTTTCTCATACACCGTCATGGTGTAGAAATTGTTGATTTCGATGTAAGACGCCGGGCGAATCGGGTGTGCCATGGGTCCGGCATCCTCGGCGAACTGGTGCGCCCTCAGCTTGCGCACGTCCTCGATACGCTTGACCCCTCGCGCCCCCATGTCCGCCGAGAACTCCTGGTCGCGGTACACGGTGAAGCCTTCTTTGAGCGAGAGCTGGAACCAGTCGCGGCAGGTAATGCGGTTTCCCGTCCAGTTGTGGAAGTACTCGTGTGCGATCACGCTCTCGATGCCGAGAAAGTCCTGGTCGGTGGCGGTATCGGGACGGGCCAGCACGTACTTGGAATTGAAGATGTTCAGCCCCTTGTTTTCCATCGCCCCCATGTTGAAGTCGTTGACCGCAACGACGTTGTACACCTCCAGATCACATTCCCGACCGTATTTCTCCTCATCCCAAGACATCGCCTTGATCAACGAAAGCATCGCGTGATCGCACTTGTCGATGTTTTCCGGCTCGACATAGACGCGCAGCTGCACCTCGCGGCCGGACGTCGTCGTGTGGTGGTCCTCGACATAACGCAGGTTCCCGGCCACCAGCGCGAACAGGTAGCTCGGCTTGGGGATCGGGTCGTCCCACTCCGCGTAATGCCGGCCATCGGCCAGATCGCCGGAGGCGCGTGGGTTGCCATTCGACAGCAAGACCGGGTAACGCCCCTTGTCGGCCTCGATGCGCACAGCGAAACGCGCCATCACGTCGGGTCGGTCGGCAAACCAGGTGATCTTTCGGAAGCCCTGTGCCTCGCACTGGGTGCAGAACATGCCGCCCGAGCGGTATAGCCCCTCCAACGCCGTGTTGTTCTGCGGCTCGATCACGACCTCCGTCTCGAGCACGAAGGCCTCGGGAGGATCCACCACGGTCAGCGACTCGTCGTCTATCACGTAACGGCCCGCCGCGAGTTCACCGCCGTCGAGGCGCACCCAGACTGGTTGCAGACCCTCGCCGTCGAGGCGCAGCGGGCCACCCGATCCGGCCGGATTGCGCCTGACGGCAAGCCGCGCCACCACCCGCGTGCCCTGCTCCTGCAGGTCGAAATCGAGATCGACACTATCGATCAGGTAGGCCGGTGGCTGGTAGTCCGAGAGCTTGATCGTACGCGGAGCGGCTTCTTTCATGTGACGGACCCGGAATTGCTGAGACGGGGCCGCAATCATATCGATGCCCGATTGACTCGCCAAATCGGCGCAACCCTGTGCGGAAAATGGGTAAATTCCCGCGGTTTCGCGCCGCCTGCGCGATTGTTACGATGATCAGCCCATCGTCAAAGGAGAACAGCATGCCGGACATCGTCATGTATACGACCGCCATGTGCCCCTACTGCGTGCGTGCCAAGATGCTGCTGCAGCGCAAAGGCATGAAGTGGGAGGAGAAGCGGATCGACCTGGACCACGGCCTGGTCAGCGAGATGCAGCTGCGCAGCAACCGACGCACGGTTCCGCAGATATTCATCGGGGAGCACCATGTCGGCGGCTACGACGACATGGCGGAGCTTGACGCAATGGGCCAGCTCGACCCGATGCTGGGACTGGCTCCGCCGCGAATGCCCGGCGATGCCTCGCACACCATGGACTCCTCGGAAGACGCCCCCACCTGAGCCTGCACATGTCCACGGCCGCCGACAAAATGCGTCTCGACAAATGGCTCTGGGCCGCCCGCTTCTACAAGACGCGCGCACTTGCCAGCGAGGCGGCGGAAGGTGGCAAAGTGCACGTCAACGGTCAGCGTGCAAAGCCCGGCAAAGAGATACGCGTCGGCAGCCAGCTGGAAATCAGCAAAGACGGTCTGCAATGGCAGATCGAGGTTGTAGTGCTACCGGCCCAACGTCGCCCGGCCTCGGAGGCCGTCGGCTTCTATTGCGAAACCGAAGACAGCCGCAGACGCCGCGAGGCGGCGATCGAGGCACTGCGCACCGCCCGACTTGCGACGCCGCTACAGACGGATTCCAAACCGAGCAAGCGCGATCGCCGCCTGATCCATCGCTTCAAGCAGGACCGCCAGTAGGACGCGCTGAGGAACGATGGACCAGGACGCCTTTCGACAGACCTATCGTGAAGTCAACCAGGTCTATTGCGCGTTCGAAAAAAGCGTGCTGACGAACCAATGCGCCTGCAGCAAAGCGGAACGCTTCTGCATTGCCGAGCGCGAAGGGGTGCATTGTCGTACGCAGCACAGTCAGCAGCGCTGCCTCAAATGGTTGGAACTGTTGCGCGAACAGGCGCGCTTCGCGTTGCGTGCCGACGAAGAACGCAGGTTGCTGCCGCACGGCAAGGCAATGCGTCTGCAGGTCGGTGGCCTGCGCGGACTGCTGTCATTGCTGTCCAACAGCGAACCGCCTCCCGCATCGATCGACAACGTGGATGCCACGCTGGCTGAAGCCGAACAACGATTTGGGCGACTCGAGGACGTGCCGTTCTCCACCATCATGCGCGAAGTCGCGGCCTACCAGGTCCGCAGACGCTCCGGCCGCAAGCGCCAGCCGTAAATCGATTTTCTGCAGCGCGCAGGTCTATGCCGCTGCAAAATGCTTTTTCGACGCTTCACACCTGTCTGCTGCGCCATCGGCGCAACAGACAGGACAAGCGGTCTGGACCAGTGTCAAATCAGGCAGGTCTTACTTCGCCGCTACCGATTTGAAGTTGTTGCCGACCAGCGGCGGGGCGTCGATCTGGGGCACATGGCACTGGTTGCAGAAATAACGATTGCTGCTCGGGCGGTCGAGCTTTTTGCCGTCGCGGTTTACAAAGTGCGATTCACCCATCTCGACCGATTTCGCCTCGTCCTTGCCCGGCTGCTTCATATGGCATTCGAGGCACTTGTTTTCCTTCAGCGTAATGTCGTATTTCTCATTTTCGTGCGGGACCAGCGGCGGCTGCTCTTTGAAAGTCCGATTGATATTTTCCTTGTCGTTGATAAACCTCTGCAGTTCGGGCGCGGACTCAGTGACCGGGATCTCGGTCACCCCACGCAACGAGTTCACGTCAGCCACCGCCTGACCGGCCAGCCCGACAACACAGAGCAGCAGAAAAGAACCGTAGATCATTGACCGCTTCATGATGACACCTCGCTTTTATGGTTTACGCCGGATACAGCCTGGCGGGAGTTGTTTGAAAATCGTGTAGTAAAGGCAAAGACGTCGCGACCACAGACATCGATGCAGCGCCCACAGTTGGTACAGTGACCGGAGGTGATCACCGGACCTATACCCTTGTCCGCCCCCTTCAGAGCGGGTTTGATGACTTGATGCTCGGGGCAGATGGCGAAGCAGTCCATGCAATCGTCGCATTGCTCGCGACGCACCGCCGAAACGCGCAACACCGCGGCCTCACCCAGCATCCCGTAAAATGCCCCAACCGGGCAAAGACGCCCGCACCAGGCCCGGCGTCCGACAAACAGGTCAAGCAGGAACACCGCCGCAACGATGCCCCACGCCAATCCCATACCAAAGACCAGGCCGCGATAGACCATGGAAACCGGGTTGATCAGTTCCCAGGCAACGCTGCCAGTCACTGCCGCAACCAGGAGAATCGCGCCCAGCAGCCAATAGCGTGTCTTATCCGAAAAGTGCGCACTGCCCTTGATGCCGAGGCGACGACGCAGCCATTCGGCAACATCGGTAACGATATTCACCGGGCAGACCCAACTGCAGAAAACACGCCCACCGACAATCAGGTAGAAGCCCAGCACAATCAGTCCGCCAAGCAGCGCCGCGGTTTCCGGCACATGCCCGGCTGCAAACACCTGCAACAACACCAGCGGATCGGACAACGGCAATACATCCAGTGTCAGGCTGGACGACATGTTGCCCTTGACCAGCCAGATGCCGAACAGCGGACCAGCCAGAAACAGGCCGAGAATCGCCAATTGGCTGATGCGGCGCAGGATCAGGTAACGATGGGCGCCAAGCCAGCCCTTCTGCGCGATGGCCTCTGCGCCTGGACGACCGCCGGGCTCCATTACAGGCCTCCCTTGCGGTTCAGTGTATCCAGCGGATTGCTGGAGAACGGTGGCAGGGGGGCCTCGGGCGCCACCGGCCTTGATGGCGGCGTCGGCGGCAATGGCCGTTCACCAGTGATCAACCCTCTCCCACCATGTTCGTAGCTCATACCTTCCGGCAGGTTGTATTGATGCGGCGTATCAGGCGTGACCAGGGCCTCGCCCGCATCGGCCTTCTGCTCCCATCCGAGACGATAGTGCCGTCCGAGCAACCCCTTGGCCAATGCAATGGGAAATACCTTGATGGCTGCTTCTTCCAGGATGCATGCCTTCTCGCATTTGCCACAGCCGGTGCAATCCTTCGAATGCACGACCGGGATGAACAGCGCATGTTTGCCGCTACGGTCATTGTGCTGATAATTCAGCGTGATCGCCTTGCCCCGCACCGGGCAGACATTGAAGCAGACCTCGCAACGCAGGCCCTGAAACGCAATGCAGGCCTCCTGGTCGACAACCACTGCAAGGCCCATGCGGGCTTTTTCGATCTCTTTGAGTGCCGGATCCAGGGCGCCGGTCGGACACGCCTTGACGCACGGGATGTCGTCGCACATCTCGCAGGGTATGTCCCTGGCCTCGAAATACGGCGTTCCAAGTGCGACCTCGTCGCCCAGGCTTGCCAGCTTCAACGTGTCGTAGGGACAGTCGCGCACACACAGGCCACAGCGGATGCAGGCAGCCTGAAACGCTTTCTCGTCAGCCGCGCCAGGCGGCCTCACGGCCATTGCCGGCAATGCCCGCGCCTGCCGCTGATAAACCCCGAGTGAGACAGCGACCAGGCCGACGCCCACAGCCGTGCGTAACGAATCCGTCAGGAAGCGCCGCCGTGCCGCGTTCGGGACTGTCGAGTTGTTGTCTTTTTCACTCATGATGTCTTACTGATCATACGGGGCAGGCCACTATCGTGGCCCACCCCGTCATGCGTATCGCCTCAGGCCTTCATGACCTTGACCGCAACCTTTTTATAATCCGTCTCTTTCGACAACGGGTCGGTTGCATCCAATACCAGTTTGTTGACCAGGCGCCCCGCATCGAAGAACGGCACGAACACCATCCCTTCTGGCAGTTTGTTGCGGCCCTTGGTCTCGATACGGCACACGATCTCACCACGACGGCTGACGATCTTCGCTGCATCACCGCGCTTGAGTCCGCGTTTCTCCGCATCCACCGGGTTCATGTACACCAGCGCATCCGGGGCTGCACGATACAGTTCCGGCACGCGTCGGGTCATCGAGCCCGTGTGCCAGTGTTCGAGGATGCGACCGGTGCTCATCCACATATCGTATTCAGCATCCGGGGCCTCGGCCGGCGGCTCATAGGGCGCAGAAATGATGTTGGCGCGACCATCTGCATTGCCATAGAACGCGACCTGCGCACCCTGCGGCACGAACGGGTCATAGCCCTCACGATAACGCCACAATGTCTCCTTGCCATCGACCACCGGCCAGCGCAGACCGCGCGCCTTGTGATAAGCATCGAACTCGGCCAGATCGTGGCCCTTCTTCGGCCCCTGGGTCCCGAAGATACGGTATTCCTCGTACAGGCCCTTCTGCAGATAGAAACCGAAGTGATCCATCTCGTCACTGTCGTATGCGTTGCCGCGATCGTCGGTGACCTTCTGCTTCGGAAACTTGTTGACCACGCCGTTGGCAAACAGCACGTCGAACAGCGTCTTGCCACGATACTCGGGCATCTTGGCCAGCAGATCCTCAGGCCAGACCTCCTCGGTCTTGAAGCGCTTGGAGAACTCGACGAACTGCCACAGGTCGGAACGCGATTCACCCGGCGCCTTGATCTGCTGGCGCCAGAACTGCGTACGCCGCTCGGCGTTGCCGAATGCGCCCTCTTTCTCGGTCCACATCGCTACCGGCAGGATCAGGTCAGCGGCCATTGCCGACACGGTCGGATAGGCCTCGGAGACCACGATGAAGTTCGCCGGGTTGCGCCAGCCGGGGTACATCTCTTCATTGATGTTCGGGCCGGCCTGCATGTTGTTGTTGGTCGACACCCAGTAGCAGTTGAGCTTGCCGTCTTTGAGCATGCGGCTCTGCAACACGGCATGGAAGCCGACTTTGCCTGACAGGGTGCCTTCCGGCAGTTTCCAGACCTTCTCGGAAAACGCACGATGCTCGGGTTTGGCAACGACCAGGTCGGCCGGCAGACGGTGCGCGAAGGTGCCGACCTCGCGTGCAGTACCACAAGCGGACGGCTGACCGGTCAGCGAGAACGGGCCGTTACCCGGCTCTGAGATCTTGCCGGTCAACAGGTGCACGTTGTACATCAGACCATTGACCCATACGCCACGCACGTGCTGGTTGAAGCCCATGGTCCAGTAGGAGACAACTTTCTTCGTCGGATCGGCGTACAGCTTGGCCAGTTTCTCCAGGCTCTCGACCGGCACGCCCGACAATTCTGAGACGTACTCCGCGGTGTAAGGTGCGAGTTCCTTCTTGTAGGCCTCGAAGTCGATTTTTTCGAGCTTGCCCTTGCCGGCATTCTTCGCCGCTTTTTCCAGCGGGTGATCCGGACGCAGGCCGTAGCCGATGTCGGTCGGGGTCTTGGTGAAATTGACGTGCTGGTTGACGAAGGTCCAGTTCACCGCATCGTTGTTCACGATGTAGTTCGCAATGTAGTTGAGGATCGCCAGGTCGGTCTGCGGCTTGAAGATCACACCGTGATCGGCCAGTTCGAAGCTGCGATGCTCGAATGTCGACAGCACGTGCACTTCACAACCCGGCTTGGTCAGGCGCGTATCGGTCAGGCGCGACCACAGCACCGGGTGCATCTCGGCCATGTTCGAGCCCCACAGCACGAAGGCATCGGCGTGCTCAAGGTCGTCGTAGCAGCCCATCGGCTCGTCGGAGCCGAAGGCGCGGATGAATGCGCCGACCGCCGAGGCCATGCAGTGACGGGCGTTCGGGTCGATGTTGTTGGAGCGGAAGCCTGCCTTATAGAGCTTGGACGCCGCATAACCCTCGAACACCGTCCACTGGCCCGAGCCAAACATGCCGACGCTCGACGTCAGCTGATCGGCCGGCTTACCGGCGTTGGCCTGCAAATCCTTGGCAAGCGCGGCCTTCCACTTCTCGGCCATGGTGTCGAAGGCCTCGTCCCAGGAGACAGGCTCGAACTCGCCCTCTTTGTCGTATTTTCCGTTCTTCTTGCGAAGCAGCGGCTGGGTCAGGCGGTCCTGGCCATACATGATCTTGGACAGGAAATAGCCCTTGATGCAGTTCAGGCCACGGTTTACCGGGGCATCGGGATCGCCCTGGGTCGCCACCACGCGACCACCCTCGGTGCCAACCAGCACTGAGCAACCGGTGCCGCAGAAGCGGCACGGTGCCTTGTCCCAGCGGATGTTGCTGTCGTCGGTCGCGGCGATTGCCTGGACACCGGGGATGGTAATACCTGCTGCAGCCGCGGTAGCGGCGATGGCATTGGTCTTGATGAATTCACGGCGTGACTGTTTCATTGTACGGACTCCTCCGGCAGGGATTCGTTGTCGATCTGGTGATATACGAGAGAAGAAGAGGCCACCCCATCGAGCGTCGCGAGTTGCGAGATGATGTCGCCGCAAAGCCCATACTCAGGCCCCTCCACGGTGACGACCATGCGCCCGCCGTCATTGGCGTGTAACTCCACCCCGGGAATTGCCGACAGGGCATGTTCGACCCGCGCCGAATGCTCCGGTCGTGACATCAGCAATACACCACACACGTGGTACTCGTTCATGCGGCCTCCTCCAACTGGATAACCTGAATCGGGCACGTAGCGATGCAGCTGCCACAGC
>Ga0116164_10003590_pt1 | contig 10548 bp, 5 predicted proteins | sample AD_UKC109_MetaG_FD_89888 | JGI IMG/M metagenome (GOLD analysis project Ga0116164, IMG submission 89888) | Active sludge microbial communities of municipal wastewater-treating anaerobic digesters from Hong Kong - AD_UKC109_MetaG | ecosystem: Engineered > Bioreactor > Anaerobic > Digestate... | reverse complement strand
TGATGGCCGATCGTCATTAGGACAGTAACTCCCATACTCTGCATCATTTCGATAGCCTTGATCACTTGATCTTGATGCTGCGGATCATGCTCCTCAATAGGCTTCGTATTCACGATAACCTCGACGCCGCGCTTTTTAAGTTTTGCAAAGACGACAAGCAAGGATGTAGAACGACGCTGAGTAATGAACGGACTTTCTATAACTACACGATGTCTTGCACTCCGAAGGTCTTTATAAAACCTGTCATAAAATGTAGACTGATTGTAGAGTGAAGATGATGATAACCTAAACATTTTTGCCTCCTGAAATAGCGTTTTCGCTAACAGAGTAAAAAGTTCTATCTTCATCCATGTACCCCTGCCAAATAGGATAGATCTCCATAGTGAAGTCTTTTTTGTTTCCTTCGCCTCCGTTATTAATATTGTTTTCAATAGTTTTAGTTAAAATAGTACGCTGTAAGTATATCTCCTGGCTGTATGAATATCTCTCTTTCTATGCACACGAGTGGTGTAACTATTGAAAAATGTGAAGGTTTTGATTGTACTGTCATGGGGATTAGGCTACTAATACCATAATAACAGAAGACTATGACGCCGAATGTGCGAGAAAACATGGGTCTTCTTTTAGTGTTCAGCTTTCCGAACATCATGCCAGAGAACTAGCTATCAACCTATTATACTATGCATAAACCGCGCCCAAACCCCAAACTATTGTGGTCCATTACGTTTATGGTGTATAATCATTTCAACAGTTCAAGTTGGAGTAAATATAATTGATGATGCGAATTTTTCGGGTAGTACTCCGGGTCTGGCACCATTCTAGGCTAGGCTTCATATTTGTCTCTATTTGCAGATGGTTCTATCTGTTTATGCGTAAACTCTTCACAGCTCCTCACCGTGCAGCCTATCAGCGCTTTTCGTGGTATCAGAGATGGAACAATGGAACCGTTCTAAGCAGGCTACACATTCCACTCTTTCCCCTAGCGGCTGTCATCAGTACTACGTTAGTTGTAGTTGGTGTTTTTTTCATGTCGGTCAACGCCCTGTCCGACATTACGGACGTATGGGATTTCAGCGATAATTCAGACTACGCGGTATCTGACGGAGTGGAGGTGGTTGATTCTGCATCCAAGCTTAAGTTTAACGAATATGCCGCCGACAGCGAGACGGTCGGTCTTTATCACTTTAATGAAATTAATGGCAGTACTGCCAGCGACAGTTCGTCTTACGCCAATTCCGCTACGGTTTTTGACTCGGTTTTTGACGGGGGTATCCTTAGCAACAGTTTGAGGCTGGACGGCAGCATGAGTCGTGCGGTTGTTCCTAGTTCTCCATCCCTTAAGCTCACCCGGGACAACACAATCGAAGCCTGGACAAAATTTGATAACTCGTTTTCAAACAGCGCTGTCCGGCGGCAAGGCATAATCGACAAGGGAGACTACCAGCTTTATTTTAATAACGAGACAGGTAAGCTCACCTATGAACTAGCCGACAAAAACGCCAGCGGCTGGACTCAAGCAGGCGGTAACAAGGTTAATAGCAGCTGGGATCAAGGCGGCAACCGTTCCGTCAATGCGCAGGTCAAGATTGGTACAGATATTTTTGTAGGAATAGGAACTGATATAGGTGACGCTGAGGTTTGGAAATGGAGCGGTACGAACTGGAGCAAGATTGGCGGCGGCACGCCTGCTATCAACGGGAGCTGGGATGCCAACACCTACGAAGGCGTCTATTCACTGGCGACTGATGGAACCAACCTTTACGCCGGGCTCGGCAGGGGTACCGGCGAAGGCGAAGTGTGGATGTGGAACGGGACGGCCTGGGCGAAAATCGGCGGTGATAGCGTTAATGGAGGCTGGACGAACTACGCCGAGCAGGTGTGGATGCTTGATTATTTTGGTGGCAATTTATACGCAGGTCTAGGCAACACCGCCGGCGACGCAGAAATATGGAGATGGAACGGGACGGCCTGGACGAAAATTGGCGGCGACAACATTAACGCAGGCTGGACCACTGTGTACGAAGCAGTTACCGGTCTCACTAACGACGGCACGAATCTCTACGCTGGACTTGGATCAACGGCTGGTGATTCTGAAGTGTGGATGTGGAACGGGTCGAGCTGGAGTAAGATTGGCGGCGACAGCGTAAATGGGGGCTGGGATACAACCATAGAGACCGTCCGAAGCCTAAAGCATTTTGGCGGTAACCTGTATGCAGGCCTGGGTGACACAGCTGGTGACGCAGAAGTTTGGCGGTGGAACGGATCCGCGTGGACGAAAATCGGCGGCGACGCAGTGGGCGGAAGCTGGGCCAATGCAACCTACGAGCAAGTTACCGCTTTTGCATGGGATGGCACCAACCTGTATGCAGGGCTAGGAATCGGCAACGGCGACGGTGAGGTCTGGCGATGGAACGGATCCGCGTGGACGAAAATCGGCGGCGACAGCCTAAACAGCGGTTGGACAGCGAGCCAAGGAGACGCAGTTAATTCATTACTATTCACTGATGGAGAGCTCTATGCCGGTACATACGACGCGGCCGGCGATGGCTTATTCTACAGCTTTAATGGCACCAGCTGGACGCAACTAGGCGGCGCATATGTTAATGAAAGCTGGGGTATGTACCGCGTCGGTTCAGTGCAAGTAATGCAAGCTCAGGGTGGTTATCTCTACGCAGGCACGGGCACCGTGGCAGGCAATGCGCTCGTTTATCGCTTTGACGGTACTAGTTGGGAGCTGGTAGGTGGTCAGGGGGTTAACTCAAGTTGGAGTCCTTTTGCCCGATCGGTCGTGTATAGCATGGCAAGCTTTCAGGGCAACTTATACGTCGGCCTCGGCAACGGAGCCAACAATGCGGAACTTTGGCGCTGGGATGGAAACAGCTGGACGATCATAGCCGGTAATACGGTTGGCAGTAGTTGGGGCAGTAATTATGAGGAGGTTGACGCCCTAGCGACCGATGGTCAGTATCTATATGCCGGGCTCGGCAACAGCGTTCGAGATGGAGACGTATGGCGGTATGACGGCTCTGCTTGGCAACAAATTGGCGGCGACAGCCTGAACGGTGGTTGGACAACGGGAAATAACATTCATAATATTTATTCTCTGGCGGTTTACAAAGGGAAACTTATAGCCGGCCTAGGCCGCACTGCAGGACAGGGGCAGGCATGGTCATGGAATGGTTCAGCGTGGACAAAAATTGGCGGCAATGGCGTAAATGGCAGCTGGGATAGCGCTGGCAATAACACTGAATCTGTCGAGAGTCTAATTACTTACGACGGCAGACTCTACGCGGGACTTGGTGCTTCATCTGGAGACGGCTCTGTATGGGAATATGACGACGCGACGTGGCAAAAAGTCGGTGGCGACGAAGTCAATGGTAGCTGGGTGTCCGGTACTTATGAAAGAGTGAAGACACTAAGTGCCTATAATGGTGATCTGTACGCAGGGCTTGGCAGTACTGCGTCTCGCGGTGAAGTCTGGCGTTATCGGTCTGGTGTGTGGGAAAAAATCGGCGGGAACGGCATAAACAGTGGCTGGTCAAACGCCATTGAAGAGATTGGGTCGTTTAGCGCATATAAGGGTAAATTTTATGTTGGTCTCGGTACAACCGCAGCCGCCGATGCGCAGGTATGGAGTTGGGGGAATAATGCATTCTTAGAGTCAAATACCTCATCTTGGGATAATGATTGGCATCATGTAGCAGCAAGCTACGACGGCTCAACTATGAAACTATATGTTGACGGTAGCGAAGACGGATCACGAACAGTTGCCGTTCAGATCGCCGAAAATGACCGGAGCCTACTCATTGGTGATACGTACGGCGGGCGTGAATACGGCAAACCAAGCGGTAATTTTGATGGCTTGATAGATGAACTGCGCATCAGCAACGTTGCTCGTACGGCGTTCAATACCGAACCTTTTTCAGATGATGCCGAGACAGTGCAGCCAGTCGCGGCTATACGTAAAGATGGCATATGGCATTGGGATGAATTCAGCCACATTACTTCTGGCGGCGGAACGGTTAAGTATAGATTGTCTGACGATGATGGCGCCAGCTGGAAATACTGGGACGGTACTACCTGGACAGTTTCTAGTGATCTGGGCATGACCAATACAGCGAGTGAGGTCGATGATAATATAGCAGATTTTCCGGTGACGTTTGGCGGCCTGCTGTGGCAGGGCGTCCTACAAGGCGACGGTAATCAACGTGTGACGCTGAGCAATGTCACCGTGAAATCAACTTCAGATGATACACTACCAGACACCAGCGGCCTGGCTATTACTGCCAAAAAGGCACATGGTGGCGCTACCTTAACAGACAGCGCATGGACGAATGGCTCGTCACCCGAATTTAACTGGTCTGGCGCGAGTGATGGCGACTCCGGCCTTGCCGGGTATTGTCTCTACGTCGGTACAGACCAAACAGCCAACCCGACCACCACAAAAGGCATGCTTGGTACGAGCCCGGTACTCACCGGTGATAAGTGTCAGTACATTGTGTCAGCCTCAACGCTTGACCTTTCATCGCCAGGCGCCTTAGCCTCGGCCCTCACGAGCAGCAACGACTTTTATTACCTACGTGTGAGCGCTATCGACAAAGCCGGCAATATATCAACCGACATTAAAACCTTTAGTTTTAAGTTTGATAACACAGCACCGTCAACCCCGGGATTCATCAGCGCTCCGTCTGGCTTCGTCAGCAACAAAGCCGTGACGCTTAGCTGGCCGACTACTGGTGGCGATGCTCCGGCCGATGCTAATTCTGGCTTGGCCGGCCTACAGTACCGCATAGGGCCTTCGGGCACATGGTACGGAGCCGCGCACGCAGGCACGGGTGACCAGACCGATCTACTGACGAATAGCGGCAGCTACACCATGCAAGATCCGCCCGACTTCGCCAATCTTGTTGACGGTATCAACACCGTATACTTCAGAACATTCGACACTGCCGGAAATATTTCAACTGGTTTTGCAACCGCAGCTATCAAGCTCAACACTAGTGGCGCGCCGAGCGAACCGCTTAGTATCTCGGCCAGCCCAAGCACTAATTCCACCAACTCGTTTAGTTTTAGCTGGAGCCCACCGAACACCTTTGTCGGTGATGTCAATAACTTGACCTATTGCTACACCGTTAATGCGGCTCCGAATGCCGGCAACTGTAGCTACACCGGTGCAGGCAATACCAGTTTACCCTCAGGCGCATATGCCACTCAGCCAGGAATTAACACACTCTACCTAGCGGCTAAAGATGAATCCGGTAGTATTAATTACTCTAATTACGGGACGGCAGAATTTACCGCCAATACGACCGCGCCAGGGCTACCACTCAACGCCGACATTGCCGACGTCTCCATTAAATCTACCAATAAGTGGCGTCTGGCTCTCACTTGGGACGAGCCGACCAGCCAGGGGTCGGGGGTCGCCAAATACGATATTTATAGATCAACCGATGACGACCAATATTCATACGTTGGCACCAGCTCAAGCACGACTTATATTGACGCAGGTCTACAGCAAATTACGTATCACTATAAAGTTAAAGCGTGTGATAATACTAACAACTGCGGCGCCTACAGCAGTAGTGTCAGCTATCTACCGACAGGTCGGTTCACCGACCCAGCCGCTCTCGTCGCCGAACCAGAGGTGTCTGACATTACCACCCGAAAAGCAACGATTCGGTGGAGTACCGATAGGGCAAGCGACTCAAAAATTGCTATCGGTACGACCAGCGGTCAGTACGGCTCATCGGAGGTTTCAAACTCAGACCAAGTCAGTGCACACGAGGTCAATCTCGACAACCTCGCTGCCGGCACGACGTACTACTATGTGGCGAGGTGGACTGACGAAGACGGTAACACCGGTAACAGCCAAGAATTTACCTTCCGAACAGCTCCGCCACCAACGCTTAAGGAAATCACCGCCACGCTCGTTGGCCTAGATGGCGTTACTATTCAATTCATCTCCAAAAACGCTACGAAAGTCGATGTACTATTCGGGCCATCAGAGTCATTTGGCGGTATCAAAACGATCAACACTTCGCTCGAAGAATCCGCCTACACTGTAAACCTCGATGCACTCACCGACGGTACTAAGTACTTCTATAAGATCGTCTCGTATGACAAAGAGGGAAGCAAGTACGATGGTAGCACTCAGTCATTCACGACTCCGCCAAAACCAAGAATTAGCGAGATGAAGTTCCAACCGATACCAGGAAAACCAACCAGCACACAGCAGGTAACTTGGCGCACGAACGTACCATCTACTACAAGGGTGGTATACGGTCTCCTAGGAAGCGGGGGAGAAGAGAAGACTGTGCCTGGCATGACGACCGAGCACACAATCGAAATCAACGATCTAATTGATGATAGCCAGTACTTCATCGTGGCACAGTCACGCGATGCAAACGGTAATCTAGCGGTATCAGATCGGCAAGTATTTAAGACGGCGGAGGACACCAGGCAACCGACGATCGATAATGTATCGATTCAGACATCCATCGATGGCGCCGGTTCATCGGCAAGAGGACGAGTTGTTATATCTTGGCGTACGGACGAACCGGCGACGAGCCAGGTCGCATATGAGCAGGGGTCCGATAAAACAATCTTCAGTACCAAAACGCCCGAAGACACCGGCCTGTCATTCGAGCACGTCGTCATCGTTACTGATCTTCCTACTTCCCGGGTATACAGTATCAAGCCAATTTCATACGATAAATCACGAAATGAAAGCGACGGATCAGTAGAATCGGCTATCGTTGGTCGGGCTTCGGATGACATTCTAACGATAGTCCTTAATAGTCTCAAGGGTGTATTTGGATTCTAGTATGAAAAGTACAAATGACAGTTTAATTAGGGTTGAGAATGTGTCTCAAGAGTTCGGCACCGAAGATATGGTGGTACGGCCTCTCAACGATGTCAGCTTTTCACTCGCCAAAAACAGCTTTAACATCATCTACGGTCCGTCAGGCAGCGGAAAGTCCACGCTCCTCAACGTCCTTACGGGACTGCAATCGCCTACCAAGGGTAAAGTATATATCGACAACAAGGATGTCTATGCCTTGTCGCGCGATGAGCTCGCCAATTTCCGGGCGAGCAGCCTCGGGTTCATTTACCAGACTAACTACTGGGTAAAAAGTCTAAATGTACTCGACAACGTTGCGATGTCAGTATACTTTTCAGGATTAACGCGAAAAAGCGCCCATAAGCTTGCTTACGAGGCGCTTGAGATGGTCGATATGAAATCTTACGCTCACAAGTATCCGACCATGCTTTCAGGTGGCGAGCAGCAGCGAATCGCAATAGCCAGGGCTCTAGCTACTAACCCGTCATACATTATAGCCGACGAACCGACTGGAAGCCTTGATAGCACCAACGGCGATAAGATCATGAGCCTCCTTGTACGTTGTCAGCGCGACCTTGACCGTACTATTATTCTAGTGACGCACAACCTTGAATATATGCCGCTAGCCGATAAATTGCTTCATATTGAAGACGGCCGAGTCAAGGAAATAAACGAAGGTTCAATCAAACAGACCACGGACGTACTGTTCGCCGACATGCGCTCGCGAATGCATAGACTAGAAAAGGCACAAACAGATGTCAAGTAAAAACGAGTTCAAATTAGTCAAACGCAGAGTGCTCATGTTCATGGCATGGCGCAACCTAACTCATAAAAAAATGAGATCATTCCTAACACTTTTTGGTATCGTGATAGGTATAGGCGGTATCTATTTTTTGATTTCGCTTGGTCTCGGTATCCAGCAACTGGTTACCGATAGAGTTGTAGGAGGCGAATCGGTGAAATCGATCGACGTCACCACTGCAAACGAAAAAAATATCAGCTTAGACTCCGATACCTATACCAAATTAAAGAATTTACCCCATGTTATAGGTATTGGCGGTATGTATTCCTTCGCTGGGTTAGTAAATCTACGAGGTTCTAGTGTCGATGCGGTCGTGTACGGAGCGAACGACAGTTACCTTAAAATGCTCGATCTCAAGCTGCTCAGCGGTAGTCTCATAAAAACCGGATCAGACAACGACATCCTTATTAATCAATCAGTGCTGCGTTCGCTTGATTATAAGAAGCCCGAGGACGCAATTGGTAAAAAAATTACACTTATCATACCGTCTCTAGGGGTAGAAGAAGTACAATTTAAAAAAGAATTCACCATCGTCGGGGTGAGCGCCGATCAAAGCGGCGCAGAGTTGTACGTGGCTTCTGATATTCTTATGGCTGCAGGAGCCGAGAACTTCAACCAGATACGCATTGAGGCAAGTGATGTCGATGGGGCTCGGTCGCTTCGTTCCCAAATTAAAGCCCTGGGCCTAACAACCACTTCCCCAATCGATACGGTAGATCAAATCGACCAAGTCTTCAAATTCTTCAATCTCATACTTGCAAGTTTCGGCGCCATTGGCATGATAGTAGCAATTTTAGGTATGTTTAATACTATTACCATCTCTCTACTTGAGCGAACAAGGGAGATAGGGCTTATGGTCGCTCTCGGAGGGCGGGATACCGACATGCGGATGCTGATAATCTTTGAGGCAACGCTCCTTTCGTTTATAGGTTCGATCCTAGGAATCCTCAGCGCTACTATTTTTGGCCAGCTCATCAATCTTGGGTTGAACCTTTTTGCGCGGTCACGCGGTGTAACCGAAGGTTTTCAGCTTTTCGCCACGACCTGGTGGCTCGTTCTTGGCACAATAGGATTCATGATGCTCGTCGGTTTGGTTGTGGTCTTCATTCCTGCAAGGCAGGCTGCCCGCCTGAACCCAATCGACGCATTAAGAAGAGAATAGTCGGTACCAAACTCCAACTCTTTGGAGCGTATGAAACAGGCTCTTGTCATCATCCGTATTAAACGCGCTTCAGATCGCGCTCAAAATTTTCATAGAAAATTCGTGGTTATATAGCTTTGATACAATCAAAGATGAAGCAGAGCTTTGACTTGAGAAGATGTTACGCATTGTCGCGACCTTCCTCGTCAGGAAAACTAATTAGACCACAATAAGTTTGATGATAGTCCTGAAGCCCTTGCCACGAAATTTGTAAAGTATTAATTTGAAGATGATAGAACCACCGGCCTCTGTTAATCATATCTTCGGATATGATTTTTCTAATTTTACAGCTTTCATCACCCCTGTCGATGAATTCGACTCCATTAGCTCCTTTTGACACGTACCTTTCATTATGTTGAGAAGTTTTACTACTATTGGTATGCACCGATGATCTATCCTCAGGCATTATTTGTATAACCATGAAAGGCAGGATCGTATTAGTTACAGGATCCACACAGGGAATTGGGCTCGCAACCGCGCATAGACTATATTCCCTCGGCGCTTCCGTCGTTCTAAACTCTCCATCCGATGAAGACACTTTTATACTTGAGCAATTCGAAGATAAGAATCGAGTGCGCTTTTTTGCAGCCGATATTTCAGACGAAGTAGCCTTACTTAATTTAAAAGATTTTATCGTTTCCGAGTTCGGAAAGTTGGATTGCCTTGTCGCCAATGCCGGTGTCCTTCCTACACCTGCAGGAATTGATGATATTAGTGACGAAAACATCAGTCGAACTATCGACGTTAATCTTAAGGGTACCTTCAAATCGCTTAAAATTTTTGGCAGACTCATCCAGGAGACATCGCAAACAGGGTCAATAGTTAACATAACGTCCGTCGACGGAATAATAGGTGAGCCGTACGGTGTAATATACTCGGCTACAAAAGCTGGTATTATTTCTTTCACGAAATCATTCGCTCGAAAGTTTAACGAGCCTCTTGTAAGGGTTAACGCTGTGGCACCTGGTCTTATAGATACGCCGCTCAGTACCAGTACCGGCGAAGACCCAAGCTGGACGACAGACCTCTCTGTGATAAGACGAATCGGCGCTCCCGAAGAAGTTGCAGCCACTATTGTGTTCCTACTAAGCCAAGATGCATCTTTTATAACAGGGCAAGTTCTAGCGGTTGACGGCGGATTTACTCTCAAGTAATCACGATAAGGGCTAGACATTCCTCGTATCCAAAATAGTGTTTTCATTAACAGAGTAAAAAGTTCTATCTTCATCCATGAACCTCTGCCACAAGGAAACTTTTTTGGTTTGGTCGCCCGCGAGGGCGGCTTTTTCTTTGGTTGCGCAGAGCGCAGACCGAAGAAAAAACGGCGCTTTTGCGCCGCAATTCCGATATTTTTCCGTTTGTGGAGCGATTTTATACGCTCGCTAGACCTCATTTTAACAGATAACCACCGAAGTAACCAAGCCCCGCCGCCTAGCGTGTGCAAGCACACGCTGCACCCCGCCAGAAAAACCCTTTGCATTATTTTTGCAATTTCCCCCGCCGAGATTTTTTGGAAAAGGAAAAGGGATTTTTCTGTCGGTTCGCCTGCCATAAATGGCAGAGGCGGCGTGGCTCGGTCGGCAAAGCCGACACGTTTCGCAATCGAAACGTAAAACAGCAGTAAATATGGTATAGTTAACCTACTATGAGCGAGAATATTACAGCACAACCTCAAGATGAACAAACTGACTTTAGAGCATCTTT
>Ga0116164_10003588_pt1 | contig 10554 bp, 6 predicted proteins | sample AD_UKC109_MetaG_FD_89888 | JGI IMG/M metagenome (GOLD analysis project Ga0116164, IMG submission 89888) | Active sludge microbial communities of municipal wastewater-treating anaerobic digesters from Hong Kong - AD_UKC109_MetaG | ecosystem: Engineered > Bioreactor > Anaerobic > Digestate... | reverse complement strand
TGTTTACTGCACGATGCAATATCTTTGCAATGCTTTCAGCACTGTATTTACCCCCTGTCTGACCTTCAAATAACCATTCCCCGGGCTTGTACTTCCTGTAATAGTAGCGGAGCAACTCCAGCAATTTCCGGGAAAGGAGCGTGTACCGGTCCTTTTTCCCTTTTGCCCCGCAAATTTTGATAAGCATTCTTTCAGGATCAACATCCTCCGGCCTGAGGTTAATCAACTCACTTCTTCGCAATCCGGCAGAGTAAATGGTAGTGAGAATGGCTTTGTGCTTCAGGTTTTGAGTATGATCAAATATTTTTTCAATTTCCGACTTGCTCAGAACAACCGGAAGTCTCCTCTCTGCACGGGGACGCTCGATGTTGTAATACTCTTTTTGCCGGCCCAGCACTTTCTCATAGTAAAACTTAATGGCATTGATGCGCTGGTTCTGCTGACTGGCAGATATCTTTTTCCGGCGGATCAATTCAAGGATGTAATCATCAATCTCCTCTTTTAAAATGCTGTCCAAATCCCGGTTTAAAAAGTGCTGGATAAAGTCAGAAAAATAACACAGGTAAATCTCCTTTGTGTTTTCAGCATATCGCTTTTGGTCCAACAAATTGATGTATGCAGGCGGAATAGGAATTTTAGGTTTTAGTGATGACTTCTGTTTTGTGATTTGTTGCCCGTCTTCCGTATTCTTTTCATTCAGTGCTGAATAATCCAGCCAGGCTACCGGGCTTAATGTATTGAACACCTCGCTCAACCTGAACTGCTCCGCTGCTAAGTACCAGAACCTGCGGCTATTGCCCCAGGCAGCCCCTTCAATCATTTTTACCCTGTTGATCAGCTCCTGGTCGTAGCCAAACACCAGGCTGACCACAGGACTTTTGTGATGAATTTCTCTTTTCAGTTTTATTTCCGGTTTGTCTGTCATTATTTTGTCATTTGCCAGCCTGAAAAACTTGGGCTAAAGAACGGCACAGCCCCGTCAGCAACAAAGCCTAACTGGCCTGAAAGCCTTGCCTGACAAGGGATTAAAATGAGTCATTCCAGAAAAAAACAGCACATAAAATCATCGTAAGTAAGGCTCATTAAAATCTTTCGGTCAAAGGTAGGTAATTATGCAATAGGGCAAATGTTAAAAATGATCCGGGAATGAAATTTAGAATGAAACCAAATAAAAAGAATAGTCCCAAAAACCAAACCTGGACAAGCCAAAAAAGTTTTACGCAAACAACACTAAGCAAAAACACATAAACACCGCAAATTATCATTTCTTTGTACACTTTTCGTAACCTAACATTGCGAACTTTGCGTGCAATATTCTGCCAAAAAATACACGAGTTTGAAAAATAAGAGCCTACGTAGGAATGACCGGCATTATAAAAATTCAGGGTTATACTTTCGGGAATCCTCCCTCCTCACCTTATAAACACGCTACATTCAATCAAATGATGTATAGTGATTAAGATGGGTTCAATCATCAACAGACAATTGTATCTGTGAGTTTTCCCAAAAACTATTGATGAGTATGACCAAACTTCTCTCTGCAAAGAGTAGTTATGGAAAGAAAAAGCGGTCAGGGAAGACACTCATATTTTGGATTGTTTCATCAACCCTGATAATGACTTCCCTGACAGCCATTGCCATCAGCATTATCTTGATTTGTCCGGGAATGGCGGAGCCGGAGGATATTGCGGATCGGGAGTATTCTTAAGCATTTCGAGAATTACTTCGATGGCTTTGTTAAGTTGCTGGTCGATTCCCTGATATTCGAGTGCCGGATCATTACGTACTTCAATATCCGGTTCAACGCCATGCCCTTCGATGATCCATTCGCTGCCATCAGCGCTATAGTGGGCAAATTCCGGTTTTTGCATATCGCCGCCATCAATAAAGGGGAGCGAACCTCTGATGCCAACCACACCGCCCCAGGTTCTTGTTCCGATCAGAGGGCCAAGATTATGTTTGCGAAACTGATACGGAAATAAATCACCATCAGAAGCAGAATACTGATTAATCAGACACACCATTGGACCAGCCATCATGGCATCGGGTTTGGAATTTGCTGCAGTATTGCGTCCGGCAGCCATCATGGAGAGCTCACGACGCAATCGTTCGATTATCATGGGTGACACATTCCCACCGCCATTTCCACGGTCGTCAATGATAAGAGCTTTTTTACGCAGCTGCGGATAGAAATATTTCACAAACTGATTCAGTCCTGCCGGCCCCATATCAGGAATATGAATATATCCGACCTGTCCATTTGTGGCTTTATTCACCTTTTCGATATTACCCTGAATCCACTCGTAGTAATAAAGCTCACTTTCGTCGGCTACCGGTCTGACAAGAATTTTGCGGGTATCCGTTTCGGCAGGTTTACTACTTATGGTAAGTTCCACGATTTCTCCGGCCTGGCCTACCAACGACTGATAAATGTTAGGCATGTCCTTCGTAGGCTGACCGTTTACAGCCACAATAAAATCGCCTTCATTCACATCCATCCCGACTTCCCGTAAGGGTGAACGGACAGACTTGTTCCAGTTTTCGCCTTTCAAAATTTTATCAATCTGATAAAAACCCGAGTTATGGCGGCTCAGCTCAGCACCCAGCAATCCCGTCTGTATCCTTTTTGGTATAATGCGGTCACCTTCATTTACATAGGCATGACCAACATTCAGTTCACCGATCATTTCGCCGATAACATAAGTCAGATCGTACCGGCTGTTGACGTGTGGAACCAGTACATTGTATTTTTGGTAAATTTTTCCCCAGTCAACGCCATGCATGTTGGGTGCGTAAAAAAAGTACTTCATTTGCCGCCACGATTCGTCATAAATCTGTTGCCATTCGAGGCGAGGGTCGATCCAAACCTTCATATTCGACAGGTCAACAAATTCATCAGGCTTCACCGGAGATTTCGGAAGGTCAATCACTGAATATTTGTTGCCGGTCGCAATCAACATCTTTTTCCCGTTGCCCGAAACGGTGAAACGCATATTGGAACCCAGCTCTGTTTCTTTCTGGTCTTCAAGTTTGAAATAATAAAATTTTGCACTACCTTCCCCGCTTTGGTGACGGATGTAATACACCCCGTCTTCCACAGCAAAAATATTCCAGTAGCTGCCCGATTCAGCAGTAATTTCTATTACACGGTCGAAAATACCATCAAAGTCAATGGTCATTTCCGGTTTACTTTCGTCAGGTTTTTTCTTGTTACTGCTCACTTCATTTTTCTCTTCTTTTTTCCCTTCTTCCTTTTTTACTCCGGCTGTATCATTTTTCAGTTCAAATGGCGAAGGCGTGTGCTTTGATAAAGTGAGCATATAGATTTTATCCATATCCTGATAAGCATGATTCCACTCTGTCCAGCTGTAAACAGGATTAAAAGTACGGAGCGAAGAGAAATACAGGTATTTCCCGTCAGGGCTAAAGGTGGGCGAAGCAGCATTGAACCACAAATCAGTTACCGGAGTGGAAGTTTTATCAGCCAGGTTGAAGAGATAAATCCTGCTGACTACCTCCACATCAGGTAAAGCATAGGCCAGCCAACGGCTGTCGGGAGACCAGTTGTAATCGCTGATTTCGCCGGCATTGGAAGTTGCAGCCAGAATAACCTCTTTGGTTTCGGTGTCAACAATCTGCAGGCGTTTCATCTGATCGTGCCACGCAATTTTCTTTCCATCGGGCGACCATTGAAGGCCAAATTTGTAAGTATCGGCATTTTTGGTAAGCTGCACAGGCTCTTTATTACCATCGGGCTGAATCAGAAAAATTTCATCTTCACCTGTTTTATCGGATAGGTAAGCAATCCATTTACCGTCGGGTGACCATTCCGAATTGCGGTCGTGTACATTGCTGGTACGTGTCAGATTAAGAGTGATTCCGCTTTTTACCGGAACGGAAAATATATCACCCCTGCTTCCGAATGCAATCCGATTACCATCATAGGAAAGCGATACGTAACGGATGGTTTTATCAGCATCTTTCCATTGCGGGCGACTGGCATTAAAATCGTTCAGAATCTGTATTTCAATTTTTTCGGATTGTTGGGCTGCCAGATCATAATAGTAAAGATACCCTCCATTTTCATAAATAATGGCCTCATTCCCAAGTGAGGGGAACTTGATATCATATTCTTTGTAATCGGTCAGTTTTCGCGTTTCTTTGGTAAGGGTACTGTATGCAAAAAGGTTCATGATTCGATCGCGATCCGAAAGAAAATAAATTATATCGCCGTGCCACATCGGGAAAATATCCTGGGCAGCATTGTTGGTTGCATTTTCGGTTTGCCTGGTGTCAAAATTATAAACCCACACATCGTCGGCCATCCCACCTCTGTAATATTTCCATGTCCTGAATTCGCGGAATACCTGATTGTATGCCAGTTTACGCTTATCGGGGGAGAAAGTGCAGAAACCGCCACCGGGAAGTTCAATCTGACGAGGCAAACCACCATTCACCGACACTTCAAAAAGATGTCCGACAAAATCATTGAAAGTCTTTGAACGTGAACGATACACAATGGTTTCGTTGTCTTTCCATGTCATCACAATGTTGTTTGGACCCATTCTGTCGCTCAGGTCATCACGTCTGAGGGTTGCTGTGAAAGTCAGCCTTTTGGGAACTCCTCCTTCGGCAGGAATCACAAAAACCTCGGTATTTCCATCATACTGACCAGTAAAAGCGATCATTTTACCGTCAGGTGAGAAACGGGGAAACATCTCATATCCCTCATCATTGGTCAGCCGACGGGCTACACCACCGGATTTATCAACCGAATACAGGTCGCCGGCATAACTAAAAACAACCTGATTGTCATAAATAGCCGGGAAACGCATCAGCCGGGCCTCCTCCTGTGCAAATACTCCGATCCCCGTTGCAAGGATCAGAAGCAATGCTGTTGTCAAATGTCTCATGTGTAAATATTTAAGTTAGTAAATTGATGTTCTGTTTAAGAGCCAGGATTATACCATCGTTTTCAACTAATTGACATTTCGTGATTTAATCGCCAATCAACGCTGAAACCTTCCTCTTTTTGTCCGAAAATCAACAAAATCTGTTCGCAATCATACATCAGTATTCGCCAAGATGTGATACTTCACCATGCCTGAAACGCCCTTTCATCCAGAGGGCGATTACCCGCCTGCCAACTTCCTGTACTTCAGCAGCCCTACCACTGCGGTAAACCTCTTCAAAAAGCGGACGGGCAGCAAAGTCATCCAGATTTTTTTCAGTTAAACTGCGAAGCATACTTGTATCAACAAAACCTGGTGAAAACGAATGAATTTCGACCGGATACTTTCGGTGGTTCTGCTCAACTGCCACACAGCGTGAAAACTGATCGAGGGCTGCCTTTGCACTGCAGTACAAACTTAATCCATAATGCGGGGTTGACGCAGCTCCTGATGAAATATTCAGAATTTTTTTCTCTACTTCAAATTTTTCGGCCAGCCGGATAAAAGCTGATGCAAGCATGACAGGTGACAGATAATTCACATTAAGGTTGGCCTGAATCTCTTCATTATCAAGTTTGTCAATAGGTTTAACAGGTTCGGTAACAGATGCATTGTTGATCAGATACAATCCGTTGCAGGTTTTCTTTTCGATATGGTCAAAAAGGGAAGCCATTAATTTTTGGATGCCGCCCGTATCAGAAAGATCATAACTGATACCATGAACCCTGCAGTTTTTGAGGATAGCCTGACGGCTTATTTCAGTATGCTCACTTCGTGAAATCAGGAACAAAACATGATTTTCGTCAAGCAGGGCTTCAGCAAATGATCGGCCAATACCTGCCGAAGCGCCGGTGATAAAGAAATATTTTTTCATGCTGAAGATAGTATTTTAATGACAATTTTTCACAGCAACAACATATCAGATTTTATTGTTTCAACACCCAGGCTTTCGCATATTTTTCCCCCAGTGATTTTTTTGCTTCCAATGCTTCCTCACGGGTGGCATAGTTGCCGAGCGAAACCCTGAAGTTTTTGGCTGACGGAACGATTGAAGGATTTCGGAATCCGCGTTTCCGGAGTGCATTCAGCTCTTTTTCAGCCTGACTTCGTTCGTTAAAACTTGATATGATGAGATAATACCTGACCGAAGTGGTCTCAAACACCGGCACAACTCTGTCGAATAAAGGTTTATCCGTTTGTATGGTATCGCATATTTTCACGGCATTTTCTTCATCAGACTCATGGCCAAACCAGGCCACAGCATATCCTTTCATCATTCCGACTCCCATGGCTTTCCAGGGTTGGTCTGCCCATGTATTCCGATTGAGCAATAAATCATTGGAAGCTTTGGAGCCAATCCACAGATCGAGCACAATTTCCGGCACAGCATCAAGACTTTCCCAAAAAGCGATTTCAAATCCTTTTCCCTGGTAAGTGGTAAGTTCCCGCGGTTTTGAAGTCATACAGGTATTATTGTCGGGATCACTCCCATAGCAGCACCCGGTCCAGTTGCTTTGGTCTGACCAGGAATGCAGGTTGCAATTGCCTTCGTCCGGATGATTATGAACTAAATCATCCACATGCAGGCGGGCCACAAAACAGAGATTTTTCGACATGGGAATCGCTTCGAGATTGTGTCCACGACGATAATTGTTGATGAGATTGAACAACTTCAACTCATCCCTGCTGATGCAGAAATCTTCAGGGATTGCGACCTGCGCTGTCAAAAATGACTGCAGCATCAGAACAAACAACAGCAGCAAATATTTCTTTTGAAGTAAACAGGTTATTTTCATTTTACAAAAAGTATCCGTTTTCTGAGCTAAATTTTAAAGGTTCAAAAGTACGAAATAATTTGATCAATTTTCAAATTCAATTCTCTCCCTGACAATACTGTGAAAACAGAACATCACAGTAAAATAAGATCAAGGGTTGGTTTTATCTTCGGAATCATTGGTATTGGCAACTGTTGAGCGAAAAGAATATCCATTCTTTCAAACAGCCGGAGTATAAAATTTTAAAAAATTAACGGGTTTGGGTTCTGATAAAAATTTTTCATCCGGTCAGAAAATTGTAATGACTTTCACTTTTATTTTTTGAAATTCAGTTTTAATCTGAAGTAAATTCATTTTTTTTGCAGAAATCAATTTCAAACCTGACATCCTGATGAAAGTAAAAAATCAAATTACCATTGAAGAGGTTCTCAACTTTCAGCAACTCTGGGGCGAAAGTCTGGTGCATATAGGGAATGTGTACAGCGAAGGCGGTGATTACCATAAAGCAGCAATCCGGCATATCACCGTATTTTATGGTTATCATTCGGGAACTGTACTGTTTAAACCAACCATGGCATCAGTCCGACAATTCAGAACTGACGAAGCCGGCGCCCTCTCCTATTTTGCAGGAGGTAATCCCGATTATCCTGAAGACAGGGGATTTGCCCTCAAACCGTGGAAGTCTGTAAGATGGGAAAATGCAGGTATCAAATTATTAAAAAACCTGGCACTGATCATGGGTAATTATTTTTTTACCCCTGCTGACGGAAATAATGAAACTAAAGTGGAATTTTCCATTTGTTTGGAAAAAGACAAAAAAGGCAATCTTCGGATTATTCTGCATGATTCTCATCTGCCTTTCCATTCGATAACATACTGGCAATGGGACAATATTGTTCGCCGGCAATAGATCCTGCCTTGTTAGTTTTCAGTAACACTAAATTTTCGAATGAAATGATTAAAAAATATTTTTGCACAAAATAACTGGTACATTCATGAGCAAATTATCAGAACAATCCATAATTCACAATGAGCCAAAAGGCTTTGGTACTGCACCTGTATTTTTTACAGCCATATCCACAATTTTGGGGGCAATAGTCTTCTTACGTTTTGGTTTTGCTGTTGGCACACTTGGGCTGCTGGGCACAATTTTCATTGTGATTCTCGGACATGCAATAACCATTCCCACTGCCCTTGCCATTTCGGAAATAGCCACAAACCTGAAGGTGGAAGGCGGCGGTGAATATTTCATCATGTCAAGGTCGTTTGGACTAAATATCGGAGCAACCATAGGCATCGCATTATTTATGTCGCAGGCGATAAGTGTGGCTTTTTACGTGATAGCCTTTACCGAGGCTTTCGACCCGCTTTTCAAAATGTTTGCCGGGCATTTCGGCTACGAGCTGCCCCGCCAGGTTGTCAGTATTCCGGCTATGGCGCTGCTTGCTGTACTAATGCTCACCAAAGGAGCCAACATGGGAGTGAAAGCACTCTATGTTGTTGTGGCAATTCTCTTCTTGTCCCTTCTGATGTTCTTTATTGGCACTACAGACTATTCGGCTACCATCGACAGAACCTCTCTCTTCAGGGACTTCCGAAACGTAGATCAGTTTTTTCTGGTGTTTGCCATTGTTTTTCCGGCTTTTACCGGGATGACAGCAGGAGTAGGTTTATCAGGGGATTTGCGCAAACCAAGGCGGTCAATACCTCTTGGAACTATCACAGCTACCTTTATGGGACTTATCACTTACTTTTTTGTGATCTATAAACTGGCCATATCAGCCAGTCCCGAAGACCTGATCAACAACCAGCTTATCATGAGTGACATTGCCGTCATGGGCAGTTGGATTGTTCCGGTAGGATTGGCAGCGTCAACCATTTCATCTGCATTAGGCTCAATCATGGTTGCACCGCGCACATTGCAGGCACTTGCACTTGACCGTGCTTTTCCGGCAAAAAGAATCAATTTATTTCTGGCAAAAGGATTACCTGGTTCACAGGAACCACGCAATGCCTCCATTATTGTCATCATCATTGCTTCCATCTTTGTCTTACTGGGTGATGTAAATGCTGTGGCTCAAATCATCTCCATGTTTTTCATGGTTACCTACGGCTCACTCAACCTGATTTCCTTTTTGAATCATTTCGGAGCAGATCCTTCGTATCGCCCTTCGTTCAAGTCAAGATGGTATTTCTCACTGACAGGATTTATCCTCAGTGTGTGGCTGATGTTTAAAATGGATACGGCCTACGCTGCCAGTTCTATCGCTATCATGGTGCTGCTTTACCTTTATGTGGATCACTATCATAAAGACCGCAAAGGTCTTGAAACACTCTTTAAAGGAGCATTGTTTCAACTCAACCGCAACCTGCATGTTTTTCTTCAAAAATCCAAAAAAACGCTTTCCGGCGATTCGTGGCGACCATCGGCAGTGTGTGTTTCGAAAGACTCCTTCAAGCGCGATAAAGCCTTTGATCTGCTTACCTGGATATCCCACAATCATGGCTTTGGAACATACATTCACCTGATTGAGGGTTATTTCTCGAAATCGAACTACAAAAAAGCTAAGGAGATTCTGGATGAACTAATTAAAAAATCAGAAAAAAAACGAAGCAACGTCTATATCGACACCATCATTTCGCCAAGCTACACTTCGGCAATAGCGCAGATCATCCAACTTCCCGGCATTTCAGGAATGGAAAACAATATGGTTATTTTTGAATATTTCAGGGACAAACCCGATAACCTGCCACAGATCATCGACAATTTCAATCTGGTAAAATCAGGCAACTACGATGTTTGTATTCTGGGTAGCTCTGCAAGATATGTCGATAAAAAAAATGGCATCCACGTATGGATAAGTAGTGCTGACGCCGAAAATGCCAATCTGATGATCCTGCTCAGCTACATCATCATCGAACATCCGGCATGGCGAAAGAGCGAAATAAAAATCTTCAGCATTGCCAAAGAGGCTGAAAAATCGGTAGTCGAAAAAAATCTGCTGATGTTAATCGATTCCGGAAGGTTGCCAATTTCTCCGGCCAACGTCCAGATTATCCCGCGCGATGAAGATGAAAGCCTCAGAAAACTCATCAATCAGAAATCAAAGGATGCAGCGCTTACCATCATTGGTTTCAGGGCCGAGCAACTCAACCATGACGGGGAAGCACTCTTTGGCGGTTACGATGATCTGGGTGATATTCTGTTTGTTAATGCTCATGATAATAAGACCATCAGTTAGCGGGCATTGTAAGACGAACCATATCAATAAGAAATGATAAAAAATATGTTTAAAATAAAGGACATTTTATTGCTTTTATTAATAATCGTTCTGACAATATCGTTAGTCCTTATTAGTAGTTGGACAAATGGAATTGTGATTATAAGAAACTTATCTGAAACAATAAACAAACAAATTTTATATCAGTTAATTACGCTTTTTATTGCAATTATTTTCTTGCTCGTCCTATGGTTGACTAAAAAAGAAGAATTTCAAAGATATTTCCGAAAAGGTAATATTTCAGCTAATATATTACCTGAGCCTATGATTGGGATTAAACCCAAACCAACTGAGAATTGGTTTCATTTCGGACGAAATTTTGCAATAATCATATCTGGTGTGACAGCCATTGTGATATATTTTCAGATCAATAAGGAGAGCGGGATTTCAATCAGTACTATATTAAATGTTCTGCCTTTCAGCATTGTTTTTGCAGTGTCCAATTCCTTTGTGGAAGAAAGCATAACCCGCTTAGGTGTAGTAGTTGTACTAAAAGACATACTAAAGGACAGGACTATACCGCTAATTTCGGCACTAATATTCGGG
>Ga0116164_10003587_pt1 | contig 10560 bp, 9 predicted proteins | sample AD_UKC109_MetaG_FD_89888 | JGI IMG/M metagenome (GOLD analysis project Ga0116164, IMG submission 89888) | Active sludge microbial communities of municipal wastewater-treating anaerobic digesters from Hong Kong - AD_UKC109_MetaG | ecosystem: Engineered > Bioreactor > Anaerobic > Digestate... | reverse complement strand
GCGTCCTGCTGCGGGTGTCGGGCATGGCCTTTGCGCTGTACTGCATCCACGAGCCGCTGCTGGCGGTGCTGGAAAAAGCCAGCGCGGCGGTGCATCCCTGGGCCGGGCTGCTGGCTTATGCGGCGGCCGTGCTGCTGGCGGCCGGCGCGCTGGATGCCGTGGATCGGAAACTCCGGGGCGGCGCGGCATGAGACGCCTGGTCCATCTGCTGCGGCGATTCGTGCTGGACCGGCGCCGCGTCGGTTTCTACGGCTGGGATCCCCGGCAGGGATCCGGCGCGGCCGACCCGCAGGTGCGGGTGCACGAGCGATGGCAGGACATTCCCCGGCACTTCCGAACCGTTGCAGTGCCTTCGCCATGGACCGATGCCATGTTCTACCGGATGAAGCGCGGCCGGGCGAAGCTGCTGTGCCTGTCGGAAGACGGCCGCCGCCTGCAGGCCTACGGGTGGGTGCAGGACTGGAGTCCGTTCCGCCGTCGCTTCGGCGCCGTGGCCCGCGAGGGCACGATGCTGGGGTTCTACTGGACGGCGCCGGAGGAGCGCGGGCGGGGACTCTACGGGCGCCTGCTCGCCCACAGCCTGACGGTATGCGACCTCGGGCGTCCGGTCTTGATCGCCGCCTCGCCGCAGAACCGCGCCTCGCGGCGCGGCATCGAAAAAGCGGGCTTCCGGCCGCTGGGCGAATGGGAAACGCTCACGGTCTTCCGCTGGTTTTCGCGGATGCGCCGGGTGTCCGGTCCCGGCGGGGAGGGGACGGCATGAGCTGGATGGAGCGCTATGCCGAGATGCTGCGGCAAAAGAACACGCCGTTTGTGCTTCTCGACGGCGGGTTGTTCGTGCGCCGGGCGGGCTGGATCGCGCCGATCGGCCCGGCGGCCGGGCGGATAGCGCTCGAGCCCGCGCAAGGCCGACGCCTGCTGCGCGAACTGGGCGGTCTCTGGGTGCAGTGGACGGACGGATTCGGTCCGCATGCCGCCGGGTCGGACTGGTACGCGCTGACCTGCCGGACGCATGTCCCCGTGGACGACGTGGCGTCTCAGAACGCCCGCAAGCATATCCGGCGCGGCCTGAAGCGCTGCGAGGTCCGGCAGGTGGATGCGCAGGAGATCGCGAAGAACGGCTACGAGACCTATTGCGCCGCCGTGCGCGGCTACGGCACCGGCGCCGCCCTGCCCGCGCGGGAGGAATTCGCCCGGCGGGTTCTGAGCGACGAACCGTTCGGCGACATCCGCCACCAATGGGCGGCCTATCACGAAGGGAAGCTCATCGGCTTCAACCAGAACCTGGTCTATGACCGCATCGAGGTGGACTACACGCTGGGCAAGTACCATCCCGATTACCTGAAGCACTACCCCGCCTATGCGCTGTTCCAGACCATGAACGAGTACTATCTCGTGCAGCAGGGCTTCGAATACATCAACGCCGGGTCCCGTTCCATCTCGCACGATACCGAGATCCAGGACTTCCTGATCCGCCTGTTTAATTTCCGCAAGGAGCCCCTCCGGCTGCATGTGCAGTACCGCGCGCCGCTCGGCCTGCTGGCGGGCCTGGCCCGTCCGTTCCGGCGCTGGGTGCGGCACTTGTCGCCTCGAGCGGCCGCCGTCCTGGAACTGGATCGCCTTCGTACCCGGTGACACCATGAACCGCATTCCTTCCACCCGCTGGCCGGACCACCGGCCGTTTGCATTGTTTCTGTCGCACGATGTTGACCAGATCCACGACCGGGAACTGTTCCGCATCCTGGCCGATGTGAATCACGTGCGGCGGATGCTCGCGCAGGGCGAACGGGGGAACCTCCGCCTGGCCCTGCGGCGCATCGCCCGCGCCCTGGTTGCCCCCAAGCCGGCGGAACGGGATTTCCGGACCCTCCTGGACATCGAGGCGCGGCATGGATTCCGCTCCACCTTCTTTGTGCTGCACGATCCCTACTGGAGCCGCCATGGCCCGCGCTACCGCCTGACCTGCCCGGAGCTCCGCCGCATCGCGGACCGGATCCGCGCCGCCGGCGGCGAAATCGGCCTGCATGGAGGCGTGCTGCGCCTCGACCGGGCAGAGGCCTATCGGGAAAGCCGCGACGCCCTGCGCGCGGCGCTGGGCGTGGAAGCCGTCGGCATCCGCAACCACCTCCTGCGCTTTTCGGGAGCGGACACCTGGGCCGCTCAGGAAGCCGCCGGATTCGAGTACGACGCCACATTCGGGTTTGCCGATCGTCCCGGCGCGCGCGAGGGGCGGATGTTTCCGTTCTTCCCCGAAAAACGGAACATCCTCGAGCTGCCCCTGACCGTCATGGATGTCACGCTCTTCCGGAACCTGGCGCTGGACGGTCCGGCGGCGCTGGAGGCGGCCTGGGCGGCGATCGAGCCGGTGATCGATGCCGGGGGTCTGGTGTCGCTGCTGTGGCACAACAACTACTTCAACGAACCGGAGTATGCCGACTGGCAATGGACCTATGAACGCCTGCTGGAACGCCTGGCCGCGCAGAACCCCTGGTGCGCGCCCGGCGCCGAAATCGCCGCCTGGTGGCGGGCTTTGCCGGAAAATAGCCCTTTGGCGGGGGAAGCAACCACGGTAGAATAAAGACCATGGGCGACTGGATCATGGCAATCTGTCTCGGCGGCGCGAGCGGCGTTTTTCTGCTCAGCAAGTGCCTGTTCCTGGCCCCTTATCCCGCCGGGTGGCTCATGCTGGCGGCCAATCTGGCCTATGAAGTGGCGGAACGGAAAACCCGCCTCAGCCGCCGGGCGCTGGATGCGGCGGCGTGGGCGGGACTGTCGCTGGGGTTCGGGCTGTGGGCCGGCGCCTGGGCGGGGTGGGCGGCCTCCCTTGTCCTGGGCATGGCGTGGCTCGGTGCGCTTCGGACCGATGCCGAATGGAAAGCGGCTCGTCCCGCCCGGCAGGCACGGGATCTCGACGGCCGTGTACCGCTTCCCGTTCCCCGGCTGGCCGTGGTGCTTCGCGGTCCGGTGCTGGAACGGAACCGCTCGGGGTATGACCTGGGCGACTGGCCCGAACGGTGCGAGCAGGAATACGAAGTGCTGGTGCTGAACCCCTCTTCCGTTCCCGCCCAGCTGCCGGTGGAAATCCGCGTGACCTCCGCCACGGCCCAGATCGAAGTGCGGGGATCCGCGGGCGGCGAGCGGCCGGGACCCGGATGCGGCGAAATCGTCAGCATGAAATTCTCCCTGTTTGCGCCCCAGTGCGGTCCCGGGGGCGAAGTCCGCCTGCATGTCCAGCACGGCGATTTCCATTTCCGCCGCACCCTGCGCGTGCGCTCGGTGCTGCCGCCGGGCCGGAGCCTGCGCGGAGCATCCATCCGCCGCTGGAAGCACGGCGCCCGGGGGGCCTTTGTGTGGCGCGGCGACCAGGATTTGGTCGATCCCGCCACGTTTCAGTCGGAAGAAGGCCTGCGCGCGACGCTGGGCATGGCCCGGCGCTTCCGCATGCCCAGCAGCCTGATGCTGTCCTCGCGCCTGAGCCTGCTGCCCGGCGAACACCGCCGGTTCTGCGAACGGTTCGGCTGGAACCGCCGGACCGAAGACATCCCGTCGTTCATCCGGTTTCTCCGGGAGCAGGCGGACCTGTCGGCGGAGCAGGAATGGCCCGTGGAGACGAGCCGCCCTTACGCCGCGGAGATCGGCAACCACATGCATCTGCACTACGGCACCCATGCCGCGGCCGATCCCGGCAACGGCTGGAAAAGCCATGCGGGCATCGGTGCGGGGCATTATCCCTGGCTCAGCCGTCATCCGGCGGATTCCTTTGCCGAACAGCGCGACAACGCCCGGGAGGGATCGCGGGTGCTGCGCGAAACCCTGGGGGTCGAACCCGTCAGTTTCACGATCCCCAGCGACGTGTTCGACGGCCACACCGCCCGGGCGATGGAGGCGGCCGGCCTGGAGGTCGGATCCGAAACGGACTGTCCCAAATGGAAAAAACTGGTCTGGCTCGGTCCGCCGCACCATCCCGAAGGCTGCGAGCGCTTCGTGGAGCTGCCGCGGATGCATCCGCGGGACCCCGAGAACGCCTTTCAACTGGCCATGGCGAAATTCTGGGTGGGCGTTGCGCGTCGCTCCGGGCGGGCGCTGGTCTTTCTGGCCCATCATCATCTGATGCGCTACAAGGGCGGCGAAAGCGCGGCGCTGGTCGAAGAGATGCTGCACCATGTGCTCGCGGACAACGACGGCGACCTCTTTGCCGGCACGCTGACTTCCGTGGGCCGCTACTGGCGCGATGTGCTGAGCCCGCGCACCCGCTGCGTGAAAGTGCAGGTGGACGGGGCCCGCGTCACCGTGGTGAATTCAGGTCCCCGGGCGCTGAACGGCCTGCCGCTCGAACTCGACTTCGGCGGCGGCCGGCGGCAATTGCGGTTGGTGGACGTCGGCGCGGAGGCCACGGTGAATCTGGAGATATGACTCCGACGGAATTCGACATTCATCATTCCAAATTCGACATTCATAAGCATGAAATCCGACACACATCCTCCCGTCCTGCTGCTGGGGGCGGATGAAAACGAAAGCCTGCCGGTGCTGGCGAATCTGCACCGCCACGGGGTGCCGGTGACGGCTGCCGCCCCGCGGCGGCTCGCCATGGGGCTGTTTTCGCGCTATCCGGTCCGCCGGCTGATTTCGCCCCATCCGAACAGCGAGCCGGAGGCGTTTGTCGCCTGGGTGGAAGAGACCGTGAAGGGCGGAAACTATCCCGTCACGATGGTGTGCGGCGAAACCGCGACGTGGCTGCTGGCACAGGCGAAAGAGCGCCTGGCGCCGTTCACGCGCCTCCCGCTGGTGGACATGGACCGGTTTTTCCTCTGCCGCGACAAGTCCCGGACCATGAAGGAGGCCGAGCGGCTGGGCATTCCCGTTCCGAAAACCTGGTATCCGGACGAGGCCGGCATCGATGCCGTGGCGAAGGACATTCCGGCCTGGCCGGTGGTGCTCAAGCCCTGCATCAGCAACGGCGCGCGCGGCATCAGCTATCCGAAGAACGCGGACGAGCTGAAGGCGATGTACGAAACCACGCGCGCCGAATACCCAAGCTGCATCGTGCAGGAGTTTGTTCCGCACTCGGGCATGCAGTACAAGGCCGAGGTCATTCTGGATGATGCCGGCCGCGCGCTGTGCGGCGGCGTCTATGACAAGCCGCGCTTCTATCCGCCCACGGGCGGGTCCAGCACGCTCAATTCCACCGTGGACCGCCCGGACATCCTCGATGCCGCCACCCGCTTCCTGCAGGGCATCGGCTGGTACGGGATGGGCGATTGCGATTTCATCGAGGATCCGCGCGACCGCGTGCCGAAACTGATGGAGGTCAATCCGCGCTTCACCCGCAGCATCAAGATCCTGGTCGAGGCGGGGCTGGACGTTCCGTATATCCTGTACCGGCTGGCGCTGGGCCTGCCGGTGGAGCCGCAGTTCCGGTACCGGAAGGGCCTGTTCATGCGCTATTTCCTCAGCGACTGCGTCTGGTTCCTGAGGTCGCCCGACCGCTTCAAGGCGCGGCCGAGCTTCTTCTGGTTCTTCGGACGCAACCTGCGGGACGAAATTTTCTCCTGGGCCGATCCCTTGCCGACGGTTGCCTATGTCCTGGTGTTCTTTTCGCGGCTCCTCAGCCGGAAAGAACGGAAGTTTCTGCTGAGGACCGGCGCCAGGCGGACAACCTCCTGATTCTGCGTCCACGGAATCCCATGCGCATTCTCTACATCCACCAGTTTTTCGCCGGTCCGGACTCCCCCGGGCCGGCCCAGCCGCGTGCACTGGTACGGCGGCTGGCGGAGCGCGGCCATGCGGTCGAGGTGCTCGCGTGCGATTTGAATGCCTACAACGAGCAGGCGGAACCGGAGGAGACGACGGAGATGCCCGGCGGAGGCTCCGTGCGGGTCCGCCGCCTGCCCGTGCCCTCCGGCCTGCGCGCCAGCCTCGCCAACCGGCTGAAAACCTACGGCACCTTCGCCTGGCGGGCCTGGCGGTTCGGCCGGCGTCAGCCCGCGCCGGATGTTGTCATGGCGAGCATTCAGCCGCTGTTCGGCGGCGTGGCCGCTCTGCGGCTGGCCCGCCGCTGGCGCCGGCCCTTCCTGCTGGAAATCCGCGATCTGTGGCCGGATGCCCTCGTGGTCAAGAAGGCCATCGCGCCCTGGCAGGCCGCCCCGCTGCAGGCGCTGGCGCGCTCGTTGTACGCGGGCGCGGACCGCGTGGTTTGCCTGACGCCGGGCCTGAAAACGGAAATCCTGGCCAAGGGAATTTCGCCGGCGCGGGTGGATGTGTTCCCGAACGGCTGCGACGAAACCCAGTTCCGGATTCCGCCCGGCGGGCGCGAACGCCTGCGGACCGAGCTGGGCTGGTCGGATTCGTTCGTCGCGGTGTACACGGGCACCCATACGGAAGTGACGGCCATGGACACCATCGTGCGTGCGGCGGCGGCCCTGCGGGATCGGCGCGACATCCGTCTGGACCTGTTCGGCACGGGACAAAGCAAGCCGGGGGCCATCGCCCTGGCGCGCGAACTGGGGCTGGACAACATCCATTTCCACGATCCGGTGCCGAAAAGCCGGGTGCCCGCCATCCTGGCGGCCGCGGATGCCGGCCTCATGACACTGTTCCGCAGCCCGCTGATTCATATTTATTTTGAAAACAAGTTCATTGATTACATGGGCGCGGGTTTGCCCATCTTGGCTTCGCTGGAAGGCGTGCAGGCGGACCTGATCCGTCAGGCCGGCGCGGGCGTCGTGGTGCCGACTTTCGATTCCGACGCGCTGGCCCGGGCCATCGCCGAGGCCGCCGACCATCCGGAGCAGCGCCGGGCCATGGGCGAAGCCGGTCATCGTTTCATTCGCAGCCGCCTGGCGCAGCCCGATATCCTGAACCGCTATGCGGAGGTGCTGGAAGCCGTCGCGCAAGGGCAGGCCGGCTCCATGCCGCCCTGGGATCCGTTCCAGGAGAGAGGGGACGGGGGACAGGAGACAGGGGGCGGGAGCCGATGAAAGTGATCCTGATGATTATCGGCGGCGCGCTGGTGGCGTGGGTGGCGCTGGCGCGGTGTCTCTTTCTGGCCCGCTGGCGCGCTGGCTGGGCGATGTACCTGGCCAATGTCGCATGGGAAATCTTTCCGAAGAAACTCGGGTTGGGGCGGTTCCAACTGGAGGCGGTGGCGGCTCTGCTGGGGTTGGCCCTGCTGATTTGCGGGGGGGCATCTTGGGTTGTCGCCGGAGTTGCAGGCGCGGCGCTGGTGGCGCTGGAGGCGGCCAATCGGCGGCTGGCCCGACGGCTGGTGCAAGGGCCGTTTGACCATGCCTTGATTCTGACGCTGGAGGGGCCGTTCGTGTCGCGCCGTCCCATATACGATCTTGGCGTTTGCTGTGTCGGTCTGCCTTTCGAGTTGGAACTGGTCGTTTCAAATCCTTCCCCCGACCAACCTGCTTCCGGGCTGAACGTGAGTCTGGATGCTCCGGCAGACTGGCGGAATTCCGGTCCGATGGAGCGACAGCTTGGGCCCGTTCCTCCCGGCGGAATCGCACAAGTCGCCTGGACGCTGTGTCCGCGCAAGAAGCAAATGGCCGGCCAGATGGAGCTGGTGCTGGAGGGCGGCGGATTTTCCCGGCGCATCCGGATTCGTCACGCCGGTTGCCGCCCGTTGTCGGAACTGCGGGTTCAACAGGTCGGCATCACCCGCTACCCCGGGGGGCGGCGCAGCGCCTTTTGCTGGCGCGGCGACATGGACTTGTACGACACGCTGACGTTTCAGTCCATCGAAGGCCTGGAGGGGGCGCTGGGGCTGGCGGCGCGCTATGCCTTTCCGCAGACGATGTGCCTGTCCACGCGGCTGTCGCTCGACGAGTCCGCCGCGCGCGACTGGGCCGCGCACGACGGACAGGACCACGGCGCGGCGGAGATCCCGCGCTTCATCGAATGGTTGAAGGAGAAGGTGGACCTGCGCCATGCCGTCCCCTATCCCGCGCAAGGGGCCGGCAAGCCCTATGTGATGGAACTGGGCAATCACGGGCATCTGCACTACGACACCGCCACCTCGGCCGCCCCGGAGAACGAATGGAAATCGCACGCCCGTCCCGGCGCGGGGCGCTACCCCTGGGTGGGGGAGGACACCTCCTCCTTCGGCGAACAGCGCGACAACATCCTGGAAGCGGCGCGGTGGTGCGAACGCTGCTTTGGATTCATTCCCCGCTCCTGGGCCAAGCCGGGACGCGGCAACGACGCCGACACGGCGCGGGCCGCGGCCGCGGCCGGCTGCGAGGTGCTGAGCGGGTCCGACATCCGGGCGCGCGACAACGTGCTGTTCCAGCCGCCGCCTCACCACCCGGGCGGCACCGACGCGGTGGAGCTGACGTCGCGCCATCCTTGCGATCCGCAGCACATTCATCATTACGCCATGCTTCTTTTCTGGCTTCACCGGTCGCAGCGGCTGGGCCGGCCCATGGTGTACATGTGCCACCAGCACATGCGGCAGTGGGAAGGGGCCGCCTGCACGCGGTTTACGGAGCACCTGCTGCGAATGGTGCTGGCCGGGTTCCATGGCGAATTCTACGTGGATACCCTGTTCGGGGCGGGCCGCTACTGGCGCGAGGTGCTGAGTCCGAAAACCCGGCGCGTGGCGGTTTCGCTGGCCGGCCGCCGGCTGGTGGTGGAGAATGGCAGCGACATGGATTTCGAGCGATTGCCCGTGGATCTGGAACTGGACGGCGGCGGTCGCGGCACCGTGCTGATGTCGGTGCGCGCCGGGCAAACGACTGAACTGGAATTGCCGGAGAACTGAATGCCGTTGGTTTGCACAGTGGATGTGGAGGACTGGGCGCAGTCCACCCTGGACACGGATCTGCCCATTTCGGACCGCGCGGGACCGAACATGGAACACGTGCTGGACGTGCTGGCGGAGGAAAAGGTCAAGGCCACGTGTTTCGTTCTCGGCCGGTTTGCGGAAAAATTCCCGGAGACCGTCCGGCGCATCGCGGCGGAAGGCCACGAGGTGGCCTCGCACGGCTACGGGCACGTGGACGTGTTCCGGCTGCCGCCCGCTCAGTTCCGTGAAGACATCCGGCGCTCCAAGGGGCAGTTGGAGGCGATGGCGGGGATGCCCGTGCTGGGCTACCGCGCGCCGGATTTCTCGATTGTAAAGGAATCCCTGTGGGCGCTCGAGATCCTGGCCGAAGAGGGATTCGTCTATGACGCCAGCATCAATCCGGCGGTGATGGCCCGCTTTGGTGTGGTCGGGTTCCCGCGCCAGCCCGTGCGGATGGAGTGGGCCGGCAAGCCCTCCCTGGTGGAGCTTCCCGTGGCCACGCTGCCGTTCCTCGGGCGTTCCCTGCCGGTGGCCGGCGGGGGCTACCACCGCCTGCTGCCGTTTCCGGTCATTCGCTGGGCGATCGAAAAATCGGTGCTGGCCGGCGAGGTTTTTACGGCCTACTGCCATCCCTACGAATTCGACCCGGATGAATTCAGGCATCTGGGGTATCCCCTGCCGCTGAAAACCCGTCTGCACCAGGGGCTGGGCCGGCGCGGATTCGAGGCCAAATTCCGCCGGATGCTCCGCGAGTTTGAAACCTCCCTGGCCTTGCAAGTCGCCGAGAAAGCGCGGACGGACGCGCCAGTCTATTCAAGGATAGAGCCATAACAGCCAGCTACGGATTTCACGGAATGTACGGATTAGGACAGGTGGGATCACTGGATCGAATCCGTAAAATCCGTACCATCCGTAGCCAAAATCTTAATACCATAACAGCCAGCTACGGATTTCACGGATTGTACGGATTAGGACAAGTGGGATCGCCGGATCGAATCCGTAAAATCCGTACCATCCGTAGCCGAAATTCTTAATACCAAGAAAGCCAGCTACGGATTTCACGGATTGTACGGATTAGGACAAGTGGGATTACCGGATCAGACCCTCACAAACATTACATCCGTAGTCGAACGAGGATTGAATGGGAGGATCAAATGGAACTGAAGCATAAAGAGATCACCGAGCAGATTATCGGGGCGGCGTATGAGGTCTACCGGGTGCTGGGGTACGGGTTTCTGGAGAAGGTCTATCAGCGGGCCATGGTGGTTGAATTGGAATTGCGCGGGTTGAACGTGCAACCAGAAGCATCGGCCAAAGTGTTTTTCAAAGACGTCTGCGTGGGCGATTATGCCGCGGATCTCTTCGTTGAAGAAAAGGTGGTGGTGGAATTAAAGGTAGCGCCGGATCTCCATCTTCCGGATGAAGCCCAGTTGATCAATGAACTTCACTCTATTCGCAAAGAGGTTGGCCTGCTGATCAACTTTGGCCGAACGGGAGTGAAATTCAGGCGCGCAGCCAATCTCGATGAATATGAAAAACCAAAACCAGCTACGGATTTCACAGATTCTACGGATTAGAACCATTGGGATCACTGGATCGAATCCGTAAAATCCGTACCATCCGTAGCCAAAATTCTTAATGCCATGAAAACCAGCTACGGACTTGCCACGCGGGCTGGCGTGGTTTCACGGAATGTACGGATTAGGACCGGTGGGATCACTGGATCGAATCCGTAAAATCCATCCCATCCGCAGCAAAACGATGTGATGAAT
>Ga0116164_10003585_pt1 | contig 10563 bp, 10 predicted proteins | sample AD_UKC109_MetaG_FD_89888 | JGI IMG/M metagenome (GOLD analysis project Ga0116164, IMG submission 89888) | Active sludge microbial communities of municipal wastewater-treating anaerobic digesters from Hong Kong - AD_UKC109_MetaG | ecosystem: Engineered > Bioreactor > Anaerobic > Digestate... | reverse complement strand
TGTTTCCTTTTATTTCACGGGAATGATTTGAGAGGAGAAAATGTCATGAAAAGATGTTTGTTCATGGTAATCAGTGCAGTTTTTGTTTTGACCCCGGCAGTCATTCAGGCAGAGCAGAAAGCTCTTCTTGGGACCGGCAACTTTGCGGTGAAGATAGATTATATGGCTTTTTCCGGCGATTTTTATGATGAGATACACGATGATGATAGCGCGTATGTCGGTATTGAAGGATACGGCAGAATCGCCCCGAATATTTACTTCGGGGGAGAGCTTGGTTTCGGTTCGGTATCCTCGGAAAATATTTTCAGTTCGATCCTGTATGGCTTGTTAGATGCTGAACATGACGAGGTAACCGCAGATTTCACCTTCTTAGAGCTGAATGCAAAGTATGCAAAGGACCTGGGGCGGTATTTTGTTTTTGATGCCGGGGGCGGGCTGTCTCTGAATAATGCCAATGTCAGCTTCGAAACGTACGATTGGGTTGATGTGGGAGGGACCAGAATATCTACGCTTACCGCCAAGAGGGAAGAATCACAATGGCTCTTTGGCGGACAGATCTTTGCAGACCTCACCTTTAAATTTCACTGGTTCATGATGGGTGTCAACGCCAAGTACCAGGTAACAACGGATTTCGAAGACTCGGCCTCCGGGTACAAGTTCTCTTTGAATAACTGGAGATTCGGCATGCAGCTGGGCGGACTATTTTAAAGGCTTCTCGTGGTGCCATGGTTTCAGTGAGGAGACGGTTCTCGCGCTCGATTTAATAAAACGTAAAAAGAAGGTGTGCCATGAAAAAGGCTGTTGTTTTCATTATTATCTGCTTGGTGTTGTCACTCCCTGGCCAGGCCTTGTGCTCTGCGGAAAAGGACCCCGGACGCTGGAGCGGGAATGTAAATCTCTTTCTGGGAGAAAAATTCCTGGACGAGGACAACTGGGAACCCGTGGATCAACAGTTTGAAATGGGCCTCCTAATGGATATAGACTTCAAACATCGCTGGATCCCGTTCAGTCTTGCCCTCGATCTGTTGTATTCCAGGGGTGAAGATGACGTTGGAACCCTTGATCTGGGGGTTGGGACCTTTTACACGAACGTGGATTCCCGGATCATTGAACTGGATCTGGGTATCCGTAAGATCTGGGAGGCCCCGAAACATATCAGGCCGTTTATTGGTGGAGGGCTTGCCATCATCAACGGCGAAATGAAGGCAGAATCGATCGGGGTATCGGTCTCTGACGATGAGACCGGATACGGAATGTGGGCGGACATCGGCGTATACGTTATGCTCTCAGAACGCTTCAATCTGGGCATCGACGCGAGATGGTCGAAGGCCGAGATTGATCTGTTCGACAGGGAGGCCAAGGTCGGCGGGTGGCACATCGGTGCTCTGGCAGGCCTGCACTGGTAGGCTGGCGACTTGAGAGAAACCTCTCAAAAGGAGAGATGATTATGGTTCGACGAGTGCTTGTTTTTGGCTGTGCCTTAAGCGTTTTTTTCGCCTCGTTCATCTGTATCGCGCAGGGGCAGGCTCTATCGCAGGAGATAGCGCAGGACGAGGTCTTCTATAACGAACAGGGATTGAGTTTTTTCAACCAGGGATACTACACGTCGCTGCCCCAGGGGCGCCCGCAGGAGGCGCAGCAGCTTTTTGAACAGGCGATTGCCGCATTCAAGCAGTCAATTGCCATAAATGAGACCTATGCTGATGCGCACCGCAATCTGGCCCGTGTCTACTATGTGCAGAAGCGGTTTGCTGATGCTGCCCAGGAATATGAGAGACTCATAGAACTGATGCCCGAAGATATCGATATGTACGTCAAGCTGGCTACTGCACATGCAAATCAGGAAAAATACCCCGAGGCAATCGATGTGCTGGAAAGGGCAAAAGAGGTCGCGGACGACGAGCATGTTGTTAGTTTGCTGAACGAGTTCCTTCAGCGGCTGCAGCAAAATGATTAAAGTCCAGCGTGTAAAAAGGGGAGGGTTGAATATGTTTTGGACTATACGATCGAAAGAATCCATGGCCGTATGTGCAGCCTTCATCTTCATGTTTTTCGTCTGTATTCCCTGTCCGGTGCATGCCAGTGACCCTTACTGTGCATCTTACAGTACTGACAATGAAAAGATATTCTGGTTCATCCAGACCTCTGACGTCCATATCGGTGCCAAGGGTTTTCCCGGAAGCGAGAATCTGGAATGGTTCGTGAGTGAAGCCAAAAATGTCATAAACCCCTCTTTTATTGTCGTGACCGGAGACCTGACCGATTGCACCAACTGGAATGATCTGGGGTATCCGGACGGCCCGCATATCGAAGAATGGCAGGAATACTGGGACATTGTGAACGGCAATGGAATGACTGCAGATTTTTTCTACGATCTTCCGGGCAACCATGATCATTTTGGCGATCAAATCTTTGCTTATTATCTGGATAACTCGATACAGGGCAGGGCCACGGGGCAGACCCAGTTTTCATGGACGCGGACCTTTGACTTCGGGACGTATCATTTCCTGGGTATCAACACGTGCGGGAATGATGGCGCTGATTTCAGCATGTTCCCGCCCACCTATGGGGACAATGCAGGGCTGGATACACTTGAGCTGGAGTTTATCCAGAACAACCTCGAGGCGAACAAGGATGCGGACCTCACCATGATCTTCGGCCACCATCTCATCTGCAAGCGGGAAACGGACTGGTCATATGTTACCGGCGATGCCCTTGAGGAGATGACCATGACCGCGCTGATCTACGGCGGCGAAGCGTTTACAGCGCTGATGGAGTATTATCATCCGCTCATGTACTCCTACGGCCACAGCCATGTGTACCGCGAAGAGTTTTTTGTCAAGGACATGTCCGAAGGGGTCATCTACCTCAATGTGGCATCACTTTCGAAGAATGATGATAAAAATTACAATATCATTGCCATTGACAACAACGGCATTTCAACGACGCCTCATACTGTGGGAGTATGGCCTGCGGTCATCATTACCGCTCCCCTGGACAAAAATCTCGGCATGGAACAAGATCCCTACACAGCCGATGCCGAAGATCTTACCGGGGATTCAACTCCGGTCAGGGCCCTGGTTTTCGACACGAACCCGGTAACACGGGTCGATTACAGGATGTATAAAATAACAGAAGATGTAGGTGATATTGTGGGCACCGGTGTGAATATTATCGGCGGGCTCGTGGAAAGCGAGGACATGTGGTGTCCCATGACCCAGGTGGCCCCCACCCATCCAAGCTACCCCTACTTATGGGAGGCGGACTGCCCGAATCCCCTCGAGGGGGGTGATTACACCGTCGAGGTCCGTGCCATGGGTTCTACAACACAGAGAGATGCAGTCCCGACGGCCTTTCCTGAAGATCCGGTGGATGATGAGGGCATATGTTTCATTACTGCTGCGGGGAACGGCAGATAATAATGAGACCATAAGGGCATAGTTTCATGACAGGGTATACAAAAATCAGCAAAAGGAATATCCGGATGACCTTGGTACTCCCATTGATATGTGGGTTTGGTGTATTCATACTATGCATACTGCTTCTGCAAGGTTGCACCCTGATTCCGCCAAAGGAAAAGGCGGATGGTTCCCTCTTGGGTCGCGCGCGGGTGCTCGATGCCCTGGATCCATCGGATATATGTGTCAATGTTGCGGGCAGGTCAGGTCTGCTCTCCACGGCGCTACCCAGCAGCAGGCTCAGCTTGTGCAATCCTCTGAGAGAGCTCGATCCGGATGGGTCGCACGGCGGAAGGCCCTTCAGCATGACTCTGTCCGACAATACCATTGTGGGGGGTGTGTTTTTTGAATACAATGACGGCACGTCCAATCCCAAGCCCCTGCTCATGGCCAGCTTCGGCTTCCTGCAGGACCGGTGGGGGACCGAAGCGGCAAAGTTTTATAGCCTTTACCTGAAAGACCCCAACGATCGGATTCCCGCCCATGTCCTGATCCTGGACCACCCAAGTTCGGGGCCGTTTCTTGCGAAAAACACTTATCTGAGCGTGGGTTCCTATGACGATGCCAGGATGTGGATCGAGATCGCACAAAGGTTCAGGAATGATCTGGCGTTGAGCCGGATTCACCTCTTCGGTGTCAGCATGAGCGGCCAGACCGTGGTGCATGCGCTCATTGAAGACCAGAGGCTGGGGCTGAATCTCTTTGCCTCGGGCATTGCTGTCTCCATTGCCCCCGACTTTCACCGGGCACCGGGGAAGCAGCTTGCCCAGCTGAAGACACCCAAGGGAGTCGAGAATCCCTGGGCTGAGTATTTCCACACAGTCCCGGAAAAAACATTCGTTGATATGATCCAGCGTCAGGGGGTGTGGATGCTGGTGAAGGAGCAGTTTATCCCCCACTACCGCCTTGCCGGTCCTGCAGATAAAGCGTTTGCACTCCGATCGAAGGACATGGCGGTCTTCTTCAGGCAGGCTTTTGAAAACCGGATCATCTATCTTCGCGATCACAGGGCTGAAAGCTGGAACAGCAACTTCAGCCTGGAAGATCTCAATGCCTTCATGACATCCACCCGGATAGCAGGGGTGATCGGCCGTGTGCATACCCCGCTGGTCCTGGTGAGTGCGTACGACGACCCTGCGGTACAGCGTAACATGTTCCAAGAGGTGGCCTCGGCAGTGGGTGACAACTCGTGGATTGCTGCCTTTGAAACCGAACAGGGCGGGCACTTCGGTTTCAATCTGCCTTATGGAAAAGACTATCTGGGCAGGGTGATGCGTCTCATGATGGATCCGCAGGTCCTCCAGTCGTGGAACAGCCGGTAGCAAAACAGTGCAGACCTGTCCGAACCAGGTGTCGTTTACAGGAATGTTTGTATAATAACAACAAAAGAGTGTATAGTGCCTCGCTATGAATGCCATTCGTCTCCGGGATATGCATACTGATGATGCACAAGACCTGCTGGTGTTGAACGAAGCCAACCTGCCCCATGTAAGTTCCGTCTCGCTTTCGGATATTGAAAGCTTCCGCAGACAAGCATGCTATTTTACCATTGCAGAGACAGGCGGCACGATAGCGGGATTTCTCCTGGCATTCGATCCGGCTGCAAATTACGGCAGCCCGAACTTTCTCTGGTTTAAACAGCGGTACGCTTCCTTTGTCTATATCGACCGCATCATCATCGCCCCGCATGCACGAAAGAAGGGGATCGCAACCCGTCTCTATACCGACCTTGAATGCTTCGCCCTCAGGCAGGGGATCCCGCTCATGACGTGTGAATACAATATCTTCCCGAGCAATGAAGAATCACGGTTGTTTCATCTCAAATACGGATTCGAGGAGGTCGGTACACAGGAGACCACCGGCGGCAGGAAGACGGTATCACTACAGATCAGGCAGGTGAACAGGGCAGTGCTGAACAGCCCTCTGCAGGATATGGGCCGATTGGAACGGGTATCAGGCATCGAGAAGTAGAACCTATGGAGCTGATCCTGGTCACTGATATCTATGGATACACGCCTCATGTTGCAGCCATTGCTGATGAACTCTCATGTTTCTTTTCCGCAACCGCAGTAGTGGACCCCTATGAAGGCCGGTATCCAGATTTCAAATCGGAGCAGGAGGCCTATGAACAGTTCCAAAAGCTCTGCGGCATCGACAAACTCACCGGGCTGCTTGAGCATGCCATTCAGTCATGCGGCAACAGCGTCATTGCCGTGGGATTCAGCGTGGGGGGAACGGCACTCTGGGAGGTCGCTTCAATGGAACTATCCCGAAGAATAGAGATGGCCATATGCTTTTACGGCTCGAGGATCAGGGAGAAAACATACATTGATCCCTGCTGCGAGACCATTGTTGTATTCCCCCGGCATGAAGATCAGTATGATGTCAAGGCACTACATGAAACGATTTCAGGCAGAAAGAACGTTACCTGCATCAAGACCGGGTACCTGCATGGGTATATGAATCATCTCTCGAAGAACTTCGATAAGCAAGGATACCGCACCTGTATGGACTGGATGAAACACTGTGTAGGCAGAAAAGCGTTAGGTTGAAAACAAAGAACGTGACGGGAAGAGTACAGTGATTATGGAACCTGACGCATTGATTCAGGTCCGTTCGTACGGAAAGCAGGGTCCGTATGTGGTCCTGCTGCATGGAGGGCCCGGAGCTCCCGGACAGGTTTCACCGGCTGCTTGAACCCCTGCAGCGGCTCAGCGGTGATGTCCCGCTCACAGTGGCCCGTCATGTGAAGGATCTGCACGACGTACTTGAAGCTCCCCTCCAGGAGGGGCCGGTGCGTCTCGTGGGATTCTCCTGGGGTGCCATGCTCGCACTGACCTATGCCGCGCGTTATCCAGATGAGATAGAGCGACTCGTTCTGATCGGCTGCGGAACATTCGACGCTCAGGCACGACAGGTGTATCAGGACAGCATGGAAGAGCGCATGGATGTGCATGACCGCAAGCGTATCGATGATCTCGAAGACCTGCTGGCATACGAAGTGGACCCCGGGCGCCGCAACGAATTGTTCGCGCAGTTCGGGGCCATCTATACCCGGCTCCAGTCCTGTAACCCCCTTCCGGGAAGCAGTGAGGTGCTGGTGTATGATGAGGCCGGCTTCAGGCAGACCTGGATCGATGTGCTCACTCTTCAGGAACAGGGTCTCCAGCCTGCGGAATTCAGCGCGATAAATGCTCCTGTCACCATGATCCACGGAGAAGATGATCCACACCCGGGAGAAATGATCTACAGGTCTCTGGTGCCGTACATCCGTGATATTGCCTACCACGGGCTGCCGCGATGCGGCCACATCCCGTGGGTTGAACGAGAGGCACGCGAAGCGTTTTACCAGCTCCTGCTGAAATGCCTCGGATAGAAGAGACTCCGGCCAAACCAGGCGACGAACCGGGCTTGTTTATACAAGTACTGAGTGAGGCGGAACCGGTACATGTCCGGCGATTTCAACGCGGAATCAGCACCCGCAGCCCTTACTTCTTGTTCACCAGGTATATTCCACCTGCGACGAGAACCAGACCGAGCCAGAGTATGGCCGGGATGGTCTCGCCCAGGAAGATCCCGCTCAGAACGACCCCGAACAGGGGGGCCAGGAAGGTGTAGATGGCGAGCGTGCTCACTGCATACCGGTGGATCATCCAGAACCATACCAGGTAGCTCATAAACGCGACGATGACGCACTGGAACAGGAGAGAGAGTATCACCGGGGTGGTGATGGCCACAGGCCTGCCGAGCTCGAACACTACGGATGCCACTGCGAGCAGCGGGATCGAGAAGAAGAGCTGGGCAAAGAGGCTCTGATAGTGATTGATGTTCATCCTCCCCGCCATCTTCTTGACATACAGCGTGGTTAAGGCCCAGAAGATCGCTGCCCCTATGAGCATGAGGTCTCCGATCCAGTGGAGGGGGCCAAGCGCCGGAGGCCGGGAGAGGTACACGGGAATGAGTCCTGCAAAAGCCAGCACCAGGGCCAGACATTTCGAGCGGTTCAACCGGTCGCCTTTCAGGAGAAAGTGAGCCCCGATTGCCGTCCAGAACGGTTGTGTGTAGAGGAATATCACGGCACGTGAGGCATGTGTATACTGGTTGCCCCAGTAGAGAAACAGAAAATCGAGGGCAAAGAGAATCCCTAGTGTGACCGCATGGCGAAGCTCATTCCTCGGGATGAATACCGTATACCCTCTTATGCGGCAGTAGAGCACAAGCAGGATTGTTGCAACGCTCGAGCGCAGTGTCGCGGTAAGAAGTGGCGGGACACCCGTAATACTGATCTTGATTGCAACCACATTGGCGCCCCAGAGAAAACACAGGAGAACAAGGACGAGCATGCCGGGGACGGGGATTCTGGATGCGGATTTCTCTGTCATGATTGTTCAGGGTTTTCTGTGTCCATTGACGTATAATCGTGCATCGGTCAAGGGATAAATCGAAGAGGCAGGTTCGTCGTTAAAGAATACCTGATAAGCCTTGCAGGATCGCAGTGTTGATCCGGTCAGGGAGCATGTTTATGCTGCATCCTGATATGAAAATAGAATCCATCCGCCGTGGCGGACAGAGATCATCTACCGCGGCGGACAGAATAAAAAACCTTAAAACATTTAGCTGTGGAGCTTAATGAACCCTTAAGATCCTTCATCGCAGTCAACTGACCATGCCTGTCACGAGAGGTTCCCTTTTTTGAGGGCAGGATTATATTTACCGGATAGTGCACAGTGCTCCATGAAACAAAAGCCCCGGACATACAGGCTGATTCCCTGAGAAGTCGGATCTGTAAAGGATGGGAGGTGTTGATGGCAAAGAAGATCTTAGTGGTCATTACCAGTCATGATACGTATCCTGAAAAGAAAAAGAAGACAGGCTTGTGGCTGGGTGAACTCACCCATTTCTATGAGGTCATGGAAAAACAGGGGATAGAGATGGATTTTGTGAGCCCGAAGGGCGGCGCCGTTCCCATTGACACGACCAGCATCAAAAAACTTGTTATGGATGCATCCACCAGGGCTTACTACAACGACCCTGCCTTTATGAAACGTCTGCAGAGCACCATGATCCCGGATGAGGTGAGGTGGGAGGATTATGTCGCCGTCTATTATACGGGCGGACACGGGACCATGTGGGATTTTCCTGACAATAACAAGCTGCAGGAGATAAGCCGCAAGATATATGAAAGCGGCGGGGTGATCTCCGCAGTGTGCCACGGTACCTCGGCGCTTCTGAACATCAGACTGCCGGAAGGGCAGTACCTGATCAACGACAGGCAGATCACCGGGTTTTCCGACCTCGAGGAAAACATGACGCTTTTGAAAGACCAGCTCCCGTTTCTGCTGGAAGACGAGATAAAGAAACGGGGCGCACACTATAAAAAAGGAGGGATTCCCTTTACCTCATACACGGTAACAGACGGCAGGCTGGTCACCGGGCAGAATCCCCAGTCTGCCCGGGCAGTGGCTGCAGAGGTTCATGACCTGCTCAAGAACTTGTAATCGTATCCTCCGCCGGATTCATACGCCTTGACTTCAACGCTGCTTTCTTCCATGATCGTCACCTATGAGCAGGACGAAAAAAGCTGATGCGTATTTTGATTCGGGATACTCCTGTGCCCAGGCAGTTCTGGCAACCTTTGGCGAATCCTTTGGTCTCGAAGCAGACATGGCGATAAAAGTCGCCGGTGCCTTCGGCGGAGGCATGTCCAATCTGGGCCAGGTCTGTGGTGCGGTGACCGGTGCCCTGATGGTTATCGGACTGAAGCATGGTGTAACGGGAGAAGCCAAGCAGCATACCTACAAGATCTCCCAGGATTTTGTCCGGCATTTTATCGGGAGACATGGGACCATGCTGTGCCCTGAACTGATCGGCCATAATCTGGGCGATCCCGATGAACGGGCTGCTGCAAAAGAAAAGGGTCTCTTTTCAACTCACTGCAGCAGGTATGTGCGTGATGCTGTCGAGATACTCGAGGAGATGCTCTAAATCTTTATGGCCTGTACCCCTTAGTATTGCACCCGTTAGGTAATTCGGGTACATTTATCTCAAGATATACCCGTTCAGTTCAAGGAGAAGAAAACCATGAAAGCAATGGTACTGAACAGTATCTGCAATCTTGAAGAAAACCACACTCCGCTTACACTGGTTGATCTACCCATACCTGATCCGGGCGAAGGTGAAATCCTGGTAAAGGTGCTTGCCAGCGGCGTTTGTCATACCGAGCTCGATGAAATCGAAGGAAGGACACCGCCGCCGTCATTTCCTGTTGTGCTCGGCCATCAGGTTGTGGGGAGGGTTGAGAAACTTGGCGATAATACACACCGATACAGACCAGGAGACCGGGTCGGTATTGCCTGGATCTACTCATCATGTGGAACATGCCGCTACTGCCTGCAGGGAGACGAAAATCTGTGTAGCGAATTTCGTGCCACAGGCAGGGATGCCGATGGCGGCTACGCAGAGTATATGAAGGTGGGTGAGGATTTTGCCTATCCCATACCGGATTTCTTTACCGATTCCGAGGCAGCCCCACTCTTGTGTGCCGGGGCAATCGGCTACCGGTCTTTGCGGCTTGCAAACCTGACTGATGGGGAGAATATCGGTCTTACCGGATTCGGTGCATCTGCCCACCTCGTAGAGAAGATGGTCTTTCATGAGTATCCCAACGCAAAGGTGTTCGTCTTTGCACGCAGCGCAAAGGAACAGGAGTTTGCCCGCGAACTCGGTGCCTTCTGGGCAGGAGACACTGCCAGTGAGCCTCCTGAGAAGCTCCATGCAATCATCGATACTACTCCGGCGTGGGGGCCCGTTGTCGAGGCGATGAAAAACCTGAAGCCTGGCGGGAGATTGGTGGTGAACGCCATCCGCAAGGAAGAGATCGACAAGGAATACCTGTTGAAATTGGATTACCCGGCCCATCTCTGGATGGAAAAGGAGATCAAGAGCGTGGCAAATGTCGCCCGCAGGGATGTCAGCGAATTTCTCGAACTTGCTGCCCGGATCCCCATCATCCCGGTGGTGGAGGAATTTCCCCTGGAGGAGGCAAACCGGGCCCTGCTGGAGCTCAAAGGACGAAAGATTCGCGGAGCAAAGGTGTTGAAGATCG
>Ga0116164_10003584_pt1 | contig 10565 bp, 7 predicted proteins | sample AD_UKC109_MetaG_FD_89888 | JGI IMG/M metagenome (GOLD analysis project Ga0116164, IMG submission 89888) | Active sludge microbial communities of municipal wastewater-treating anaerobic digesters from Hong Kong - AD_UKC109_MetaG | ecosystem: Engineered > Bioreactor > Anaerobic > Digestate... | reverse complement strand
GCGGTTTGCCATTGACGGCAAGGGCCCGGACCTGTCGAATCCGGCCATGGATCTCTTTCTGCGTCTTGTCCGCCAGCTCTTTCGCGCCAGCCACGGGCTGCCGGCCGCCGAAGCGCCGGAGCCGGCGCCGGAGAGGAATCCGGAATGGATCGCCTGGGCCCGGCGCCACCGCCTGACCGGGCTGATGGCGACGGCTCTGGCGGATCCGAACGGCGTGCTGCGCCGGGAGGCTTTCGGCCGGGCGCGGCATGCCGCCGTTCTGACCCGCGAAGCCGAACGGATCCATGCCCTTCTGTCTTCCCGTCTGCCTTCGGTGAGCCTGATCAAGGGCCCGGCGCTGGCCGCCCAGGCCTGGGCGCAGCCGGGACTGCGGAGTTATGATGATCTGGATTTTGTCTGCCCCTGTTCCGGTTATCCACTCCTGCTGGCCGGCATGCAGCAGGCCGGCTATGTGCCGGAAGCGTCGGATCCGCGGCGAATGGAACACCTCTGGCATTTCGGATGGGGTGTTGCCTTCCGGCACCCCGAGGGGTTCCGGGTCGAGGCGAACCACCGCTTTTTTCCCCCGCAGTATCCCTGGCCCCGCCGGCTGAGTGTGACCCGGCCGGAGAACTTCATCCTGCAGCGACTGGATGCGGCGGACCTCCGCGCACCGGCCCCGGCACTCCATCTGCTGCTGTGCTGCGAACATGCGGTCTGGCATGGCTGGAACAGGCTGGCGTGGATTGCGGACGTCGCCGGCCTGCTGGTGCGCCATCCGGGAATCGTGCCGGCCGCCGGGGAACTGGCGGACGGCTGCCCCTTTGCCCGGCAAACCCTGGCCGCGACCTGTGCCCTCGCGGATCACCTCTTCGGCCCCGGCTTGTCGCCGACGCCCCTCCCGGATTCGGGAGCCGTTCCGGCGGGCGTTCCTGCCGCGGACGGTTCATGGCCTGTCGGCCGCGCATTGCCCGGGTTCCACGGAGCCTTCATGACCCGCCGCGAAAGGGCGGTTTATCATCTCCGCCGCGCTTTCATTCCCGGCGACAACGATTTCCGGGCTCTCTCCCTGCCGTCTGCCCTGCGCGGGCTGTACTGGCTGAGCCGCCCGGTTCGAATCGCGCTGGCGCGGGGCTGAGGTCGGCTACCGCCAGCCTTTCCGCGGCACGACCGGCCAGTCGCCCAGGGGGCGGCCGTCCGCCGCCGTCCGCAGCAGGCCTTCGGCATCCAGCAGATAGGCGTCATCGGCGGCGGCGGTTTGACGCAGGGCATCGCCTCCCCCCAAACGAAGGAACACGAATCGCATCACGTTGGCCAGGCTTTGCCAGGGATACGGCTCCGGAGACAGCTCAGTCCCCCATCGGACGGCCAGCAGAACGTCGTGGCAATCCCGCACGAGCCGGTCCGCGGGGATCCCGTCCTCCCGCTTCGTCGCCGCAAAACCGCGGTCGCGGCACTTGTAGCTCTGGGCGCCGTGATCGCCGGCCAGTACGATGATGCCCTGCGGGTCCCGCTCCGCGATCCGGCAGCAGAGCGCTTCGATTTTCCGGTTTTCCCGGATGACGGTTTCCACGTACTGCGCGACAAACGCCTCCCGGCCGGTCCGGTAGTCGTAGCCGTCCGCCACGTGCTCCGCCCCCAGCTTGGCGAAAAAGAAGGCCGGGCGGTCCAGCGGCCAGCCGGCCAGGGTTTCCGCCACGCGGCGCGCATACTCCGGCACCAGGGTGTCCGGCTCGCGGCCGATGAACCGCGGCAGGCTGACTTTCAGCGGGGCGAACAGCCAGGACCGGTTCAGCAGCGAGTGATCCACCAGGCCCGCGCCGGGGCGATAGTAGTAGTCCGACGGCAGCAGATAGACGATGTCATAGCCGCTGCGCTTCAGAATCCGAAGCACGGGATTGTAATAGGTCCCGCTGCCTGAAAGAAACCCGCGGGCATAGAGGGAATCGTGGTTGCCGAAGGCTCCCGCCGTGTAATGGTGTCCCATCTGGAAAAACGACTGGAGGCTGGTCATCGTGAACGAGTAGTTCGAAAGCGCATGCGGCACGACGACAAACCCCGTCCGCTCCAGGAACGACCGGAAGTCCGCATTGTCGAACCCGTACAGCTCCCGCATCGCATCGAACCCGTGGTAGGACTCCAGGCAGAGGAAATAGATGTTCGGCGTGCGCGCCAGCTTCACCTGCTCATAGAGTCCGATTTCCCGGGAGGAAAGCAGATCGTCTCCGCGCCGGGCGGAGGACGCCACGGCCCATCCCGCCTGTCCGGCCCGGAAGGCCAGCAGCGCCAGCAGCAGCAGGCTGGTTTTCCGCGCGCCGAGCCGCGCCGCCAGGGCCCAGTACAGAACGAATAGCGCCAGGACCGCCCCCAGCGCGGCCGGCCGCGGCCAGCCGAATGCCTGCCGCAGTTCCGACAGGTTCGCGTCGCAGAGAAACGCGGCGAACACCAGCGCGGCGGCCGCCGCGAAAACCGCGCCGGCCCGGCGGCGCAGGGCCGGACACTGCCGCCCGAGCACCGCGACAGCCAGCGCGCACAGGCCGTAGATGACCGTCGTCCCGCCCAGCACCACCGCGAACGATCCCGCCAGCTGCCTCGGCGCGAAGAGCTGGAAATTGCGCATCATGTCCGACGCAAACGGCACCAGGCCGGCCAGAACGATCAGGCTCCAGGCCCAGAACCGGTCCGCCCAACCGAAAGGATCCGTCACCCGCCTGCCGTTCATTTGGACGCACCGCCCTTCCGGATGACGCGCGCCAGGCATTCGCTGCCCGCGGCCGTCAAGTGATCCGTGCCGTCCTGCAGACCCCGGATATCGGCACCGAATTCGGCGACGGGCGCGATGACGGGAATCCCGTGCTCCCGCAAATAACCGGCGATTTCCCCGACAACATCCTGCAGGACAAACCCTTCATCCGTGTAGGCCGCGGCCGGCGGAAACAGCACCACGTCGAACTCGCAGCCCCGGGAACGGGCCAGTTCCGCCATTTCCCGGATGACCGGCAGAAGGCTGGCCCGGTTGCCATCGTACAGCCAGCGATACCAGCGCACCGAGGACATCCCGCCCCCCTTCATGAACCGATAGATCGCCTTGCGGACGAAAAACGGCGCCTTCAGCGCCGGCGGGGCATACATCCGGTACAACCCGTTGTCGCCGCCCTCGAACACGGTGTTGCGCACCGAAAAATCGTTGAGATTGAGGACGTAGCAAATGCGATCCGGACGGCAGAGGCCGAGCATGCGCTCCAGTTCGCGCCGCAATTCCAGCAGGCCGTAGCCGGGCACGCTGAAATTCACCACGCTTTCTTCGGCACCCGACAATCGCTGCAGGGCGGCCGCCGCAGTCTCGTGCTGCGAGAGGCCAATGCCGAACGTCACGGAATCCCCCAGCAGCGCCACGTCCGGCGAGACATCCAGATTTTCGCGATCGTCACGCAGTCCCTGGCGGTTGATGCGGAGGACACGGCCGGCCTTCTCGATCCGGCAATCGGGTTTCAGTCCGTACACCAGCACGGGATCGCCGCTGGCCTCGAAGTAGTGCAGGGGATCTTTCCGCCGGGCCGCCAATGGCGGTGCCACGCCAAAGGCGTACAACCCCTGGCACGCGGCTTCCAGCAGCAGGCCCGCGGCGAGAAAACCGGCGAACAGCCGTGCCGTCTTTCCTGCGACCCGCGGCACCGGCACCGTCACGGGACACCGCCTCCGGTTCCGGAAGCCGCCCGTTCCGCCAGCCGTTCCACGAGGAGACGAGAACTCTCCGCCCAGGTGAAACGGGCGGCATTGGCCCGGGCCGCGGCCGACAGCCGGCTCCATTCAGCGTTGTCTTCCAGCAGGGACTGCAGGGCGGCGGCAACGCCCGGCACATCGTCGGGATCGCGGAACAGGCCTCCCCTGCCGCAGATTTCCGGAATGGCGCAGACGGCGGAACTGACGACCGGCGTGCCGAAAAGCTGCGCCTCGAGGGCAGGAATGCCGAACGATTCGCAGCGGCTCATCAGGCAGAACACCTGCGATTCGGCGTACAGCCGGTCGAGTTCCGCGCGCGGCAGGAACCCGGCGAAGTTCACGTCTCCGGCCAGCCCGAGGGCCGCGACCAGCCGGCGGATTTTGCGTTCGTAGGCCGCATCCGGCCACGAACCCGCGAACACCAGGCGGGCCTCCGGCACGGCGGCGCGCACCCGGGCCAGCGCGCGCACCACCGCCTCCGCGTTCTTGTGCCGGGCCATCACGGAGACGCAGCAGATCTGCCCCGGCTTCCGGCGCGTGTCCGCCAGCGCCGCGGCGCGGGCATGCGTGGCATCGTCGGCGGCCAGGTGCGCCACCAGGCCGCGCTTCTCCCGAATCCCCGCGTTGGCGCGGTACGCCTCCTGCATGTAGGCGGAATTGCAGACCAGCACGTCGGCCGCGCGCACCGCCCGGCGGTAGGCCCGGCGCTGGAGCCACGCCTTGAACGCATCCCGGCGGCGGCGCGCCGCCGGCACCAGCGCCCACGGATTCTGGCAGAACACCACCTGCTTCACCGCCCGCGGCAAATGCGCCGCCATGCCGCTGGGAGTGAAATAGACGTCCGCCCCGCACCGCTTTGCCAGGGAGGCAAGCCGGAGCCTCTCCCAGACCGATCGGAACAACCAGCCGCGGGTGGCGGAAGGAGCCCGGACCCAATCCACGCGGCTGCCGAAGATTTCGTGCAGCCCGGACAGGTCCGCGCGGCACACGATCACGACCCGGCACCGGCCGGCCAGGCCGTCGACGATCTGCGTCAGGTGTCCTTGCAGCACATGCCGGCCGCTGGGGTTCGTCACCGACAGCGCATTGACGAGGAGGCTACGCATCCGGCTCCATGGGGAGTTCCGTTTCCACGATGTCCCAGCGCACGATCCGCACGCCGGAACCCTTCAATTCCCGCCGCAGGTCCGCCAACGCGGAGTCCTCGACCGGCTCGACCAGATAGATCACGGCGATGCGCAGACGCACCACCAGCGCCGGCAGTTCGTGAAAGGTGCCGACAACGCGGACGCCATGCACGGCGTGGCCGGTGATGGCGGCATCGTCGCTGACGATGCCCACGATCTCCGCGGCGACGCGGTCGCGGGCCCCGAACATCATCTGCCGGAGAAACAGCGTGGTGCGATACCCGGCGCCGCATACCAGCGCCCGGGGGGGCGGCGGCCCCCCGGCAACGCCTTCGCGCAGCAGCCAGGGCATGAGATCCTGCACCACGCGGAGCGCGGCGCGGGAAAACACGATCACGGGCGCGGCCAGGCCGGCGTACAGCAGATAGCGGATCGCCGGGCCGATCCAGCCTGCGGTCTCCGGCGCCCCCAGCAGGCGCACGCCGAAGGCCACGGCGCATCCCAGAACCACCGCCAGGCCCGTCGCGGCGTACTCCGACACGCGCGCGAGGTACCAGACACGCGAATAGGACCGGAACAGCAGCAGGCAGCCGAAGGGGATGAAGAAATCCACGGGCGCGGAACGGAGCCAGGCGGCTTTGAGCGGCACGTCCAGGACCCCGTCCCGGAGGTCCAGCATGGCCTCGACCGCCACCAGCAGCAGATTGAGAATCAGGATGTCGCCGGCCAGGTAGAACAGCAGGGTTTGGTTGCGGCGAACGGGTCGCGCCAGTCCCTGCAGGACCACCCGGCCGCTTTCGCGCAGTTCGATTCCCGCCAGGTGGCGGACCACGGTGTAGGCCGCCAGCAGGAACGCGAGCACCAGAATGCCCAGCGCGCGGTCCCGGAACACGCTCGCGAGCAGCCCCACGACTACCAGCGCCAGCGTCGCGACGTACAACAGCCCCGCCACCTGGCCCTGCCCCAGCCCCCTCCGCAGCAGGCGGTGATGCAGATGGTCGGCATCCGCCGTCTCGATTCCGCCGCCCCCCTCCTCCCCCGACGCCCGGCGCAGTGCCCGCCGCATGGACCGCCGCCACACGGCCAGAAGCGAGTCGAACAGCGGCACCCCCACCGCCAGCAGCGGCACGCCCAGTCCCGCCATGAACGATGCCTTCGACTTGGTCGAAATCGACAACGCCGCGAGGACGAACCCCAGGAACAGGCTGCCGGCATCGCCCAGGAATACGCGGGCGGGATAGAAATTGCGGCGAAGGAATCCGAGGCAGGCGCCCGCCAGACCCAGAAACAGCAGCACGTCGCCCGGCGATCCGCGAAACACCAGCGACAGGCCGATGCCGGTGGCCGCGATCAGCGCGATGCCGGTGGCCAGGCCGTCCACGCCGTCAATCAGATTGAAGGCGTTCATCAGCACAACAAACCAGCAGATCGTTGCCACGGCATCCGCCCAGCCGGGAAGCGCAAACCCGAAGATGTTCTCCAGGTGAATGCCCGATTCGTACGCCGCGGCGGCCAGGATCACCTGGCCGGCCAGCTTGACCAGCGGCTTGAAATCGAATCGGTCATCCACCAGTCCCAGCAGCAGGACCCCTGTGCTCAAGGGCAGGAATCGAAACCACCAGTCCATGGACAGCTGCCCCGAAAACGGATCCCACGGCAATAGAAACACAACCGCACAGGCCGCGTGAAACCCGCCGAAAACCGCCACGCCGCCGCCCCGCGGCACGGGGACGGCATGAATCTTTCGTTCGCCCGGCCGGTCCAGGAATCCCCATCGGCCGGCCCATTTCTCCCACAACGGGGACAGCACAAGCGCGGTCAGCAGGCCGGCCAGGAAAACGACCGGATATTTCAGAACGGCTTGCCAGTTCACGTCCGGCCCTCCGCCACGCATTCGACCAGATCCGCCATCCGGCGGCAGTTCGCCGCCCGCGTGAAGGTGCGGGCAAACAGCTGCGCGGCCGCCGCGCTCTTCGCGGCCCGTGTCGGGGCATCCCGGACGCCGGACGCCGCCGGCGCCAGGGCCGCCTCATCGCCCGGGGGAACCACCCAGCCGGCTCCCGACTCCGCCAGCCATGACCCGATCGCGCTTTGCTCCGGACCGGCAAACACCACGGGGCGGGCCAGCGCGCAGGCGACGGGAAACTTGCTCGGCACCAATACGCCCGTCCATTCCGGCTGCTGGGAAACGAGGTGCACATCGGCGGACAGCAGGTGGGCCGCGGACGCACTGCCCGGCACGGCGGGCAGGAACTCGAAGACTCCGGCGCCGAGCCGTTCCCAGGCGGCGCGATTCGGACCGGCGCCCGAAAAGACAAACCGGCATCTCGGCTTCCGGCCCTGCAACCGTTTCGCCAGCGCGAGAAACTCCTCCGCGCGATGGGCGCGGCCCATGTTGCCGTTGTAAAGCAGAATGACCTCGTCCTCCCCCCAGCCCCGCGCGCGGCGCAGCGCCTGCGCCTCCGCCTGCAAGGCCGGCGTCGCGGAAAATCCGCTCCAGAACGGAATGACTTCCACGCGGCCGGCACCGGATTTCGCCAGCAACGCCGCCATATCCGGCCCCAGGGCCACGACGGCCGCCGCGCGGCGGCGTTCCTCGCGCGCCAGGGCACTCAGCAGCGGCGTCAGGGGGTTCCAGGGGCGCAACCATCCGTGGGCCGCCAGCGCCTCGGGATACAGATCCATGCACCACAGGACGAAGGGGATTCCCCGGTGCTTCTGCAGATGCGCGCCGAGCAGGCCGATGAACGGCGGCGTGGTCAGGCAGACGACGGCGTCCGGTTGTTTCGGGAGCCGTGCCAGGGCCGCCCGCGCCCCGCGGTAATACGCCAGGTAATCGCGGAGCTTGTTTCCCCATCCGGTGCGGTGATGCCCTGCCGACCCCAGCCGGAGGATGCGCACGGCGGCGGGAAGCACATCCGTCGAACCGACCTCCGAACCGTATCCCGCGGCGGAGGTCACCACCGTCGGCTCATGCCCCCGGCGCACGAGTTCCTCGGTCAGGTCGAACAGCACGCGACCGGTCGGCGCCTGGGCGGGGGGGAAGAACTGATTGACCAGAGCGATGTTCACGTCACCGGTTTCCGCGCGGCGCGGCGCGCCTGGTCGATCATCCGCTCGTAGGACGCCATGGCCCGGCAGAACCGCCAGCCGGCCGCTCCGTCCAGAAAGCCCATCCGCAGCCCGTAGGCATACAGGAAACGCAGCGCGGGCCGCCCCGGCAGGCGGTAGCTCAGGGCCCGCCAGGCCGCGCGCCGGCGCGCGCGGTCTCCCGAGGCCAGCGCCCGCCACGACACCGGCGCTCCTCCCGCCTGAATGCGGCCGGCCTCGGCCCGTGCATAGGCCTGGTGCCGCTGCCACCAGTCCGCCCACCCCTTGGAAAACGTGTAATGCAGCAGCGGCTCGCTGAAATAGACCGATTCCGCGGGCTCCGAAACCAGGATGTCGCCGTGGCCGCGCATGGTGAAACGCGGACCCCGGCGATGGACAAGGCGCGGCACATACACCGGGTAGTCGGCGCTGTGCTTCAGCCATTGGTCCTCCAGCATCACCTTTCGCGCGACCCAGCCGGCCGCCCCGGACGCCAGGGCCGGCAGACGGCGGCGGATTTCCTCCAGCAACGCCGGGGTCATGACCTCGTCGGCATCCAGATGCAGGACCCAGTCGCGGCGCAGGTTCGCTTCCTCCATCGCCCAGTTCCGCTGGCCCGCGAAATCCCCGAACGGATGGTGAACCACCCGCGCCCCGCAGGCCGCCGCCACGCGCGGGCTGTCGTCAGTGCTGCCGTCGTCCACCACGACGATCTCGTCGCAATCCCGCAGCGCGCCCAGACAGCGCGGCAGGTTGGCGGCCTCGTTGTGCGAAAGCACGACTACGGAAATGGGAAGGGAATCGTTCAAGGCGTTACAATCGTTTAATTCGTTGAATTCGTTTAAGGCGGCGTCGAGTTTCCGGTCTTCCAATCGCTGTGTTTCTGAAGATGCTTAATCATGCCCCAGCATAGCGGCGCGACATGAACGACCAAGACCAAAGCGTCGTCCAATTGCCTGTCCGAACAAATAACTTTGGTCTTTGGCGCGATAAAGCATGCTGCGCACTTCTCCCGCAGAACCGCGGGCAATGAACACGGTTTCAACACCTTCAACGCTTTCAACGTGTTCCAACCTCCCGCATCCGGAGGAACTTCGCGGGATTGCCGCCGACGATCTGTCCGGAGGGCACATCGTGCAGGACCACCGCGCGAACGCCGGCCAGGGCATCGGCGCCGATCGTCACCCCCGGATGCACGTAGACCTCGGCCGCCACCCAGGCGCCGGCGCCGATCCGGACCGGAGCCGTCACCAGCGGCATGTTCGGGTGATCGGGGTCATGCGTCGCCGTGCAGAGAAAGGCACGCCGGCTGACCGTCGCGTGGGGGCCGATCTCGATCCGCGCCGCGTTGTAGAGATCCACGTCGTGACTGACGGTGGCGTGATCGCCCAGGGCCAGGTTCCACGGCGCCCAGATCCGGACCGACGGCATGATCTGGACTTTCCGGCCCACCCGCGTCCCGAACAGCCGCAGCAGCCCGCGCCGCGGCGCATGCCAGAACCACGGCACCGGACGGAACAGCAGAATCCACGCCGTCTGCCACAGCAGGCGCCCCAGCTTGTTGGCGAACGAGTGCGGGCTTGGACAGGAGGCTCGATCCACCCGGACGGCAGACAAAACGGAATCAGTCATGGGGGTCCTTTCGCTTCAAGGCCTGTTCATAACATTTCAGCAACGACCGCCCCATGCTGGCAACGTCAAAAGCGCCGGCGCGGGCTTGACCTGCCGCCATCAGGCGGCGGCGCAGGGCTTCGTCCGCCAGTACCAGACGGCAATGCGCCGCCAGCGCATCGGGATGGTCCGCCGGGGCAGTCAAGGCGGCATCCCCCGCCACTTCGGCCAGCGAAGGAGCCGTGGAGCAGACGACCGGGCAGCCCGCCGCCATGGCTTCGAGCACGGGCATGCCGTAGCCTTCGTAGAGGCTCGGGAACAGGAACAAGGCGGCACGGCGATAGAGGCCGTGCAGCGCCGCGTCGTCGAGCCGCCCCGCCACATGCACGTTTTCGAGGGCGGCGGCCCGGACGCGCCATTCCCGCGGCGGCGGGGGGCCGACCAGCACCAGATGCAGATCCGGCAGGTCCTGGAGCCGGGCAAACACATCCAGAACGCCGGCCCGGTTCTTGTAGGAGGCGTTGTGGCCCACATGCAGGATGAAGCGGGCCTCCGGCGGCAGGCCGGCGATGTTGACCGGCCGCGGCGGCGGCAAGGCCCGCAACGGCACGGGCACAACCTCGACGCGCCCCGCAATGCCCGCCAGCCGCGCCAGGTCCGCCTGCGTGGCCGCGGAGTCGGCACACAGCGCGGCACATCCGCGCAGCGCCGCCCGGGCGCGCCGGATCAGCCAGGCGGCGGGACAACTGGGTCTTCCCGGCAACTCGCCGCGCCATTGAAGCAACGGAATCAGGTCATGGACCGTGACCACGCTGCTCTCCCAAAGAGGCCGGGGAATGAACGCGGCCATCGAACCGTCCAGCCAGTGGTAGAGATCGGCGGGATGTTTCGCGAGAACGCGGCGCGCATTCGCCCATCGCCACACATGATGCCGCCACATGGACGAGCCGCCGCGCGGATCGAACAGAGGACACGTGGCGAATTCCCAGCCGTCGGCCAACCGCGCCGTCGCCTGCCGCACCAGATCGGCATAGG
>Ga0116164_10003582_pt1 | contig 10567 bp, 7 predicted proteins | sample AD_UKC109_MetaG_FD_89888 | JGI IMG/M metagenome (GOLD analysis project Ga0116164, IMG submission 89888) | Active sludge microbial communities of municipal wastewater-treating anaerobic digesters from Hong Kong - AD_UKC109_MetaG | ecosystem: Engineered > Bioreactor > Anaerobic > Digestate... | reverse complement strand
GGACCAACCGGTGTGGGGAAGACTGAACTTGCAAGGCAGTTAGCGATTAATCTAGGAGTTGAACTTCACAGGTTTGATATGAGCGAGTACCAGGAAAAGCACACAGTGGCGAGGCTCATAGGCGCGCCTCCGGGATACGTGGGGTATGACGAGGGAGGATTGCTCACCGAAGCAATAAGAAAAACTCCTTACGCCGTTCTGCTTCTTGATGAAATAGAAAAAGCACATTTTGATATTTTCAATACACTCCTTCAGGTAATGGACTACGCTACATTAACGGATAATACTGGTAAGAAGGCCGATTTCCGCAATGTCATTATTATAATGACGTCAAATGCCGGTGCAAGGGAGATCGGTAAAAAACAGGTCGGCTTTGATGAAAGGCATGTGAAAGAGGACGCTATAGACAGGGCGGTAGACAGGCTTTTTTCTCCCGAGTTCAGGAACAGGCTTGATTCCATTGTTACCTTCAATGATCTTTCCATGGAGATCATTCTTGACATAGTAGGCAAGGAGATAAACCAGTTTGCGGCACAACTTAAAGATAAAAATGTTACGATTGAAGTAACTCCCGGGTGCAGAGAATGGCTCGCGGAAAAAGGCTATTCACGGGAGTTCGGTGCCAGGCAGATCGGGCGACTTGTCCAGGACAAACTCAAGGGCTTCTTCGTTGATGAGGTTCTTTTTGGAAAACTGTCACAGGGCGGTCATGCTGTTGCTGATGTGGAGGCTGATGAAATAAAAATGACCGTAGTTTCCTGAAGGCTTATGCCGGTTTTTCTGCTTACTGATGAAGTTATTTTCCCTCCCGCTGAATATTCCGGGCCTGATGGTGTTCTCGCCGTCGGAGGAGACCTTTCCCCTGAGAGACTTCTCGAGGCCTATACTCATGGTATTTTTCCCTGGTACTCATCCGGCTCACCGATAATCTGGTGGTCGCCTGATCCGAGGTTTGTAATTTATCCGGGGGAAGTGAAGGTGTCAAAATCCATGAGACAGGTGCTGAAACGCGGAATATTTAATATAAAATTTGATACTTCATTCCGGGATGTGATAACGGCATGCAGCGGCCCAAGGCGTCATGAGAAAGGTACATGGATCACAAAGGAGATGATCGAGGCATACACTGTTGTCCATGAAATGGGATATGCCCATTCGGTCGAAGCATGGTATGACGGGAAACTGGCTGGCGGTCTCTACGGTGTGTCCCTGGGTGGAATGTTTTTCGGGGAGTCCATGTTCACCCGCATTAGTAACGCGTCCAAGGCTGCGTTTATTGTTCTCGCTGATAATCTGGAAAGGCTGGGCTTTGATCTCATTGACAGCCAGGTCTATACAGGCCATCTGGAAAGTCTTGGGGCGATAGAAATGGATAGGGATAGATTTCTTGCAACAGTAAGAAAGTCCCTTATAAGAGAAACTCTCAGGGGAAGCTGGAATAACAACCGGCTTTTTAAAACTGATATATTTTAGCTTCCGGTTATTACCATATTTTTAAATAACTCTGAAAGAGTTCTGTTAAGCTGCCTGTAAAGGTCACCGGTTGTCCTTCCTGAAAGAATTATCACATGACCGTTATTTTCAATGATGTAGGATTCCATTACCTGATCATACCTGTTTTTTGCTGTACTCTGCATGTAATCCATACCGCTTTTTTTACCGGGAACTTTTTTTATCATTGAAAATCCGGATTTTTCCGGCCAGGTCCCGGCCAGTGTCTGGATGTTTGTATCTCCTCCGGCAAGTGCAGTAATTTCAATAAGCCCTCTTAAATCAGGGCTTGTAAATTTTATTTTTTGATTTTCTTTGTTTTCTGCCGATGGAATTTTTTTCCATCCGCGGGGAGGGCTGAAGGAAATGCTCAGTCCTGCGTTTGTTATCACCAGGTTTTCTGTTATTAATTTATCAGGTGATCCGGCCCAGGCATTTTTATCATGCATTTTTTTCAGTTCCGCGATAATGTTTTCATCTATTTTTCTGAAATTTCTGCCGTTCATACGCCATGATGAAACTGTTACTTCCGGTGTTTCAGTAAAAATTTGTTTAATTGACCTGATTTCCTCATCAGTCGGGATAATTTTTATCACTGCACCGTTTCTTTTATAATACTGGGCAATGGTAATCGCTCCGCTCAGAGCCTCCATACCTTCTCTTGCCAGTATTTCCCTTGTCGCTGTTTCTTTGTCAATCTGATCAGGGTTGAATCCGCTGATCAGGGGAAACAGCGTTTCGATACCTGCCGTGCCTGTATTTTTATTTCCTTTCTTTATTTCTTCTGTAACATAGTTAAACTTGTCCCGGTATTTTTTCAGGGAGGTTTCAGTATGTTTCATCGAAGCAATGATCCCGGAACATTTTACTGCATACGCGTACAGCCTGTCCACCTCATCCTGTCCGATTTTTCCTTCTGATTCCAGATCTGCCTCTTTTCTTAATGATGAAACATGTAAAAATCCGGCCATTGTTTCGTCATAATTTTTTCTGATTGCCAGGGCCAGCATGGTTCCTGTAGTCCGGAAATCGGAGTTTACGGATGCAATATCCCTGATATTATCCCTGTTCATTGATTTTCTTATACCAGCAGGGATTGATACAGGTCTGAGAAAACTTTTCACAGTATGTAATACTTTCGGGATCGTACCCTTATAGAGAGAGTGGAGTTTTTGCGTTCCGTATTGTGGAAGAGTTGATGTGTCTGCCGTAAGTTTATCAGCAAATGAAATGTATTTAATATACCTGTCATACCTGTATCTGTGCAGGGAGATATATTGCACAGGATCGGTTTTCCCGGATGTATACAGGGCTTCGATAAAGCCCCCGGACAGGGATGCGTATTTATATATCTCATCCGCGATTTCATAAAAATGTTTTTTTGATGAATTAAATATTTCCTCATTATATATAATGATGTTTCCTTTAAGTTTTTTTAATCTTTCAATCCTTGCTTCCTCGCTTTTAAACAGTGCTTCGAAGCGGTTGATGTTTCTGGAAGCGATGCCGGTGTTGTTGGCTACAAGTTTTTTTATCAGGTCATTGTCCTCGCTGCCATGAATTGTATTTATAAGGTTTTTCCGGTATTTATCGATTTCATCAATGGTTAATATAAGTTTCCTTATATCCGGTATTTTATAAAGAGGATTATTGCCTGTTGCTCCGGATGAAGGTGTTGTTTTCTGAAGCATGTCCGAAATTTTTTCCTTTTCCCGTACGAATATCCCGTTGTCGGCAGACACTATGTCTAAGCCGGTATCTGCAGCGGCCGGCATCCCTCCCCTGGTTTGAATAAAATTTATAACAGATTGTTTTCTCTCCCCGCTTTTTAAACATTTATCCTCAAAAAATTTCCACCCCGGAACTGAAGCAAGATGCTTTTCATCAAAGCACATATTTTCTGCAAGTTTCCCTCCGGGAACAGATGCTTCTGTATGTTTTATTATAAGTTTTACAATATCAGGATCGTTAGTGTTATAGTCCCTGCGGCTGAGTTCGTATTCGGTTTTACTGAGGATATCGCTCTTTGCTGATGTACAAAAAGAGTCGAAATCCATCATGCCCTTTTCAAAAATATATTCCGTGACTATTTCCGCGGATTCTGAAGGAGTTAACTTAATCCCATTGCCGTATTTTTTCCGTACAAATGAGTTTATATCCCCGGCTATACTCTGTCTTATGCTTCTGTCAGTTGCAGATCTGAAAAGTTCAGACAAATAATAAAGTGATATTGCAGGAAGGGAGGCTTCCCTGACCTTGTTTTCAATTTCGGCTACAGTAATTTTTTTTATCTCGGATTTCAGGGAACCATCCCCTTTTTCATATCTTTTTAGAAGTTTCAAAAATTCTTCAGCGGATTTAATTCCATTTGCAGCCAGTTCCCGGATCAGCCGGCTGTCAGTTTTGTCTGATTCTGCACCTGTCTGTAACTGTTTAAGTTTTTCTATCCGGAGATTCCATCTTTCCACCCTGGAATCAACCCCCGATGCTGAAATGCAGAAAATACTTATTATAAAAATGGCAATTGATCTATACATAATATTCTCCGGAACTGTAATTTATACTCAGGAACAGTATCCTGTAATCAGTATTTCTTTCCCCGCCGGATGCGTGGAAGGAAATACGGATGCTTTTATTCACAGTATATTCCATATTTATTATCGGTAAAAAATAGGAAAAACTATAAGACATAATTCATGAAATCCGCGGGCTTTTTTGTTGACTAATTGATCTTTTAAATAAATAATAAGAGGTATTGTAATTAACCCGTTATAAGAGATTGACCTGCAGAAATATATCTCCACCCGTTTGAATGGGGAAAATATATTTATGTTGATTTTCAATATATAACAGAGTAGTTATGAGTAATTTTTCAGAAGCTGGTATATTAAGCACGGATTGAACTATGAATAATGATGAAAACAGAAAACGCCTTGAAAGGCAGGCAAGATCTCTTATACTTTCGAAAGAAATATCCGTTGATGACAGGGAAAGGATAAATTTTCTCATGAGAGACCAGAGCATTACACATGAGGAAAGATATACAAATATAATCAGAATTTTAAAGAGAGCGCCTGAAAAGGAGATATCTGAAATAAAAGATAATGATGAAAAACCTGATCCCCGGGGAAAAATAAAAAATGTAAGGATAAAAAAACCGGCATCTGCAAAAGATGTCAGGCCTGTATCAGAAGTTATATCCGGAATGAAAAAATATCCTGATGTAAACGGTCCCACGGAAACAAAACTTTATATTAACGATATCTATATAAAATACAAAAAGTATAAGTTTTTTAAGAAAAGATACCTGGCAAGGAGAAACAACAGGCTTGGAGTCGGTATCAGTAAAAGGCTCATCCCCACAAAAAAATTTCTCTACCTGATGAACGAGATCAGGTCTTTTCAGGAAACTATCCTGTCCCGCCTGCCGCAGATTCTTGAAGCTGTTTTAAAGGATGAAACGATTGAAACACCTTTGGAATTTAATTACCTCCGTGAGTTCCGGAGGTGGATGATTATTTCCCTGTTTTCTACTGTTCCCTATAACAGGATCAGATGGATGGAGCAATGGGATTTTGAAAGAGAACTCAGAGCTTACACGATTTATTTTAATTCCTTTCTGCGCCTTGAAAATGAACACAGGGAAATGATCCTGGCCATGGCGGAGAAGTTTCTGCGAATGGAATCCGATCTTCTGAAAGAGGAAATTTTTGAAAACGATGACAGGGCAACCATTGTCATTAAGGAGAATGAAAATTACAGGAAAGAAAAATTTGTATTCGAGTATATGGGTGCAATCAGGTCTTTCCTGGCGCTTCGCGGCGAGGCGGACAGCCTTCTCGCTTCTTTCCTGAAAAAAAAGTATAATATTTCCACACTTGAAGAGCTTCTTAACATGACTCTGGAGGCCCTTGTCTTTCAGCGACCATTTACCAGTTCAGAGCTCCGGGAATATTTCGAGATAAAACCTATTTCTGTCAGCAATGAATTGTGGGACCTTAACCTCACAAAGTTAAAGCTTTACGGCAGAGACCCTGAATCAAAAAGAAGGAAACTGACCGTTAAACTGAAAAAGGAACTGTTCTGGTACGAGACTGTTTACCAGATCGTCAGGCTTGACGAAAACGGGAGAAATCTTCTGGTAATATCAGCTGATGAACAGTGGAAACGTATTGACCGTTTAAACAGGGACGGCAGGGAATATATGAAAAATAATTTCATAGTCTTTCTGGAAGGAATCCTTAATTATTTCAGGAATCTTATTGTGCCGATACTTGACGGCAGGCCGCTGTCGCTTGATGTAAACGGTAAAACTGTCAATGCACCGGTTTTTTCACAGGATTTTTTTGCTGAGGAGTTGAGGGAGACAGAAATCCTCGCATCTGATATCTACGCTTTCAGGAACCTCAATCCTACATTGAAGGTCAGTGAAGATGAAATGAGAAAAATACTGGCGGGTAAAATTTCCTCAATGGATCATGTAGGAAATATAATTTTAAAAACTGGAAGCCTGTTCTATTCCATCGGCCGGAAAATGCATGAAGTATTCTGCAATCACATAAAAGTCCAGGATATCTCTGATATGCGTTCCGATCCTCTTGTCCCCGATGATATTAATTTGGAGACTGTCATTCCATACAGTTCATGTACTTTTAATGGTTTTGAGCCTCTGTCCCCTCTTCTGAAGAGAATTACGGGAAGAAAAGTTCTCAATGAAAACAGGAAGGGTGGAATTATTATTTTTATCATGGCGTATTGTTATCAGACGGCTTTTCTTTGCGGATATCCCCCGATCCAGAATGATCTCGCGAAGAGAGATTCCATCAGGAAACAGATACAGGATCTGAAAGGGGATATGGATGCTTCTCAGAAATAACTCTGTTTCTTTTCATGGCAGGGACGGAGCAGTGGATATCCGGAGAAACAGTTACGGTATCCCGGAAATTTCCGCGGCATCATACAGGGACTGTTCTTTCGGACTGGGCTGGGTTCATGCAAATGACAGGCAGTTCCGGATGATACTCACCAGGATAATACTTGAAGGCAGATCCGCAGAATTCATAGACGCTTCGGATGAACTGATCCAGGCCGATGAATATATAAGATCACTGAACCTGTATCCTGACATAAACAGGCAGAAACAGTTACTGGAAAGAGATGTCCGTGAATCCACTGAATTATACGCGGAAGGAGTCAATATATTTCTCGACAGGGCCGGGATCTCCCCGGATTTTAAACTTCTGAAGTTCAAGCCTGAACCATGGAAGATCGAAGATACGATGAGGCTGGCAAAAAATTTTTTCAGCTTCCGGATAATGGAAAGCCAGAGAAATTTCATAGAACTACTCATACTCATGATCCGGGAGGGGCTTGATGAACAAAAGCTGAAAGAGCTTTACCCGGCAATTGATGGAATTATTAATGTGGATCTTATGAAAAAGATTACACTCCGTCCGGCTCCGTCTCCAGGTACTTTGCGCTGGCTTTCAAATATCCCGGCATTCCTCTCAGGCAGTTCCTGGGCAGTATCCGGCAAGAACGCCGCGGGCGGGAAGCCGATACTCTGCGCCGATCCACATCTTGAGATAAACATAATGCCGTCAGTATGGCATGAGGTAATTCTCCGCCTCCCTGAAGATACCATTGCAGGCTTTACCATACCCGGCATTCCATGTGTTATTTCCGGAAGAAACAGGAGCCTTGCGTTTTCAGGAGTAAATTCATTTGCAGATATGACAGACTTCAGGATAGAGGAATGCAGAGACGGAAAGTACAGGCGCGGCAATACATGGCATCACTTTGATGTAAGAAGAGAGACCATCAGAATAAAAACCGGCGACAGCGTCCGGACTGAGTTTTTTGAAAACGAACATGGAGTACTGGAGGGTAATCCTTTCATTGACGGATTCTATATTGTAAGAGGCTGGCCAGCATCCAAAAACTGCGGGGCCCGTGATCTTAATGTGTATTATAATGTGATGAGGTCAAAGACTGTCAGGGATGCCATGAAACATTACAGGGAGCTTGATGCAACTCCATTTAATTTTGTCATGGCGGATACAGGCGGTAACATCGGTTGCCAGATGAGTGGCAGGTTTTTTAACCGTCCTGCGGGATTATGCGGTCTTCTTCCCCGGCCAGCATGGGACAGGAAATATGACAACAGAGGTTTTGTACTGAAAAACAGGCTCCCGTCTGTTTATAATCCTTTAAACGGCATCGTAATCGTTGCGGACAATAACATGAATAATGCATCTGATCCGGATGAGGATAAATCCGTTGCTGCCTCTTACAGGTATGAACGAATAAGGCAGATGCTCAGAAACAGAAAAAAATTCGATTCGGAGTATATGAAAGAAATCCAGTATGATCTCTGTTCTCTCCAGGCTGAAAAATTCATGAAAGTAATATTCCCGCTTGTTGATTTCAGAAAAAAGGGGAGAATCCTGAAGGAGTGGAACATGGAATACAGACCAGTTTCTGAAGGTGTATCGATTTTTGAAAATATATACGAATCAATGATGGAAATGTTATTTATCAGTAATGATTTAAACATGGAACATCTGAAACAGATATTGAATGATCCGTATATCTGTACCGGATTCTATAGAAACTTTGACAGTATTCTTCTTAATAAAAAATCATCATGGTTCCAGAACGGATCATGGGAGGGTCTTATAAACTCAGCAGTTCAAAGAGGATTAAAAAGGAAATCCTTCCGGTACGGGAAAAAACAGGGAATACGTTTCACCCATACGGTTTTTCCGGATAGATTTTTTTCCGGCCTTAAATATAAACAGAATTCATTTGAACTTACCGGAGGCAGGGCTACTGTAAATCATGGTCAGGTATACACATCTCATGGCAGGAAAACAGTGACAGGCGCCTCCTTCAGAATAATAGCTGATATGTCTGATAATTCGCTGTTAACTAATGCTATGGGAAATAACTGCGACAGACCTTTCCCTGAAATGTATAAGAATAATAACAAAGACTGGTTTAAGGGAATATATAAAAAACTGTCATGATTTATTCTTGACATGCATCTGAAAGTAATTACAATAGAAATATTAAAATCACGTTTCAGGAGGATATATGCGTTTCTGGAATATAATTGCGGCAATGATTATTGCGTTCTCTTTAGTAACAGGATGTGGATCAAAAGAGAAAGTAATGACTGTAGAAGATTATGCAAAGATTGAAAGTGAGATAGAAATACCGGATCCGGAACTTGATCCTGGCCGGGTGGAAAAGGTTGCTTCAAAATATGGTTTTACATATGCACAATACAAGGAATTTTATAATAAAGTCCAGAAAGATCCCCAGCTCAGGGAAAAACTTGGAGATTACATGCTGAAAAAGCAGAAATCAGCCGGGAAATGATGGAGAGATATTTTATCTCTTCATCATTTTTTTATGCTCAAATACCCACCTGCCATCTGATGCATGAATAATTCCATAATTACCACCGGAAAGATTCCCCGGATTAAAAAGCCGGGGATTACCGTCTTTAAAAAACTGTTTATGTGTATGCCCGAAAATGACCAGTCCTGCACCGGCATTCATGGCAACGGTGCTAATCCGTTTTAATCCTGACTTAACATCAAACTGGTGACCATGAGTAATCATTATATTCTGTTCTAATATGTTTTCAAAAATTATTTCATCAACATCGCAGTGAGGTGATATATCGGTATTACCTTTAACCATTAAAACAACAGTATTTTCAGGGATATCGGCAGCGCAGATATCCTGCACACCGTCTCCGCAATGGATTATAATATCAACCGGATGGGATTCCCTTATAGCGCCGGCAAGCATATTCCTTTCACCGTGAGTGTCTGAAATAACAGCAATTTTAACAGCCATTATTTTTTCCTCAGAATCATTACAGTACAATCATCAGACCTAATATATCTGCGGTCAGATATGAGGGCTGTGAGTTCATCAAAGGATTTTTTACCGTTAAATTTTTTTTCTGTAAGCATGTTAATGAATACTTCAGGTTTTACCTGCCTGAATTCATCATCAATGAGATCAAGAAGTCCGTCTGTGTATATAAAAAGAATTTCATCTTTTTCAAGGGATGCATTGAAAGAAGTATATTTTGTATCTTTAATTGGTCCGAGGAATGGATCGTTTTCAGTAAGTTCGACGTATTTATCTTTTCCTATAATACAGGGTTTCGGATGCCCGGCATTTGAGTAGCATATTGAACCGGTTTCTCCATCCACCAGGCAGCAAAACATGGTAACAAAGGATTCCACAGGGAGGCTCATGGATAACTCATGGTTAACAATGGTCATAATCTCTCCAGGATCTTCAGTAGTCTTTACCGCATTCCGAAAAACCATTTTCACAATGGCTGTAAACATTGAGGCGGAGATACTGTGCCCGGACACATCGGCCACGAAAAGAAGGATTTTATTATTCCTGAAATGGATATAATCGTAAAGGTCTCCTCCTATATCCGAAAGCGGGAAATTCCATGCGTATATATCAATATATTCAGAAATATTCTCCGGTTCAGGGAATATGTATTTCTGAAGTTTTTTTGCCATGAAAAGTTCGACTTTCATGAATTCATTAAAGTCAAGAATTTCCCCGATCTTTAATCCGTTTTCTATTCTTTTAAGCATGACTTCAGTGTGTTCCGGTTTAGTGATGAAATCATAAGCTCCTAGCCTGTAGCTTTCTGTTCTCAGATCAGAATCGTGTGATCCGGATACCATGAGTACCGGTTTATTTGTAAGGTTGTTTTCCCTGATATGGCGCAGGACATCTATTCCGTTCATGTTAGGCATATTCATATCGAGAATTATCAGATCAACATAAACAGTTCCCAGCATTTCGATTGCTTCCCTGCCGTCAGAGGCAGTAAAGATAGTATATCCTGACCGGGTCAGAATTTTTTTCATGAAATCTCTGACTGATTCCTCATCATCAATTATCAGAATTCTTTTTTTCATCATAAATATAATACCATAATAATTTTAACCATCCAGTTATTCAGGTTATAATTGTTTTATCAGCCCGGTGCTGTATCATTATATTGATCGGTTGTTACTGCTGTTTT
>Ga0116164_10003581_pt1 | contig 10569 bp, 10 predicted proteins | sample AD_UKC109_MetaG_FD_89888 | JGI IMG/M metagenome (GOLD analysis project Ga0116164, IMG submission 89888) | Active sludge microbial communities of municipal wastewater-treating anaerobic digesters from Hong Kong - AD_UKC109_MetaG | ecosystem: Engineered > Bioreactor > Anaerobic > Digestate... | reverse complement strand
GCTGGACGCACCCGGTGCAGAACTGGAATCTCACGCTATCTCAGCTGGCGATTCACTTCCCGGGGCGGCTCGAAGAGCACATTAGCCTGTGATCCGGCTGACACAGAATTTTGAACACCCTCTAAGCGGCTGGATAATGGGCCGCTCGGCGGTGAATTCCATAAAATTAACAAGCATTACAGCAATTTACTATCACCCTCACCCATATATATGATGCGACAAAACGCAGAGCTGAGTGTGTGCCCACCCCCCCCTGCAGACACGATAATGTTTCTTGTTAAAACATCCCCGGCTTTCAGTATCCGAACTATATCTTTGTTCACGCGCTTGCCAGCAGAACCGCCGCCACCCGTCGCATTGTGCTCAAACATGTCTGTCGTATCGATCTCTACTCGATTGACAACCAAACCGTTTTGGTCAAATAAGGTGTATTGGTATGTTGAATCTTGGTCAGGTTGGATACCATCTTCGGAATCTTCCATTCCGAATTCCATATCTATGGCATACACACCATCGTATGGAACAACCCATCCATTTCCACCATCCGACTCGATATAATCACCACCACCAGAATACACCCTGGCTGCAGCGTCTTTTGGAATCGCTGGAGTTCCTGGTGCCATTCTGATGGCATTGTCCCATCCAGATGCTGTGCTGCCGGCAAATAGCGAGGGGGGAGTTCTCAATGCGCTGTTTAGCAAATTCTTCATCGTATAGCAGCGGCTCCACATTTCATTTTCCGGATCAGCAGGCTTCGGAAAGTCCAGCGCCCCATCGACATGAGCAATAACCATATCCCGTTTTGCTTGCCGCCAGCACTTACAATCAGGATCAGCCACCCATTCGCCTTCTTTTACTGCAATGCAATCCTTTGCTTTTTTAACCGCCAGCAGACAGCCCATTTTCTCCAGCATCGAAATATACGGCGCCGCCCCGGATTGCAGCACCAGTGTCCCCGCCGGCCACTCCTGATCCACCAGTCCCTCGACCGCCCGCTGTTTCAACAGCAGGGTCATCCCGTCGGTGTCGTACCCGTCGTATTGGATCACCTCATACCGGCGCAATGTCCCGCTCATTTCCGGCCCCGGATCGCATTTCGGGTCCGAGCAGCGGGGATTGCCACACTTCCTGCCCCCACAGCCGCAGCTGTTGCACTGTTTTTTGGCAGGACCACAGCCCTCTTCGCAGACCGGCTCCCCGTACTCGACCAGCGTGACATACCCGCCTGCAGGATCGGGCAGCTGATACGGCGGGGCCTCACAGCCTTTACCCGGCGTAAAAGCCGAAGCAGGATGTACCAGCCGCAACTTGCTACCGGTAGCTGACAGCGCATTAGCCGTCAGCGTCATCGAAAATTCTTTCATCGTTGAATCCTTTTGAAACCTATCTGAAAACAAACCGTATCCGGGTGTCAGGGTCATTCCCTGTCCGGACACAGACCCCCACCGGAACACCACACCGAATCCCGTGCAGCGTTACCACATTGCCATTGCGACACAACAACACAGCCCCCTGAATCAGGCGGGCCGATACCAGCCCCAGCGTTTCCCCGTCCCGCTCAAACGAAACCCGCGCCACCGGGCCGACATGATCCAGCACCGGCTGAGGCTGGTACCCGAACCGGGCCGGCACGGAAACGGCCTGCACCCGCACAGCGCCAGCCGCCCGGATCATCCCTCCCGGCCATATCCCGCCACCGGCAACACCCGTCAGACTGATCATCAGCAACACCCCGGCTCACAGGCGGTCCGGCTGCCAGCGGCTGACTGACGGTGGCCGCCTATATAGGAACGGTGGCCGGCTGCATATCCGGCCTCATGCCGGTATGTCGGCCTGCCAGGGCGCAAATCCAGCCGCGCCAGCAACTTTTGCCGCTCCCGCTCGGCCCGTGCTGTCGCCAGTGCCTCCATCCACTTCGCGGTATAAAACAAGGCCCGTTCCGGATTGCTCCAGTCCTGCCCTGGAATCATGTACCCGAACCCCAGCGCCCCGGCCTCAATGGCCCGGCGGTTATCTGCCAGCAGATGCGGCGGGAAGGTATCGCTGCCCTCCGCCGGAATCAGGGTCAGATGGAAGCGCAACCGCGCCGGCCCCGCCCAGGGCCTGGCAAAACGCACCTGTCCGCGCTGGTGCCCGGTTTCCTGCCAGGCCTGCAGCATCCACTCCGGCGGCTGATCACACCCGCACCCGGCCTGCAGGGCCGCACACAGGGTTTCATCACCTGGTGGCAGCTCCCGCCAGCAGACATCCGCTGCCGCTGAATGACACCCGCCGCAACCCTCCCTGTTATCCGCCACCAGCACCCGGTCCACCCGGCGTACCTCGATGCCGGCATCCGCATCCAGCTCAACCAGCTGATCTCCGGCACAGACCGGGGCCTCATAATCCTTGAACTGCCAGGCTTCGGACGCGCGGGCGAAATCCCGCAGTGCCTGATGGATGTACTGGCGCGCTTCCGACTCCGGCACCCCCGGCAACAGCCGGATCACGTTATTCAGGATTTCGCCGGTTGCGGCATTTTCACCGTCAAAACAGTTGCTCATGCAGACCCCGCCTGGATTGAGGGTGGCGGAGCACCCTCCTTGCACAGCCGGTCGTAGCAGCCGGCATCCCGCAATATCCGCTCCTGCTCCTGCGCCTTGTAGACACTCAACTGGTCCCAGAACGATTGCCGATAGCCCTGCCACTTGTTGGCGTTCTCGCTGCCCTCACGCTCGAAGGCGCGCCAGAGCAGATAATCCAGAATGACGGACTCGTACCGGCAATCCAGATCCTCTGCCGTCATCTCATCCGCATCCTGCATCAGCCGGATACGGATCGCGTGGCCCGCCGGTGGCGGTGGATAAAGGTAAAACGACTGATCCTCACAACCGCCACGGGTCCAGAACTCCACATACCCGCGCCAGGCGTCGGTCTGTTCCCCCCAGCAGGGAATCAGGTTATCCAGCTGCTGCCGCTCATATTCCCGGATCGTGCGCCCGGACTGATTCGCCACCACCGCCTTGAAGCGCCCGTCCACCGCATCCGGCAGCTGCTGGGCCGCGCCCGCCTGCGTATTGAACGTCATGTCCACGCAGTCCTGATCCAGCGCCGACTGCAGCACCTCGCTGATGATGCAGACGGCTTCTGCTACGGAACGCTCATGAAACCCGCGCTCCCAGAAATCAAATTCCTCATCGGTCAGCAGCTCCGCCGCCCGCGCCACCATGCCGCCCGGATCAATCGCCATGCCAGCTCCCATAAAAAAGGCCGCCCGAAGGCGGCCAAAACCACAACCACACGCACCTGTATCAGTTGTACATGAACGTGAGGACCAACTCCGAGCACGCGCCCGGCGTCCCGTGCAGGGTCAGCACCAGATCGGACTTGCCACAGTTCATCTGCGGATTCTCATCCTCCGGACAGCAGTCCAGCGACTCCTTTTCCGGACAGCAGTCCGGGGCACAGGTGTCGTAACAGGTCCACGGCCCGCACGGCAATGCTCCGCAATGCGCACCGGATACCTCCAGCCGGTCAAAAAAATGGGTGTAGTTCTCGCACAACGGTTTTCCGGAACAGTCGGTCTCGAATGCCACGCACCCCAAATCAATGCTGACCGGATCACCGCCCGTGGGCTGCAACCCCCGTGTGGACAGCAGAATCTGTCCCACTGCCATCGGCGGTGTCAGGCTCGCCAGCGCGAACCGTGCCCCGTCCCGGTGCAGGATGCCGCCATCAAACCGCAATCGCATGATGCGCATTTTCATGCCGTGGGTACTGGCGGTATCCCACGGCTCGCGGTAGGTCTCCCAGTACCCGTACCCCTGATAATCACTGCACGCCATCACATCCCCCCTTGGCCACACTTGACCAGATTGCGCGGTACAGCCGTATCCAATACCGCTACCCCACGGTCATACACCCAGCCGAACTTGTCCGGAAACCGGATTTTCTTCATGCCGGAAACCCACTTGATCAGTACGCCGGCGTACTCGCCGTAATCGAACGACTGCTTCTTGAACAGGAAATTCAGCTTTTTCAGGTTTTCGCCATCGGCATCCTGTACCGAGCCATACGCTTCCGCCAGCGCCTGCCCGCCCAGCAGAATCGCCCGGTCAATGTAGAAATCATTGGCCCCCGGAATGGTGATCGCCATCGGTGTAGCCGCCCGGTCCTTGCAGCTCACCTGCGTGCGCATGACCGGATAGAACCGCACCGGCGGGCTGTATTTCCTGACCAGGATGTTTTCGTACATGAGACAGCCCCCGGTAAACAGCGGATGATTCCCGCTGCAGGCCTTGGCCCGCTCCACCGCATGGGCCAGCAAACTGGCCCATTCCTTGCCGTCCGTGGACAGCTGGAAGCTATGCCACTGGGCCGGCGTGACCAACAGCAACCAGAACGGATCACCCAGGTCTCCCTTGAGCCGGATCGGCAGGATCGGGTGTGCATCCTCGGCCATGGACGCGGCAATCCGCGACAGGGCGTCCAGGTCAAACGTATCCTGCGCCTCAATCGGGCTGTCCCCGTGCTCATCGCTGAGGCTGTCCGCATCCCCACCATAAAAATGGCGACAGTACGTCGGTGGGAACAGGCAGTTGATCATGTAACTGTCGAATTTCTGGTTCGTCTCCAGCGGCAGCAACATGTCCGCCTGATTGAAATAATGCCCCCGCGTGCCCGCGAGGTGATACAGCGTGCGCTCATGCTCCAGCTTGCACCAGTATTGCTGCAGCATTGGTTTAGCCCGCATCCACAGATCATTACCCATGCGCAGCCGGTCCATGGTGCAACCGGTTTTAACCGCCTTCTTGCTCTGTGCGATGCGCAGCTCAAACGACGCCCAGGTCATGTCCTCTTCAAATCCCTCGGACGGCTCACAGCACATCTGCGGCAGCCCGATCAGGTGGTGAAACAGGTCGATACGAACGGTATCCCCGTCCACATTGTCCCGCGCCAGATCATTGACACTGACGATGGGCGCATGCCGCGCCCCTTCCAGGCGCTCCCCGCCCTTGCAGTCAACCTTCGGAATCATGTCCTTCAGGTCTTCCCGCAGTAAATTGTTCAAATAACCCGGCATGCGCATGCTCTCCAGCATGAATGCGCGGGAACGGATCACCGGGACATCGCTGCTGCGTGACCCCGGAATGCTTCTCACACCCTGAACCATTGAATTCGCTCCAAAAAGCGTTGAACCAATGGCCCGGCGCGTCAGCGGTGTTCATGAAAAAGGCGCAGCCCCGTGCGGAGCTGCGCCTTTCTGTTTCCATCAGATGTTGTGAACCCTTAACCTGAAACAGGATCGGTTATTGCACTACAGTCCCAGACTGGCCCACAGCTGTTTCTGCTGTGATTCCGGCAGTTTGGCCATGAATGCCTCCGGATCATCCGCCTGCGCGAACTGCTCCATCAGCGACAGTCCGCCCCGGCCCGCATTCCCGCCCGCCTGTGACAGGCTTCTGGGTTGCTGGCGCTGCTCGGCCTGCTGAAACTGTTGCTCTACCCGCTGATCCAGGCCCGCTTTGACGCGCCTGACCACTTCGATGTAGAGCGATTCGGGGGTTTTACCCTGACTCTCGGGATCGGACAGAATGGCCTGCTCAGCCGCTTTTGCAGCGGCCATCAGTGCCGGATTGCCGGAATGCACCCAGGCATCCAGCTCATGCACCGGACTGTTATCCGGCAGCGTGTCAACAAAATCATTCCAGCTGGACGGCAGCGGGGCGGGTGGCGATGCGCCGGCATCAGGGGGCCGGGTATTCCCGTCCACTGATGCCTCCCGGTCAGCAGGCCCGTAACGGCCCTGCTGCGCCTGATGCTGGATGAACGCCAGTGCATCCGCAATGGCATCCGGATCACCGTCCCGCACCCCCTGCATGTTGATGCCGGTGGGAAAGGTGGCGGTATCATCGCCATGGCGCGAGCGGATGTAATCCAGCTCCGCCTGCAGCCTGCCCGCATTTCCGCGTTCATCATCCAGCTGTTTTTCCAGCCCCCGCTTGGCCTTTTCCAGCTTGCGGGCTGAACGCCGCAACTGGCTGTAATCCGACCAGGTGGGATTGGTGTTGTCACTGCCGTGGCCGGCATCCTGTTCCTGTGTCCCGTCCTCCGGTCCGGCGTTGCCTTCTGCTTTTCCAGCGTGCGGCAGCTCCGGCTCCGGCGGCTTTGTATCGGTGTTGTTTGCCTCGGCTTTTCCAGCGTGTGGCGGTGGCGATGGCGCTGGCTGGGCTTTGTCGGGGGCATCTTCCGTTTCCGGTGCCTCCTCATCAGCCGACTGCAGCTGCGCATACATCGCATTCAAATCATCATCCAAATCGCTCATGGGATTTCCTTGTTTTCAGTTAAGGTTCTGAAGCTGTTTCAACCGTGCCAGCCCATCCGGCTTGTCCAGCCGCAATGCACCCGGTACCGTTCAGCGAACGGGCATAAAAAAAGCCGCTTCGGAATCCCGAAACGGCCTTTTTGCTATGCCTGTTTTGATTTGCCTGTTACACAGCCGCCATCCGCTCATCGGCCTCTGCCCGCCGTTGTGCGACAAGCTGTGCGGCTCGCGCCTGGGCTGCTTCCATTTCAGCCTGCCGCTGCAATGCTTCGGTGCGGGCAATGGTTTCAGCAGCCTGTGCCGTGTAGTAGGCTGCATGCGCCTGCTCCCGCTCGGCCTGCGCCTGATTCTCGGCGATGACGGCCTGCGCCTTGGCCTGCTCCAGCTGGGCCAGCTGCCGGGCCGCCTGCTGGGCCTGCTGGCGCATGGCCTCCTGCTCGTCCGGATCGTCCGACATCCCGCGCTGCTTGCGCCACTTCTCCAGGATTTCCTCCCGGTTCGGCAGCTCACTGGTATCCACCGCCAGCTCCAGCAGGAAGGGAGCCATCACCGGATCATTACCAGCCACCTGGAACATCTCCATCACCCGCATATGCGTATGCTGCCGATAGCCTGCGCTACTGGCTACATCCGCCAGCGCCACCTGCAGCCGCGCCCGCGTGACGGCATTCGTGCCCTGCCCGTCCCGGCGCGGCCCGTTGAGGATGACTGTGCGCTTCACGGCTCCGGCCCCCTGTGACCGCACCCGGACAGTGACCTGCTGGTCCCCGATGTCTTCGACCAGATGCGCCAGTATCAATTCGCCCAGGCGTTTGCGCCCGAACTGATAGTTGGCGTTGATCTCCGACAGCGTGGTGGCCCCCAGCTCCGCAGCGCTGGCGATGGCAATGCCGGACTGGGTATTGGCCACCTGTCCGGAATAGCTGTGGTAGATACCGGAAAAATCGCGTATCTGCTGCGCATGCAGCTCGCGCTCCCCCCGCAAGGCCTGCAGTTTGGCCCAGTCCTGCTCGACCCGGATGCCGTCCGACGTGTCGGTCGGAATGGCCCCATCCTCCCGATTGAGCTCATGCACCAGGTCGCTGGCCGTCATCCCGCTCGCCGACAGCGCCTTGGGGTCGAAAAACACCCGCTTGTGCTTGATGATCTGGTGGATACGGAAACCCACCTCGTTATAGGCATCCTGCGGGTCGATCATTCCCTCCACCAGTCCATAAGGCGTATTGGCGCCATCCTTGCGATAGCCCCAGAACGGCACGAACGGGTAATGGTTATGCGGATGCGGGGATGCCTCATCGCTGATCTCGTGCGGACCGATATACCACTTGCAGCGCATTTTGCCCGCCACGCCCGTCACCGGCCCCGCCATGCGCATGGCCAGTGCCACCGCATGCATCAGGTTGCTCCGGTCCCACTCCTCTACCCGCCCATCCGCAAACCGCAGCGCCCGCACGGACTGGAACACCCGGTAAAACACCTGATAGACGGCTACCCGGCGGCGCTCACTGCTGTCCTGATACAGGTGGGATGCATAACGGGAGGCACTCGACCACTCCGCCTGCCGCAACTCCCATTCCGCCATGCTGGCGGCATCCCCGATCTGGAACCCGCTGTAATCGCCCCAGCCATGGCTGCAGACCTGATCAATGATCGCGCCCTGCCCCGGAAAAAACGCCAACGCCTCATCCCGGTCCATGAATTTACGCCGCGCCACCCAGCGGCAATCCCGTAACCCCGGATCACGGCTGCGCATGTCCCACCAGATTTCTGAAACCGGTACCTGCTCAATCAGGTAAGGTGTCCCGAATGGGTCCGGGTTACGCTCCATGTACAACCAGCCCACGCCCTTGATCACCTGGTCCTTGTAGGCATCCGAACAATAACGGTTGGCATAACACAGGCGGGCGGTTTCGTTCAGGCGCTGATTCAGTCCTTCGGCCACCTCCTCGCTGTCCTCATCGTCCGCCACCAACATCCACTGCACCCGGCGCTGCTCCTCATGCCCGAGCACCGAATTGATGGCCGGCTGGATCAGGTTGCCGATCAACGCCACGCCACCGCAGCTGCGCTCCACATCCCGCCGCCGCCCATCCGTGACCTGCAGGTGATCGTAATAATCAGCGGCCTTCTGGGCCACCTCGCGCCATCGGCCATCCTGTGCCGCAATGTCGCTGACCAGCTGCCGGAAATTCAGTGCCTTCATTCGGTGGCCGATTCTGCTTTACTTACCGACGGGACGGCTTCAGCTCATAACCGGTGCGCTCCGAACCGGACAGCACCACCGAGAAATCCGCCTGCACGGATACCACCTTCCCGGCCGATACCGTGACCAGCAGCACCCCAGGGCGCCCGAACCCGGAAATGTCCTTGGCAAACAACCCGATCTCAACCGGCTCACTGCCGCCGCTGGCCGGTAATTTGCCGACGGCCCCCTTGAGCGGATAAATGGACACGTCGTTCTCGTCCATTGCCAGGGATACACTGTCCAGATTCAGCGCCGCATCCAGCTGCTTCCTCACCGCACGCCCCTCAGCCCCGGCCTGTTCCAGCGCGGCCTCCAGATCAGTGACCCGCGCCTGCCAGCTCGCCAGCTCTTCATCAAACTGCGCCTGCTGGGCCAACGTTGCACCAGGGCGTGCCGCATCCAGGTTTTTCAGTGTCGTCCTGAGTTCTTCATTCTGCTCAGTCAGCTGGACAATCTGCCCGTCCCTGTTAGCCAGCTGATCCTGCAGTTGTTGCAGATCAGTCTTGGCCGCACGTCCCCGCTTCGGCTTGTCAGCCGTATCAACCTCAACCGTTTCCATCGGAATCTGCTCTTCAGCCATAAATTTCTCCTTGCAAATAAAAAAGCCACAGAGTTCCCCCTGTGGCCTTCCAGCTACTCACTTATGACCCGGTATTGCCCAGGCTGCTTTCACTCAAAATTGGCAACGGCCTGTTCGTACAAATGCTGTTTCAGCAGATAGCCTTCCAGCATCCAGACCTTGTTCCGCGCATTCTCACGCGCAATCATGCGCCCAATGGCTTCGTTAAAATTGGCAGGGGATGCAGCCGCGCTTTCACCTGTCACAGAAAACCCATTCATCAAACCCAGTCGACAGACTGTCAGGGTGGTGCCGGGAAAAACGTGATAATCCTCCTCGACGATCACCGTATCAATGTCGTCCGGCGTCAACCGGGGTGCATTCAAACCCTTGTCCTGAATTTCCTGCTCAATCGCTTGCTCATCAGCACTCATCAAAATCACCTTTCTGTTACCCTATCTTCTCACCGGCCTACGCTCATACCGGTAACTGCTTTTCTCCGGCACGGCAAAACTCATCATCAAACTATCCGCCAAATTCGGCGACGGAATACCGCGCTTGCGCATTTCTTCCTTGCTCTCGATCTGGATCAGCTGCAATCCCGGTGTCCGTTTGCGCTGCACCTTGACCAGCTCGCGCTTGAGCTGTGCCCGCTGTGGCATGTGGCCGTTGAGACTGATCAGGGTCAGCGGATCATGGTACCTCCCCTTCACCACCGCTTCCCATGTCCGGTAAAACCGCCCGCGCAACAGCCACCAGTACTGCGCCCGCTTGTTGCGGAACGTATCCCGGTTGGTTTTCGGTGCGGTCTCATCCGCCGTAGCCGCATCAAATGCCTGATCCGGGTCATCCGGCGTATCGCCTGCCCCGAATCCATGGAACGCCAGTCCTGCCGGCGCGCCACCCAGGGTCGCATAGGTTTTGACACTGGCCCCATTACCGATATTGTCGTACACCAGCGCAGTCGCCCGAAACGCCAGCGCATCATCCACCGCCTTTTGTGTTGCATCCGTCACATCCCCATCCAGCCAGCTTGCAACATCCTCAATCAATACCCCATAGCGCAACGCCCGCGCTTTGGCATCCGCCCCGGTATCTGCCGGGTCGAAACCACAAACCCGTTCCCCACGCGGCTCAAATCCCAGCCTCTGGTGCGCATCAACTGCCGCCTCAAACCACTCCGGCTCGATAAGGGAATCCAGGTACTCCATGTCCGGCTCGCCCTGGTAGACATGCAGCCATTTTTTGTAATTCTGCTGCTTCAGCCGTGCCGACTCGACCCGCAGCACGTCCGGGAAAAACGGATTTTCATTAAAATTCACCCGCCGGACGTAGAGGTACTCGTCCTCATGAAATCCCTGGGTATTGATCGCATCCAGATACGGGGCGACAAACTGCTGGTAAGTTGCGTCCGCCTCATCCGCCGGATTGAACGACACCCACAACTCTGAGCCGCCCTTG
>Ga0116164_10003579_pt1 | contig 10579 bp, 12 predicted proteins | sample AD_UKC109_MetaG_FD_89888 | JGI IMG/M metagenome (GOLD analysis project Ga0116164, IMG submission 89888) | Active sludge microbial communities of municipal wastewater-treating anaerobic digesters from Hong Kong - AD_UKC109_MetaG | ecosystem: Engineered > Bioreactor > Anaerobic > Digestate... | reverse complement strand
GCGGGTAACCTTGCCGGAACGGAGGCACCGCGTGCAAACATTCATCTTGGTCGGTTTCCCGTCAACGACGACATGCACGCTTTGGATGTTCGGCGCCCAGCCGCGCTTGGTCTTGCGGTGGGAGTGGCTGACCAGATTGCCGGACATGACACCCTTTTTGCAGACTTCACAATATTTTCCCATGCGAGTAGTCCACCTCCTTGCTAAAAATCGAACAGAACTATATTACCATGGCATCCTGAGCGATGCAAGCCTTATTTTCCTGAAATATGCGCTTTTTCAGCGGTTTGCATGAATCGCGTCACGTTTTCGCGCCGATATACCGGCGAACCCGGAGCGGGCACAGCATCCGGCGCATCCTCATGCTTGCATCCCCGGAAAGCCGTTTTGCCGCAACGCCTCGTAAACCACGAGCGCGACCGCGTTGCTGAGGTTCAGGGAGCGCAGGCCGTCCCGCATCGGGATTCGAAACGCGTCCCCGCTCCTGCGCGAAAGCAATTTTTCGCCAAGCCCGGCGGTTTCCTTGCCAAAGACCAAAAAGTCGCCGTCCTGATAGCGGGCGTCGGCATAGTTTTTCGACGCATGGGTCGAAAGCAGAAAGAACCGCGCGCCGGGATACGTCCGTTCAACCTCCTCGAAGCTGTCGTAATAGCGGATGTCCAGTTGGTTCCAGTAGTCCAGCCCGGCCCTTTTCAGCTGCCTGTCGTCGACGGAAAACCCAAGCGGCCGCACAAGGTGCAGCGTCGCCCCCGTCACCGCGCAGGTCCGCGCGATATTACCGGTGTTCTGCGGGATCTCCGGTTCGACCAGTACGATATGAAACAATGACTTCTCCTCGTCTTTTTATAGATTCACGCGGGTCATATGTCCCCGCAGTCGTTCGTTCGCATCATCTCGATCATCAGCGCCATCTGCTCGCGGACGTCGTCGGGCGAAAGGATGCGGACCTTGCCGTAAAACTGGAATACCCAGCCGAAAAACGGCGGCGTGATGCGCACCGGGGCCGATATCGTATCGGTTCGCTCGTCCAGCTCGCTCACGGGGACGTCCAGCCCGAAGCGGTCGATCATCGCGCCGAGCAGCGCCTTGTCGAACGCCAGCCGCACCCAGCGCTGCTCGCCGGGGAACATGGAAAAGACCGACCGCTCATACTGCGCCGTGTCGAACGACGGATCGACCGGCGGCGCAGGCTCCTCGAGCACGCGCACGTCCATCATCTTATCCACCCGGTAGTGCGCCAGCCCGTCGTGATACGGATGGTCGGCGATCAGGTAATACGTCGCGTCCGAATAAATCAGCAGGCATGGCGAGACCACATAGACCTGCCCGTCGCGGCGCGGCCGCAGCGATTTTTCGCCGGAATACTGGCAATAGAGGAAGGACAGCTTCCTGTTCGCGTTCAGCGCCTCGTGGATCTTCCATGCGTTCTGAAACGCGCTGTCGTCGGCCGCTTTGATCGGGTTCCTCAGGCGGGCCTTCTGCGGGCTGACCGGCGCATGCCGGCTGGCCAGGCCGCGCAGCTTTCCCGTGATCGATTCGCATCGCTGCCGCGTCAGGACCCGGCTGGACTGGACCGCGTCGATCAGGAACTGAAGCTCGCTGATGTCGAATTCGCGCTTCTCCACATAATAGCCGCCGTCCCGGCCGCGCCTCTGCGCGATCTTCATCCCGCTTCCGCGCAGCAGCGCGATATCCGCATAGACCGTCCGGCGGTCGGCCGCAATGCCGCCGCATTCCAAATAGGCAACCAGTTCCTGCACGGAGACGGGATGCCGCCCGTCCGTATTTTCAAGCAAATACGCCCTGATCTGCAACAGCCTCGCACGCGGGTTCGTCATTCCGTTTCGCCTCCGTCGCTCAGCGCGGCGGGCGCTTACCCGTTTGCACGGGTGATTTCCCCGATCCGCCGCAGGTCCGCGTCGGTGAACGCGGGCGCGTCGAGCACGCCGAGGTTTTGCTCGATCTGTTTCGGGGAGGATGCTCCGACCAAAACGCTCGTCACCGCGTCGTTTGCAAGCACCCAGCTCAGCGCCATCTGGGAGAGCGTCTGTCCCCGCTGCGCGGCGAGGTCGTTCAGCGCGCGGATCTGCTTCAGCTTCTCGTCCGTCAGTTGCTCGCGCTTTAAAAACGGCCCGCCCTTCCCCATCCGGCTGTCGGATGGGACGCCGTCGAGATAACGGTCGGTCAATAAGCCCTGTGCGAGCGGGCTGAAGGCGATCAGCCCGAATCCCGTTTCCTTCGCGGTCTGGCCGAGGCCGTCCGGCTCGATATGGCGGTCAAAGATCGAATAGCGCACCTGGTCCAGCACAAACGGACAGCGGAGTTCCGTCAGAATTTCGACGGCGCGGCGGGCTGTCTTTGCGTCGTAATTCGAAATGCCCGCATAGAGCGCCCGCCCGCTTTTCACGGCAGTGTCGAGCGCAAGCATGCTCTCCTCCAGCGGCGTTTCCGGGTCCATGCGGTGGTGATAAAAGATGTCCACGTAGGGCAGGCCGAGCCGCTGCAGGCTCTGGTCGAGGCTGGAGAGCATGTACTTCCGGCTTCCGCGGTCGCCGTACGGGCCCGGCCACATGTAGTAGCCCGCCTTTGTGCTGATCACGAGCTCGTCGCGATAGGCCGCGAGCTCCTGCCGCATGATGCGGCCGAAGTTGACCTCCGCGCTCCCGGGAAGCGGGCCGTAGTTGTTCGCGAGGTCAAAATGCGTTACGCCGCGATCGAACGCGGTAAAGCACATCCGCTTCATGTTTTCATAGTCGTCGTTGGTGCCGAAATTATGCCAAAGCCCAAGCGAGAGCAGCGGAAGCTTCAGCCCGCTGTTTCCGCAGCGCCGGTATGTCATGCCGCCGTAGCGCTCCGCGTTTGCCGAAAATGCCATTCTTCCTCCTCCAAGTCTTATACGCGTTTGTTGTGTCGCGACCGATTACCGTTATTGTACCATACTGCACCGCGGATTGCGTGTTTTTCGGCCGGTCCCGTAAGGATTACGGCCGCCCGCTGTAATCCGCGCGCAATCCGTCCGCGATCCGGTTTTTTCGGGGAAAACGTTCATACAAAAATAAGAATTCGTTCATTGACTTTCAACGCGATTTGCATGAGAATAGGTACTGCTGGGCGAATCGGAACGCCCTGCGCCAACGTCAGCTTTCGGCGCGCCGGTATGTGGCCGCGCCGACGGATAGAATTGAAATCAGGAGGACACCGACTTGGTAACCAAAGTACCCGTAGCGACGATCGAGATGCAGACCGGAGGAATCATTAAGCTGGAATTGTACAACGACATCGCGCCGAACACCGTAAAGAATTTCGTCGCCCTTGCAAAGAGCGGGTTTTATGACGGAACCGTTTTTCACCGCGTCGTAAAAAATTTCGTCATTCAGGGCGGCGACCCGACCGGAACCGGAACGGGCGGCCCCGGTTACCGCATCAAGGGCGAATTTTCAAACAACAGCTTCCATAACTCGCTTTCGCACGAGCGGGGCGTCGTGAGCATGGCGCGTCAGGGCAATCCCTACGACCCGGCGAGCGCTTACGATACCGCGGGCAGCCAGTTCTTCATCCTGCATGCGGACGCCAAGTATCTCGACAAGGACTACGCCGCGTTCGGCATGGTCGTCGAGGGTATGGACGTCGTGGACTCCATCGCCGGCTGCGTCACCGGCGTCGGCAGCAAGCCCATCGTCGAGCAGAAAATCAAAAAAGTGACCGTCGAGACCTTTGGCGAAGACCTTGGCGAGCCGGAAAAAATTACCGGCTGATTTTACCGTTCGCGCGGCGGGCCCGAAAGGCCGTAAACGCCGTGTACCGGTCTGGTAAAATTTGAACCATAGGTTCAAAATATATTGACAGAGCACGCTCCATTCTGATAAAATACATAAAAATATTTATGTATTTCAAGGATCGGAGCGTGATTTTTATTCATTCTGTCCAGTTAGGAGAATGCGTGTCGGTGTTATATAAAAACCTGCGGCTGTCCCATTATCGCAACCTCTTCGGGCAGCTGAAGGAAAAAGCCGGAAGCCTGAGCGCGACGGAAGCCTTTTCCGCCGAAGTGATCTACCTGCTGAACCGCCCGACGATCAGCGAGTTTGCGGATTTTATCGGCATTTCGCAGCCGAACGCATCCTATAAAGTCAATTCGCTCGTCACCAAAGGCTATCTCGAACGCGTCGGCAGCGACGACGACCGGCGGGAAGCGCATCTTTGCGTGACGGAAAAATTTCTGGATTATTACGGACGGCAGTTGCCGGATATGGGCGGCGCCGTTGCGTCCGCCCTCGCTTCCTTTTCGGACGCGGAGATCAATCTCGTCCTGCGTTTTCTGAAGAGGCTGAACCGCTGCCTGGCGGCGGAATCCTGACGGGTTTATTGAATTTGGGGGAGGATTTATGGATTTATTTGAAAAGTGCTATCGCAGCACCGCAGTAAAGGAGGCGCGTGAAGCCGGGCTTTACCCGTATTTTCACGCGCTGGAATCCAGGCAGGACGTCGAGGTCATGATGGAGGGCAAGCGCCGCATCATGCTCGGTTCCAACAACTACCTGGGGCTGACCATCCATCCGGACGTCATCAACGCCGGAATCGAGGCGCTGGAGCGTTACGGCAGCGGGTGTTCCGGCTCCCGTTTCCTCAACGGCACGCTGCGGATGCATCTGGAGCTGGAAGCCGAGCTTGCCCGTTTTCTCCATAAAGAAGCAGTCGTGACGTTTTCCACCGGCTTTCAGAGCAATCTCGGCATCATCAGCGCGCTGGTCGGCCGCTGCGACTATGTCGTCTGCGACAAGGAAAACCACGCGAGCATCTACGACGGCTGCCGCCTTTCCTTCGGGACCATGGTGCGTTACCGCCACAGCGACATGGACGACCTGCGCCGGGTGCTCGAGAAAATACCGGCAAGCGCCGGAATCCTCATCGTGACCGACGGCGTGTTCAGCATGGGCGGGGACATTGCAAAGCTTCCGGAGATCGTCGCGCTTGCGAAGGAATTCGGCGCGCGTGTCATGGTCGACGATGCGCACGGACTCGGCACGCTCGGTAACGGCGGACGCGGCACCGCCGATCACTTTGGCCTGACGGACGAGGTCGACATCTATATGGGCACGTTCAGCAAATCCCTCGCCAGCCTCGGCGGCTACATGGCGTCGAGCGAGGTTGTCGCGGAATACGTGCGCCATAATTCGCGGCCGTTCATCTTCTCGGCTTCCATGACGCCCGCAAACTGCGCCTGCGCGCTCGCGGCGCTGCGCGTCCTTGAAAACGGTCCGGAGCGTGTCGCGCGGCTGCAGGGGATCTGCCGCTACACGAACGACGGCCTGACCAGGCGGAACATTCCGCACAAGTACACCGCGGACATCCCGATCATCCCGATCTACACCTACGAGACCACGCGCACGCTCGTGATCGCGAAAAAACTGTACGAAGCGGGCGTATACGTCAACCCCGTCCTTCCGCCGGCGACGCCCGCCACGGAGTGCCTGCTGCGCACCAGCTATATGGCGACGCTCACCGAGTCGCTGCTCGACGAGGCGATGGACATCATGGCGAACGTCCTGAAGGAGGAAACGGTATGAAACGCGTCTGCATCCTGACCGGCGGCAGCAGCGGAATCGGCAAGGCGACGGCGGACCTGCTTGCGCAGAACGGGTACACGGTCTATGAGCTCAGCCGCGGCGGAGCGGACCGGGACGATATCCGGCACATCACTGCGGACGTGACGGACGCCGCGCAGGTGCGCGCCGCCGTGGAGCGTGTGATCGACGAACAGGGGCAGATCGACCTTCTCGTCAACAACGCGGGCTTCGGGATCTCCGGCGCGGTCGAATTCACCGACCCCGCCGACGCGCACGCGCAGCTCGACGTGAATTTCTTCGGCGCGCTCAACTGCATTCAGGCGGTTTTGCCCGCCATGCGCGCCGCCGGACGCGGGCGCATCGTCAACGTCAGCTCGGTCGCGGCGCCGATCGCCATCCCGTTTCAGTCCTTTTATTCGGCAACCAAGGCGGCGGTCAACTCCCTGACGCTCGCGCTTCGAAACGAGGTAAGGCCGTTCGGCATCAAGGTCTGCGCCGTTTTGCCCGGCGACGTGAAGACGGGCTTTACGGCCGCGCGGAAGAAAAGCGCGGCCGGCGCGGAGGTGTACGGCGAAGCGCTCGGACACGCGGTCGCCGTTATGGAGCACGACGAGCAGACCGGCATGCCGCCGGTCCGGGTCGCAAGGGCGATCCTGCGCGCGGCCACCGAGAAAAGCCCGCGCGCTTTCCGCACCGTAGGCGCGCAGTACCGGCTTTTTGTGTTTCTGGCAAAGCTACTGCCCGCAACGTGGACAAACGCGCTCGTAGGGCTTATCTACCGCTGATGCGGTGGTTTTTATACGCAAGCTATCGCCGCGCCGTAAAAAACGGCGCGGCGTTTCCGTTGCGGCCGGTTCCCGGTCGTTTTGTAACAATTTGACAAACGAATGCCGTAATCCTACCATCGCGATTTCCACATCTGTCGATATGATGAAATCAAAGACAAAAGGGGGAGCTGGTCAAAAATGAACGCGAGGCAAAAACGCATCCTGAAACTGACGCTGGACGCAGTGATGCTGGTCCTGCTTGTCCTGATGTATAAAAAACAGGTCATCAGCATCGGCTTCCACGAAATCGGCGGCCTGGCGCTGATCGGGCTGTTTATCGTTCACCTGCTCTTCAACGCCAAATGGATCGGCGCGGTGACAAAGCGGCTGTTTGCAAAAGCCACCTCCGCCCACGTACGCGCCTGCTATATCGTCGACGCGCTGCTGTTGATCGCATTCCTCGCCGTCGGCGTGACCGGCGTATTGATCAGCAAGGTCGTCTTCTCGGTCAACGCAAGCGGAAATTATAAAACGCTGCACTATTTTGCGTCCGCCGTCGCCGTCATTCTGATGGGCGTCCATCTTGGCCTGCACGCGGACTATATCTTCGGCAAGCTGCTCCGCAGGGGCGCAAAGAAAGCAGGAAAGATCGTTTTGGCGGTCATACTGGCCCTGATCGTCGCATTCGGCGCATACAGCCTGTTTACGTCGTCGTTTGTGTCATATCTTACGGCGCCGATCCAGGCAGCGAGCCTTTCGCACAGCGTCCCGTCCCCCATCGGCGAGGCCGAGCTGGACGGCAGCGGAGAGCAGGACCGCCCGCTGGATCTAAGCGAGCTCCCGGATGCAAACATCGACGGTGAGAACGCGCAGCAGCCGCAAAGCGGCGAAACTTTCTCCGACGGTCAGGACGGCGAACACCAGTTTGACGACGGCAGCCGCCACGGCGGACAGGGCGACTCGTCCGGCGGTGGCAATGGAAACGGCAAAGTCAGCGGCGGCACAGGCAGTGCGGTCGGCGTCCTGTCGCTGATTGCACAGTATGTGGGCATCATCGCGCTCTTTGCCGCGATTACGTATCCGTTTACCAGGCTCAATAAGCGGCGCGCATCCAAATCGAAGCGCGACCCGCTGTGCGACGACGGTTCCATTTTGGACGAACCCACCGCTCCGGAGCAGATCGCGGACGCAGCGGACGGCGCCGAAAAAGACTGATTGACAGCCATTTCGAATTCTGCAGGTTTTTAAGGCTTTTCCTGCAGATAAAAAGGCGGAAGACGGTTGATACCGCCTTCCGTTCTTTTTTATACCCTGCGCTCGTCGTCCGCTCAGGCGTTTTTCAGCGCCTTTGCCGCGATCTCCGCCGCCTTGATCAGCGGATACCCCGCCGGAGAAGCCGTCAGCAGCGGATGGGTGCCGATCTGCGCGACCAGCAGGTCGTTGACCGTCATGCCATTTTGAATCGCGAAACCGATCACGTTCGTCAGCTCGCCGACGCTGCGCCCGCCCAGCGTTTCGCCGCCGAGGATCACGCCGTTTTTCTTGGAAACGATCAGTTTGACCGTCTGCTTCTGGGAGCAGTCCAGGCAGCCCGGGTGCGTATCCACGCCGGTGAAGCTTGCGGTAACAACGTCGAAACCTTCGCTCTTGGCGGTCGCTTCGTTCAGGCCCGCAACGCCGCACGCGGTCTCGCCGATGCAGGTCGAATAGATCCCGATCGTTCCCCGGAAGGTGCAGATCGTCGAAAGCGAAAACAGGTTCAGCCCGGCAACCCTTGCTTCTGCGCAGGCCGTGGACGCAAGCATGATGCGGCTGAGCTTTCCGGTCAGGAAATCCCTTTTTTCGGAACAGTCGCCTACGGCGAAATGATCAGGTTTGCTCGTGCGCTTATACTGGTCCGTCACGATAAACCCGTATTCGTTGATGCTGAATCCGGAATTCCGCGCCAGGCTTGTGTTCGGACGGTAACCGAGCGAAAGGATGACCGCGTCCGCGTCAAGCTTCTCGCCGTTGTCCAGCTGAACGCCGGTCACTTTGGCGTCGCCGAGGATCTCCTGAATCCCAACGCCGGTCCTGACCTTTACGCCGCGTGCCTCAAGCGTCTCGCCGACAGGGGCTGCAAACTCGTCGTCAAACGCCAGGCCGAGGATCCTCGGCATGATTTCAATGACCGTCACGTCGAATCCTTTTTTATTGAGTTCGTCCGCCACTTCAACGCCGATGAATCCGGCGCCGACGAGCACGATCTTCTTGAGCCCCTCAAACGCATGGTACAGGCTGTCGAGATAGTTCTTGTCTTTCAGGATGGTGAAGACGTTCTTGAGGTCGGTCCCCTTCAGCCACTGTGGGATCACCGGCGAGGAGCCGGTCGCAAAGACCAGCTTGTCGTACGCGATCTCTTCGCCGGACGCCGTTTTGGCCAGCTTCTTCTCCGCGTCGACGTCCGTGATTTCATCGATGCGAATTTCAACGCCCAGGTTCTTCAGTCCGCCGTCGGGCAGGATGTTCTTGTCGCTCGTGCCGATGGTCCCGAAGATATACGGGATTCCGCAGGGAATCATGACCTTTTCTTCTTTCCGCACCAGCATGACGGATTTGTCCGGGTTGTTGGACTTTGCGGTAATTGCCGCAACAAGACCAGCCGCGCTACCACCGATAATCAATACATCAACGTTCAACATAAGTTCCTCCTGTTAAATAGTATGTGTATTAGTTTTTCATTATATTATAATACCGTAATGTGTATTCGAAAAAAAATAGTCCTCCTCCTTTATTCGGGCTGTTGGACTTTGCGGTGAAAGCGCGGCAAGCCCCGCCGCGCTTTCACCGGCGATCAATCCATCGACATTCAATAGAAATTCCCTCCTGTCAGGCAAATATACGTATCATAGAATCATTATATTATGATGCCGTGATGTCTGGATGAAAAAAATAGTTCCCCTCAGGGTTTCAGGAAGACGGCGACAAGCGAACGCATCCTTTCGTCCGACAAAGAATAGATCACTTCCGATCCGACCCGCGTGCCTTTGATGATTCCCTTGTTTTTCAGGATCGACAGATGCTGGGAGATGTTGGACTGGGACATGGCAAGGCATTCCTGCATTTGGGTTACGTTTAAGTTGACGCGCGTCAATTTATTGACAATACATAGTCTTGCCGGGTGGCTCAGCGCCTTAAAGATCTCGGAGGCTTCTATGAGTTTTTCGTCAAAATCCGTCATTTATGTCCTGGTTCATTTAGTATGGATTGCGCTGGAAAAAGAGGGAATGCGCCTTTCGTTTCCAACGTATCGATATAATAATATCATATAATTCGAATTCGTCAATTCCCTGCGGGAAAATGGGGGGGAATATAAAGCTGCTACCGAAAAAACTCCGAAGCTAGCTCCGGAGGCGCAGTCGCATATTTAAACCCTTCCGTTATTCGTCGTCCGACAGATAGGTGTCGCGCACGGTCGAAAGCTTTGTCTGCCCCGTTGCTATTTCGCCGTTCTTTTTTAAAACCTTAAAATCATATCCCGGATATTGCCGGTTTAATTTCCTTTTAAATCCACTCACGGACATCCTGTTTATCGTCATTCTTTGCGCTTCGTATTGCTTTGGAAGGTTTGCATCACTTCTGGTGTTTTTCCCCGCGCGCATAATATGCACATCAAATCCTTCAACATCCCGAATCTTTTTCTCCACCACCTTAACTCTCGGCATAAGCGTTACCCCTTTTCATATTCTTTATTTTTCATAGTATCTGCATGATATTGCCGGGGCAAGCAAACCGCCAAAATCTGAAATAGTCTCTATTTATATGCTATTTTTCGATAACTTTTATTACTATTTATTACGGGTGCGTTTGCTGGAGCTGATGAGCAGATTCGAACTGCCTGCCCTGCCCTCAGTTCGGCAAGGTCGCAGCGCGTCGCACCCGAAGGTGCTTCCACCTGCTCCCCGCCTCACTGGGCTTCCGCCTCGCTTACCCCGCCACCGGCGGCGCTCGGCTCCGCCCCCATTACCAAGATTGCCGTTTCGTGAGATAATCCGTTCGGTTCGCCTGCCGCCGGAAACAGAAAAACAGCATCCCTTTCGGGGTGCTGCCGTTCTGTTTGGAGCTGATGAGCAGATTCGAACTGCCTACCTCCTCATTACCAATGAGGTGCTCTACCGACTGAGCTACATCAGCGCTCGCAACGAACATTATAGCGAAGCCGCGCGTTCATTGCAAGTGTTATTTCGGAAAACCGGCGTCATTCCT
>Ga0116164_10003575_pt1 | contig 10585 bp, 8 predicted proteins | sample AD_UKC109_MetaG_FD_89888 | JGI IMG/M metagenome (GOLD analysis project Ga0116164, IMG submission 89888) | Active sludge microbial communities of municipal wastewater-treating anaerobic digesters from Hong Kong - AD_UKC109_MetaG | ecosystem: Engineered > Bioreactor > Anaerobic > Digestate... | reverse complement strand
TATTCATTGGTGCACTTTACCAGATATAGATAAATTTTTACGATGCCCGCATCCACAGAGGCGGGCATCAGGTTATATTAACTACTGAAAGTAATTCTTTTACACACCGGCCATTACTATAAAATATTCATGAAAAGAAACCTTAAACTGCATCATTATTAAACAAAAAACCGGCTTGAATTTAAAGCATCAATAAACTATATTAGCGTAAAAAAGTGAATCACAGAATTACAAAAACTGTACATTACAGGTTAATTTTATTGATATTTATATAACTTATATCTGTGATTTTACAATTGTGATAAAAATTAAGGAGACGTATATGAAAAAATTTTTAACTGTGTTCGCAATGATCCTTTCTTTGACCGCAGGAAGTTTCAGCACAGCATCCGCAACAGATTTTCTCATTGGAGCCAAAGGCGGCTATTTTGTGTGGAACTCATACCTTAAACGTTCCGGGAGTTCAATGTTCGATTCAATGGAAAACGGTGACGGTCAGCTTTACGGCCCTGTATTCAGCGCACTCTTTACATCTGATCTTTCGCTCTCGCTTTCCGGGCTTTTCGGCCAGCAGTCTGCTAACTGGACTGAAATGAATTTCACCCGTGAAGGCAGCAGCGATTTAATATCTGCTACTTATGACGTGGAAATTGTTAGAGCTGATGTTGATACTGCCCTCAGCTACAGGCTCAGTGAAAATTTCAAACTCATTGCAGGCTATAAATACCAGTACTTCAACATGACCATTGAAGATGCTTTTTACCAGAGGGATGGAACTACAGGTGGTGTAGAACAGGGTGGTTACCAGAAAATCGATATAAAAATGCCTTTTCATGGCCCGGCCTTAGGTGTTGGATTCTCTGCCCCTGTAGGAGAAAAATTTTTCTTTGCTGCTAACCTTTCAGCACTTTTCATGTGGGGGAAATTTAAATTTGACAATACAGAATACTATTATGATACATCGGGAACCAAAGATTATAGCACTGGTGCAGATATGGATGGTGTAACTATGAAAACCCGTGGATTAAATTGTGAACCGACAATTGGCGCCAGTACAGGTGACGGGTTACCGATAGTTACTTTTGGAATAAGATTCCAATGGACACAGACTAAATTCTATAATGCTGCACCCCAATCCGGGTTAAATGACAGATGGAATAATGACTACCAGTACGGCCTGTATGTAGCAGTTGTGCAGCCGATTTAATAAAAAGTAATAAAAACAAATTCCACAAATCATTAGATTCCCGCCTTCGCGGGAATGACATTGCGAATGATTACATTTATAACAAAGTCCGCCTTTCGGCGGACTTTTTATTAAAGTTAATTATTAATTTAAGACTATTTTTTCAGACATCAAAACTGTACAGGTATTGCAAGCGATACCTTTGAAAGGTTCTTTTTGGCCTTTTCATACTCAGGGTCAAGTTCAATAGCTTTCTTGAATTTTTCCTTTGCTTCCTGTATCGCTTTTTTAGCCGCTGCCTCTTTCCCCGCCTTTTTCAATTCCTTGGCTTCCATAAATGCTATTTCACCGTTGTAGTTGTTCAATGAGGCTTTTACTGATTTTGTTTCAACTTTTGCGGCTATAACTTTCTGTTCAGCCTCTGTAAGCATTGCATCAAGAAATCCCGTAATTTTATTCACCAGTTCCTTTTCAATCTCAAAAAAAGTATCGGTCTTTCCTTTAGCTGAAGCAGTACCCATCTGCGCGCCCTTTTCCACAGAAAAAACCTGTGACTCAATCCTCAGGGTGCCGTTCATTTCCATGAATGATCCTGTCAGTATATACTTGGCTCCGGTCAGTTTGCCGATCTGGACAATATCCTTTGCGTCAACAGCGCCGGTAAGCTGAAACTGCTGTTCCTTCATGATATCAGCAAGCCGCTCCTTACTGATAATATTAAACATCCCTATTGTTTCTATGTCAGTCATTACCATTGAGGCTATACCGAATTCCCAAGGTTCATATTCAGCAGCACGGCTCTTGGGTGTGTTGTTTTTAAAGTTCAGGACAACAAGTCCTTTACGCTGGTCTCTGGGGATATTACGCAGGTGCTTGGTATCAGATGAACAGGCTAAAAACAATAGCGCCATTATAAAAGCCGTAAATTTCCACTTTCTCATTTATCTCCTCCGGAGGATATAATAGTTTTTCCGGGCACATATTATACCGGAATAAAAATCCCGGAATCTATTTTTATGCCCGCAAGGATACACCGGCACTAATTACCGGGGATTTCCTTAATATTATATTCTTTTAGTATAAAAAAATTATTTTGTCAATAATCTATTTTATAAAATTATAATAGTCAACTTTTTCTGGAATAATTGACTAAACAGCCAGTATTAATAATTTATAGACAAGATGATATATATGTCATATTAAAAATAATTTGACTTTTTCTTTATTAATGCTTAATATTAATTTTCGATCATAATCAAACAACAATAAAAAATATTGATCACGGAAAATTAAAATCAAAAAAGGCAAATAAAATATAAGGTTATATGAAACATTCAAAGACCGGAACTTATTACTGCTAAATTATATATCTTAAAAAACAAAAAGATTATCAAGGAGGTGAATCATGAAATTTGATGAAATAGTAAGGAAAAGCAGAAGTTACAGAAGATTTTTTGAAGATAACAGGTCCCTGTTGAAACTCTGAAAAAGCTGGTGGATAACGCAAGGCTTATTCCCTCGGCGCAGAATCTTCAGCCTCTGAAATATTATATTGTCGACTATGATAAAAGAGAATCCGTTTTCCCCTATCTCAAATGGGCAGGCTATCTCACAGACTGGAACGGGCCTGTTGAAGGTGAACGTCCCGCAGCATATATTATAATCCTCTCTGACACCGAAATTTCAAAAAATGTAAAATACGATCACGGGATTGCCGCACAGACAATACTTCTTGGTGCCGTATCAAAAGAAATGGGTGGATGCATCATCGCCACAGTAAACAGGGATGCTCTGGTCCAGACACTTCAAATTCCTTCTCAGTATACCATTGAACTTGTAATTGCTCTGGGGCACCCCAAGGAAAACGTTATTATAAAAGAGATTGATAAAAACGGAGATATTAAATACTACAGGGACAATGAAGGCAACCATTATGTCCCGAAACGCAAACTCGATGATATAATAATTACCCGGTAAATTTATATGACAGAAGAAGAGTTCATGGAACGCGCCCTTGTAAAGGCGGGAGAGGCCTACCTGCGGGATGAAATCCCCGTTGGAGCGGTTATAGTTATGGATGGCGAAATAATTTCCGCTGCCTCTAACGAGAACAGGCAGAAAAATGATGCTACTTTGCATGCGGAGATTATTGCCATAAGGATGGCTTCTGAGTACCTGAAAAATGAACGGCTGGCCGGCTGCGACCTGTATGTTACAAAGGAACCCTGCGCGATGTGCGCTGGTGCTATTATCCATGCAAGGATAAAGCGCGTGATTATAGGCACCGAGGATTTTAAATACGGCGCGTGCGGGACTGTGTTCAATGTCTGCGGGAACAGCCTGATGAACCATGTGCCTGAAATAAAATTCGGGATACTGCGCGAGAAATCACAGTCCCTGCTTCAGAAACTCTTCCGGGAAAAGCGACTGGAAAAAAACAGCGGTTCCCCGGCCGGTTGAATATCCGACCGGCCGGACTTGCAGCCCGTACTACTCCTTCGTCAGGAAATCGGAACTGATCCCGTCTTTCAGCTTCAGCAGTATCAGCGGAATGGATTGCATACTCCATGCGTTGCTGTTCCTGTTTACCCGTGATTCCAGTTCCATCGTATGCTCGTTAAACTTCGGATGCTTAAAACTGATTTTAAAATTGATGGTATCGCTTCCGCCCATTTTCTCCTTATTATATCCTGGCCAGAAATGATAGTATCCCCTCGTTGCTTTAGTCGTAATGTACGGGTTTTTCCATCCCTGGTCCATCATAGATACGGGTTCATCATTATATAACAGAGTTACTTTCAGATCCGGTATTATGGACAGCGTGGCTTCATCGAGCACTTCTCCGAGTATGTGCGGCATGAGCCCGGAAAATTTTTCACCTGCATCCTTTTTATCATCTATTTCAGTAGGTCGTCTTTTTGCAAACAGTTCCATAGACTCATATATAAGAAACAGAATATCCGTATGCTGCTGGTATTTCAGTACAGGATCTATCCTCGTGTGTATTATACCCCTCTCGCCTGTAACGTATCTTGGCGGAACCCTGTTCAGGACATAGGCAATTATATCATTCCTGTGGTACTTGATATTTTTATATTTCTCATCCCTTGCCAGTACATCGTCAACAATATCCTTCACGATCATTTCTATAACATTAAAATACTCCATAATATCAGTGCCCCCTTACCTCTTTTTTTTAAAGACAATATCAAGTACTTCTAAAATATCACTAACAGGATGAAATGTCAGCCCTTTTTTTACATAATCCGGAATATCTTCCAGTTCTTTTATATTCTCTGAAGGTAGAATTATATGCTTTATATCCACTCTTTTAGCAGCAATTACCTTTTCTTTTATCCCGCCCACGGGAAAGATGCGGCCTGATAAGGTCAGTTCACCGGTCATTGCCACATCGTTCCGGGCCATAATGCCTTTTACCATGGAATAAATCGAGGAGGCGATTGTTACACCAGCGGAAGGTCCGTCTTTGGGAGTGGCTCCGGCCGGGACATGAACGTGTATAAGATAGTTCTCAAATATATTCCTAGCCTTTTCATCCTCCTGAACGAGGTGATTTATAAAAGTACAGGCAATGTTTGCAGATTCGGTCATTACATCCCCGAGCTGCCCTGTAAGCTTAAGTCCGGCCCCCCCCTTGCTTTTTACAGCTATTGATTCTATTGTAAGAGTTGCCCCACCGAGAGAAGTCCATGCCAGCCCGGTTACAATTCCCGGCCTTGTGATGGAAAGCTTTTCCTCTTCATGATATATTTCGGTCCCGAGATAATCCCTTATCTGTTCATCCGTAAGAGGAACGCGGGGGATCTTTTTTTTCTTTGCCACGAGGGTTGCGGTTTTTCTGCAGATCTTTTCTATGTTCCTCTCAAGATTGCGGACACCGGCCTCGCGGGCCCATCCGCTGATAATATTCAGGTAACCTTTCTTTTCAATCCTGACACTACCCTTTTCAAGACCGTGCATTTTAAGCTGTTTGGGCAGGAGATACCTTCGCGCGATCTCATACTTTTCCATAGCAATATACCCCGAGAGCCTGATAACCTCCATCCTGTCCGCCAGAACCTGGGGAACGGTATCAAGAGTATTAGCAGTCGTAATAAACAGGACATCTGAAAGATTAAACGGAAGGTCAAGATAGTAGTCCCTGAATTCCACGTTCTGTTCCGGGTCAAGAACCTCTAGAAGTGCAGACGCGGGATCACCCTGAAAACTCTGGCCCATTTTATCGATCTCATCAAGCATGAACACAGGGTTGCTGGTCTTACTTATCTTTATCCCCTGTATAATCTTACCCGGCATGGCGCCAATATAGGTTCTTCTGTGTCCCTTGATCTCGGCCTCATCCCTCATACCTCCGAGGGATATACGGAAAAACTTCCGGTTCAGGGCAGACGCGATTGATTTCCCAAGCGATGTCTTCCCCACACCCGGAGGCCCCACAAGGCAAATAATTGATCCCCGCGCGTCAGGTTTAATTTTTCTTAAGGCTATAAATTCAAGTATTCGTTTCTTAACATCTTCAAGACCGTAATGATCCTTATTGAGGATTCGCTCAGCCCTGTCAAGATCAATGGAATCAACTGTTAATTTGTTCCATGGCAGGGAGAGTACTGTATCTATATAACTTTTGGCCACGGAATATTCTGATGATGCCGGGTCCATGAAAACGAAACGGTCAATCTCCTCTGTCATCTTTTCTTTTGCTTCACCTTTAAGGTTCAGTTCATCAAGACGCTTGCGCATTTCCCTGACCTCAACGGTTTTTTCATCCTCGTCCATGCCCAGTTCAATTTTTATAGCCTTAAGCTGTTCCCGGAGAAAAAACTCCTTCTGCTGCCTGTCTATTTTTTCGCCGATCTGGTGCTGAATTTTTTTCTGGACATCAACAACCTCCATTTCCTTATAGAGCAGGTGGAGGACCTTACCGAGCCTGGCACTCACGTTAAGAGTTTCAAGAACATCCTGGTATTCATGCTTCTCGATGCTGAGAAGTGACGTGACAAAGTCCGCAATTTTCCCCGGTTCCTCAACGTTGAGCATTGTAAGTTTCATTTCCTCTGTGAACAGGGGATTATTTTCTGAAAGAAGTTTGACCTTGGAAAGGACCTCTCTTGTATATGCCTTTATCTCCATTTTCTCTTTTTTTTCAACAACATCATCGAGGTATTCCACCCTAGCCTGAAGGTTTTTCTTTTTTTCTATTACCTCTTTTATCCTGAATCTTTTTACACTGTTTATAAGTACATTAACTCCACCGTCAGGCAGATTTATCTTCTTTAAAATTCTGGCTGCTGTTCCGTAAGTATAAATATCCTCAAATCCGATCTCCCCCTTGTCATCATCCTTAATAAGCACAAGACCGATCGTTCTTGATTCATTAAGAATCCTGTCTATTATCTTTGTAAATCTTCCATGGGATATAATGAGGGGCGTCACAATCCCAGGAAATATGGGCCTGTATCTTATGGGTATGAGGTAGAGCTCTTCCGCCAGAACATTATCAATGGTCACCAGGTCGCTTTCAAGAATTTCAGCGTCTATCGTAAAATCGCTTCCGTCTCTCAATAAATCATCTATGTCCATTCAGTTAATCTCCGGATTATTTATATACCTCCCCGCACGGTGGCGGGATATATTCAAGTCTTCTGTATCAGTCTTTACTGCTGAGTAATTATAAAGTCACTAAATATTTCAATCTGCAATAATCAACAATTTAATAAACCATAATAAATATTTTACTGAAAAAAGCAAAAAATTTTTCATCTCCAGGCATTCCGGCACGTAATTGTTTTAATAAACAGCAGGGCTGATATGAAATATTTTACTTTCCTATTCTTTTTTTTATTACAATTCCGCGTTTTTTCACATGCGGTTCCGGTTATTAATGAAGTTTCCTCAGGCGGAAGCAGTGACTGGATTGAGATAAGTGTAACTGACGACACGGAGTCATGCGACATATCACAGTATTTTGTCACTATGTATTACGGTACTAATGAAAAACTATCGGAATCACCCGTAACTCTCAGAAACAGGGATATCCCGTCAACTCCTTATGACGACAGATTTGCAGTTGTCCATTTCACTTCTGCCCCGGTTGATGACGAAACAGATTCGACAGGAGATACAAATGGTAACGGCATACTTGATATCTATTGCTGTAACTACGGGTTGTGGAACACTGACTGCGTAGTGGCTATAGATACGGACGATGATCCGCAAAACGGCGGGATCCAGGATTTTATCGCTTTCAGCAACAGGGACGGTTCAATCAATGGCACCATAGAGGGCTATATTGAAGCAGCAATCGGTGCCGGCGCGTGGGAATCCTGCAGCAGCCCTAACCTTCAGGACTGCTGTGTATTTATCGGAAACGACGGCCTGAACAGCTGGTCAACAATATCAAGAATCAAATGTACTGACACCAACTCTCAGGCAGACTTTGCAGTGACCCCATATGCCACTCCAGGCCGGGAAAATATAATCCACGTCGATAAAAAAAACAAAAAGCTGTTTAAAGCCGTATCAAAAAAGATAACACACAGATACGGGAGCGGCCCTGTTTTAATTTCTCTTTTCCTTTATGAAAAATGTTCCGTCAAACTGAGGATATTCAGTTCAACCGGACTCACGGTTTATTCATCAGAACTTAAAGAGGACTTAAACCCGGGATGGTATACCTTCCGCGTATCGGAACATGATCTCAGGGGAAGAATACTCACAGGACTATATCCGGTTAAAATTGAAGCATCAGGGTACAGGTCAGGAACTGAATCTGCCACAGTATTTCTCATCATTGCAGGTAAACGTTAATGCCGGGACTTGTTCTGTGTGCCCTGATGGTTTTATACGGTGCATTCGAGTACAGGACAGGGGACCCCGTATCACTGTTCTCTTTTCAGGATGCGGTTCAGGACTGCAGTTCACCGGTGGTCATCATGTATCCTGCGTATTTTCCCCTTGCTGATTCAGTACTCCTTAACAGCAATGCGGGAAGGCCCTACTCCGAAAAAGTTCTGACTACCGGAAGTACAAGCGCCCAGTATGGTTCTGACAATTACGGCTTACAGTTCTTCTGGAACAGTTTCGGTTCTGACTTTTACAGGGAACATACTTTTTCCTTGAAAGCCGGATATTCCTTCTTTCCGTTTCTTCATGGAGGGATTTCAGAAAACCTTTACCTCCTGAATATACGTACAGATGACATGGACATAAACAGAAAATCCATACAGACTGATCTCTCATTACTGCTTGTACCTGCAAAATGGTTCCAGCTTTCATTTATTCAGGCTTCAATCCCCTCCCTGCTGGATGACAGTGACAGGGACATGATATATCCAGAATGTTCAGCGGGAATACTATTAAAACCCGGGAAAGGATTCTCTCTTTCATGGAACCTTACTGATACTGCGATTCAAAAAGTAAACACATTCACAGTAACAATTAACCCGGTAAAGTTCATGTCTGTAACCGGCGGTTACTGCCGTGAGAATTCATCTCTTGCCGCATCACTTTCGGTTCTTGCCGGAAAATTTTTCGTCTCATACGGGCTGAGGTTCCATCCCCATCTGGGATACACACATTCAGCAGGTGTAACATACGCCTTTAAGCCTGCCATTGAAAGTCTTGATTACGGCACACCCCTCTTTTCTTCCAACAGAAAGAAAATCAACATTCAGACCGCGTCCATTGATGAACTGAAAAATATTGAAGGGCTCAAACCATTAAGTGCCAGGCGTATTATTCTCTTCAGGGAGAAAATCGGACCCGTAACAGAAAAGTCCCTTGTACAGATCGGATTAAGCAGTGAAGAGATCAGTATTCTCGGGGAAGCTGTATATGGAATGGGAAGGGTTAAAAAAAATGATGATATAAAAAAATTCAAGCAAAGACGGAAATTCAAAAAGCTCCCTCCCAGAAATGAAAGAATAAAGAAAAAATTCCGTAAAATGATAGCAGGCGGAATACCTGCATACATCGCGATAACATACAGTGAACTTTCCGAATCAGTTAACATTGATGAATTCCATGACAGGTTATGGAAAGATTCTTCACTTGATGAAGGACAGAAAAATTTTGTGGAAAAAACATGTTCAGACTGAATGCGTCAAGGCACTGCTTCTATATAATAACATGTGTGTGTCTTGTTACACCATTATTCTGCACAGGTCTCCTGCATGCAAAGAACTGGGAGCTCAGGTTAACTGCCGGGGCTGAAAGAGAAATTATTAATTACGAAAAGGAATCAGACAATCTCATTATCAGGGGAGGAACATCCGTGAGACTCGGCAGGTCTTTTTACTTCAATTATACAGGCCTCCGCAACATGGATGATGATACATGGAATTACACATGGAATCTTGCGCTTAAGGAGATCGGTTCTTTCATGGATTTTACTGCAGGTAATTATAACCTGCATTTCGGTTCAGGATTTATGATGGGCAGGAAGTCCTATTCTTCCGGGAATCCATTCAGTAAAAAAATCTCAATTTCAAAAGATGAGATAATAACCGGAACTACCGGTACCGGGCCGGAATATTCTCTGTTCGGCGTTGCACCGTATATGTATAAAACTTTTAATGATGTAAAGATATCCATTCTCCCCTTCTTCTCAATGCAAAGACGATACATATCTGTCGAATCTTATGAAGCCCGGGCAATTGATTCATCGCTTTTCACATTAAGTGCAAAGATAAAGAAAACCGGCAGTTATACCGAACCTGTGAATATACTGAATTATGGCAGCATACTTGAAGTAAAAACAATGTCTCTTTTTAATTTCCAGTTATACTGTTTTGATACTGACCTCAAAGACGACACCGGCGAAGATATTATGTGGGACAGAAATAAATTCAGTTACGGGGATGGAGTTGATCTCATCAGGAATTGCGGTCTCTTCGCTGAATATACCGATGAAAATATTTCCCTGTTTGTCGAACCTGCCATGTCAAGTGTTTACTGCGCGGAAACAATAACTGATTACGCTATAACCTGGGGCATGGGAATACGCAACCGGATCATGAACTTTTTATTCAGGGGAAAAACTGCCGGGACTAATTTCCATTCCGAATACTCATCTGGAAGCAGGACACCTGAACGGATACTGGAGATCCGCTGCTCGGTTTCACCTCTGGAATTTTTTGAAACTGGTTGTATCGTTTACAGTGAAAAGGATCTTGTCCCTTCATACAACAAAGATTATCTGGAAGGCTCGGTTCAGGAGGAGTTATTCGTGTCTTTAAACACGACATATATGCATATGAACATTGATGTAAAAAGAAAGGAACATTATTCAACAGACAGGACCGACCCCCTTGACAAGGGGACCTTTTCAGCCGGATTTATCCTCACTGAAAGACTCTTCCTGAAACTGAAAAGCTCAAT
>Ga0116164_10003574_pt1 | contig 10585 bp, 8 predicted proteins | sample AD_UKC109_MetaG_FD_89888 | JGI IMG/M metagenome (GOLD analysis project Ga0116164, IMG submission 89888) | Active sludge microbial communities of municipal wastewater-treating anaerobic digesters from Hong Kong - AD_UKC109_MetaG | ecosystem: Engineered > Bioreactor > Anaerobic > Digestate... | reverse complement strand
AGTTTCGCCATCTTTTTCTGCAAATTCCAAGGCTTTGGCAATTGCTCTATCAAAGTCAACCACTTCAGTTATCACATAATTTATGTCATTATCATGGCCACCCCAATCAATTTGCGAACCCTCTACCATTAAAAAGAAACCCTTTTCTGATTTAGAAAGGACACTTATTGCTTTTTCGGTAGATACTGGCAGCATATCCCCCCTGCCTTCCAGCATTTTAGGATTATGCCCTTCTGCAGTAAATACTGCAAATTTGCCGGCTTTATTAACATCCAGGTTTTCAATACCTTCTATTACTTCGTAATTTCTTGCATGCAAAGAATCCAAAAGATTTAAACTATCCTTTCGTTCTGCAAAATATTTTTTACCTCCCCCTATAAAAATATCGATATCAACATCTAAAAAATCGCGTGCTATATTTTCATAATCATTTCTATTTTTTTCATGAGCAATAAAAGATGCTGGGGTTGCATGATTAATTGCACTAGTTGAAACTAATCCGGTGGCTAAATTGTTTTTTTCGGCTATCTCTAATATAGTTACCAGTGGATTTCCTAATGTATCAACCGCAATGCTTTGATTGTTTGTTTTTGTTCCGGTAGCCAGTGCAGTACCTCCGGCACCTGAATCGGTTATATAATCGTTTGCCGAATATGTCTTATGGAACCCTATACATTTAAACTTTTCAAAAGCTAAGGGATTTTCTGCTACCGACATAGCTGCATAAATCTGGGTTACTCCCATTCCATCACCAATTAATAAAATAATATTTTTTGCCTTTTTTATCTCATTCTCACTTTTCTTAATATCAGAACAAGAAAATAATAAAATCGAACTAATAATTAATAGTAAACTTAACTTTTTCATTTTTAATTTTTATTTAATAACTGTTTGTCTCTTTCTTTTGCTTTTTGCCACCATTCCTGAGGTATTACTCTCCATTCATTTTTAGGTTCCGGTGTAATACTTCCTTTTTCTTCAATCCATTTCATTAAATAGAACCTTAAATCCTGTTCTGTAGATTTAATTATACGGCTCTTAATTTCATCTTTTTCTATACCGGCGCCCTGCTCCAGATGGCCACCACCCCCATTGCCACGATAACTGTTTATGGCTACATGATATATACTATCCATATAGAATGCATCACCATTTGTCATCGAGATAATCTCAACCATATCCCCCATATTCTTACTTATATCAACAGTATACTTAATACCAGAAGCCACATCAAAATTGTAAAAGTTGTTTTTTAAAGAATATGACTTATATTTTTCTGAATAAACAGGTTTTCCCGAACTATCAACATTGAATTGAAGTAAATTATCATCCGGAGACTGCATCGTATTATACCAGTTCCCAAAAGAATACTCCAAATAATTATCAATTTCCTTACCGCTTAATTTCATGGTATACAGAAAATTTTCAAAACGGTATAATTTAAACATATCACTTACGTAAACAGGCCCCTCTTTAATAACTGAGCCAAAAGACAGAGGTGCTGCAAATGAAATTTCAGCTTCTGCTATTTCAAGTTGCACTTCGTTAATTAAATCAATAAACTCCGAAGGCCCGTATAAAGCATCATGAGAATCTGCTGTTTTAGTGAAATCCCCCACTTTGCGCGAAACGAATTCTTTAACCTCGTTAAATTCATTTTGAAAAGTTGCATTAAACAAAGAATCAGGTTTATAAGGTTTCATATCAACAATTTCGCCAGTTACCGATTTATTATAGGTACCATCGGCATTTTGCTGAAAATGTATTTTAGCTTTAGCCACTTGCCTTCCCGAACTTGTTGGCCCCATAACAAGGACTTCTGAACCATCAATGCTTTTTACTTTTTCATTCCAGGTTCTATGGTCGTGGCCTACAAAAATGATATCAAATCCGGGAACCTGTTCCGCAACTATTTTTGAAGCATTTTCATTCAAGTATGTATCGTAAGTTACATTTCCATAAGTGTAATCGAAACCCGAATGAAACAAACCAACCATTAAATCAGGCTTTTCATTTTCCATGATATAAGATAGCCATTCTTTTGCTGATTCTACCATATCATCAAATTCAATGCCCGACCATAATTCTTCAGGCAACCATTTGGGGATTCCCGGTGTAATTAATCCAAGTACAGCAATTTTAATCCCATCCCTTAATATAATAGTATAAGGGTTAAAATAAGGTTTTCCGTCAGAAGTATTTATCGCATTTGCAGCCATCCATGGAAAATTGCTTTCCTTAACAACTTTATCATAAACTGCATGGCCAGCTTCAATATCATGATTTCCCATAGTAGCTGCATCATAATTCATATAATTATAAACTTTCGATATTAAATGATGATCTTTTGTATTCTCATAATTATAATAGTATACCGATGGCTGCCCTTGTAAAATATCTCCGTTATCTAATAATATTACAGAATTATCTTTTCGCAACTGATTTAACAGTGTTTGTACTTTTGATAATGATCCAAAAGATTCTCTTTGGTTAATAAAATCAAAATTAAATACAGAACCATGTATATCACTTGTTTCTACAATTATTAAATTATAGCTTGCAGGCTTACTGGTTTGCGATTTTAAAGCATAATTAAAGCTCCAACATATTATTAAAGCTAGCAGCAGTTTTTTTATTGTCATATTTTTATTTTTTTTCTAATTAACAGATTCTGGTTGATTTGGTTTAAAAAAATATATTAAGTTTAAGTTACAAATTTGTTATACAGGCTTTATTTATCATTTAATAATTCTTGCAATGCAAATAATTCGTCCCGAAGCCTTGCTGCTTCCTGAAAATTCAATTCCCCAGCAGCTTTCTCCATCGATAACTTCGTTTTTTCAATTGCTTTTTCTAATGCCATTTTATCCATATATTTTACAATCGGATCGGCTGCAATGTTAATATTATCTGGTTCGGCATATGCTTTTTTGCCTAATCGTTGTTGGTAATCGCCCATCATAGAGCGCGATGCTTTTACAATTTGTTTAGGAGTAATTCCATTAGCTTCATTATACAATAACTGCTTTTCACGCCTTCGGTTTGTTTCATCTATTGTTTGCTTCATGGAGTCTGTAATTTTATCGGCATACATTATTACCTTACCTTCAATATTTCTGGCTGCCCTGCCAGCAGTTTGTGTTAATGAACGTGCCGAACGTAAAAAGCCCTCCTTATCGGCATCCAATATAGCAACCAGGGCTACTTCCGGCAAATCCAATCCTTCGCGCAGCAAATTAACCCCTATTAATACATCAAAAGTCCCTTCCCTTAACTGATCCATTATTTCAACCCTTTCCAGCGTATCAATATCGGAATGGATATATCTGCATTTTATATCGAAGCGGCTTAGGTATTTTGTTAACTCCTCGGCCATCCGTTTGGTTAATGTGGTTACTAACACACGTTGGTTTTTTTCAACCCGGATGTTTATTTCTTCCATTAAATCATCTATCTGATTAAGCGATGGCCTCACTTCAATTTCAGGGTCTAGCAGGCCAGTTGGCCTAATAAGTTGCTCCACAACGACACCCTGGCATTTTTCAAACTCATAATCAGAAGGTGTAGCACTAACATAAACTATCTGATTCACAAGCCCCTCAAACTCTTCAAACTTTAATGGCCTGTTATCTATTGCTGCAGGCAAGCGGAATCCAAACTCTACCAATGTTTTTTTCCTTGAATTATCTCCGCCATACATAGCTCGAATCTGAGGCAGTGTAACATGGCTCTCATCAATAATAGTAATAAAATCTTCCGGAAAATAATCGAGCAAACAAAAAGGCCTTGTACCTGCAGCACGCCCATCGAAATATCGCGAATAATTCTCGATACCTGGGCAATAACCCAGCTCCTTTATCATTTCCAAGTCGTACTCAACACGCTCTTTAATTCTTTTGGCTTCGTGGTTTTTACCAACCGACTTAAAATATTCTATTTGTTGAAATAAATCATCCTGAATCTGCCGGATAGCTTTATTCATCCTATCCTTTGTAGTAACAAAAATATTTGCCGGATAAATAAATCCTGATTCAATACTTTCCACTTTTACATTGCTCCTCGGGTCAAATGCTTCAATCTCTTCAATTTCATCACCCCAAAAACTAACCCTGTAAAATAAATCACTATACGCCAGATAAATATCTATGGTATCGCCTTTCACCCTAAACGTACCCGGTTTAAAATCTATTTCGCTTCTCGAATATAAAGCTTCAACCAACTTCCGTAAAAACTGGTTACGGTTAATAACCTGCCCTTTTTTAATAGTAATCGTATTGCTGTGGAAATCTTCAGGGTTACCAATTCCATATAAACAGGAAACAGAAGAAACCACCACAACGTCCCTCCTGCCTGATAAAAGAGCCGAAGTTGCACTTAATCTTAACTTTTCAATCTCTTCATTGATAGATAAATCTTTTTCTATATATGTATCCGTTACAGGAAGATAAGCTTCAGGTTGATAATAATCGTAATACGATACAAAATATTCGACTGCATTTTCAGGGAAAAATTGTTTAAACTCTCCATATAGCTGAGCTGCCAATGTTTTATTATGGCTTAGTACCAACGTAGGGCGTTCAACTTTTTCAATCATATTGGCTACGGTAAAAGTTTTACCAGAACCGGTAACCCCAAGCAAGGTTTGATATTTATCGCCACGCAGAACCCCTTCAGCTAATTGCTTAATTGCCTCGGGTTGATCTCCTGTAGGAGCATATTCAGATGTAAGTTTAAACTTCATATCGAATTAAAAAAAGAGCATAAAAATAGCAAATATTTATAGGAAAACGAAGATCAATTAATTTGAAAGACAATAGTTTAAGCAAAAACACAAACTGCTGATTGAGTGATAGTTATATAAAATAAAAAAGCCCGCTTAGTAGCGGGCCTTCTGGCGGAGAAAGAGGGATTCGAACCCCCGGTACCTTGCGGTACAACGGTTTTCAAGACCGCCGCATTCGACCACTCTGCCATTTCTCCGGGGGCAAAAGTATATTAATTTTTTATTTGTACAAAATTTTTTGAAAAAAAATAAGAACATTTATCTCTAGCTCATATAACACCTTATACTGTTGAAATTTGAAGGTTTTTATCATTTAACAATAAAAAAAAAGGTGAATTATTAACAAAAACGTTAATTTTATCAATAAATAGTGATTTTTTTTTGCAGAACATTTGCTAAACTTAAGAAATAGTCTATATTTGTATAAAAATGCTATAAAATAATTTATTTTACTAACCCTAAAAATTTTTTATTATGAACAAAGCAGAATTAATTGATGCAATGGCTGGTGAAGCTAAATTAACAAAAGCTGACGCAAAAAAAGCTTTAGATGCTTTCATTAAAACAACAACTACTTCATTAAAAAAAGGTAACAGAGTTGCTTTAGTTGGTTTTGGATCTTTCTCAGTTGCTAAAAGAAATGCAAGAACTGGTAGAAACCCACAAACTGGTAAACCTATCACAATTAAAGCTAAAAACGTTGTGAAATTTAAAGCTGGTAGCGACTTAGCTGACGCTGTTCAATAAAAATATTTATTTGAATTTCAAAAAGAGTACATTTTTTATGTACTCTTTTTTTATTTTTATGCCATGAAAGAGGAACTGATAGATTATCTCAAACAGTTTGTTTTCGATAGGCGGATAGAACTTTTTGAGAATGTAATACAAAACAGGACCAAATATATTACAGTTGTCCTCGAGGATATTTTCCAGGCCCATAATGCCAGTGCAGTATTAAGGACAGCAGAATGTTTTGGTATTCAGGATGTACATATTATTGAAAATAGAAACCAATATACAATTAGCCCGGACGTGGCTTTGGGTTCTTCTAAATGGATAAATCTGAAAAAATACAACAAACACGAAAATAATACCCTAACAGCAATAAACGCATTAAAAGAAAAAGGCTACAGGATTGTAGCTACTACACCGCACTCAAATGATACTGACCTTGAAAATTTTGATTTAACTAAAGGGAAAGCGGCTTTGTTTTTTGGAACCGAACAATATGGCTTAAGCCAGTTAATGATAAACCATGCCGATGAATACCTGAAAATACCAATGCATGGATTTACCGAAAGTTTTAATATTTCTGTTTCTGCAGCCATCATTTTACATCATTTAACCCATAAATTAAGGCAAACAAATATCGACTGGAAGTTAACAGAACCAGAAAGAAATGAAATCCTTTTCCAATGGCTAAAACGTTCTGTAAAAAAATCAGACATGCTTATTGAGAAATTTTTATCACAAAAGAATGATATTTAATCATTAATTTTCTTAAATTAATGTAAATTTTTAAACTTATCTTTAGCGAAATTTTCCTATTTTTGGAATATTAAGACATATGAATATGAATTGTATTGTAATAGATGATGATGCTCTTTCGAGGCGGGTTATTGAAGAATTTGTTTCGCGTACCGATTTTTTAGAACTTAAATATTCGTTCCAAAATGCCGTTGAAGCGATAAATGTTTTTCAGAAAAATCCGGAAGAAATAGATTTAATTTTTCTGGATATTGAAATGCCGGAGATGGATGGGATTGACTTTTTAAATACTTTAAAAAATCTTCCACAAGTTATTATTGTTTCATCGCAAGAGAAATATGCCTTGGAAGCTTTTGATTATGATGTTACAGATTATCTTTTAAAACCTGTTACATATAGCCGATTTTACAAAGCTGTGCTAAAAGCCAAAAATATTTTTGAAACTCGTATAAAAAAAGATGCTGACGAAATATTTATAAAGAAAAACTCAGCTCTTGTCCGCCTTAAATACGAAGATATTTTATGGGTAGAGGCTTTGGAAAACTATGTTATTGTAAACTCCTTTAAGGAAAAATTTACTATACATTTCACCATGAAATCCATTGAGAGCCAATTACCTTCAAGTTATTTTAAAAGAGTTCACAGGTCATATATTATTAATATTCATAAAATTGACCGAATTGAGGATAATTCAATCTACATAAAAAATGCTGAAGGTATAAAAGCAATCCCCATTGGCAAAGCTTACAAAGATAAATTCATGAGTGATATAAATCTTATGGGCAAATAATACTATTTTTAAATATTTTCAGTTAAAATTGGGGAATATCCCCTTTTTTTATTTAAAACATAAATTATGATTTCGCATAGGCAGCTTTTTCTCGACCATGTGGCACAAACATCTGATTTCCCGTTAATGCTGGAAATTGTTAAAGCTCATGGAATTTACATGTATGATAAAGAAAACAAACCATATATCGACCTTATCTCTGGAGTTTCTGTAAGCAACATCGGGCATACACACCCTAAAGTAGTTGAAGCTATTAAAGGCCAGAGTGAAAAATATATGCACCTTATGGTTTATGGCGAATATATACAAGCTCCGCAGGTTGAATATGCTCAAAAGATTACAAGCCAGTTGCCAGAAAATCTGGATTCGGTTTATTTCGTAAATTCAGGAAGTGAAGCCATCGAAGGAGCCCTGAAATTAGCAAAACGCTATACCGGAAGGACAGAAATAATTGCCTGTAAAAATGCATACCACGGAAGCACACATGGGTCACTTAGTGTTATGGGAAACGAATCATTTAAAAATTCGTTCAGGCCACTTTTACCAGATATAAAATTTTTAAAGTTTAATAATGAAGAAGATTTAGATTTAATATCAGAAAAGACAGCCTGTGTGCTTATTGAGCCGGTTCAAGGTGAAGCAGGTATACAATTACCTGTTAATAATTACCTTCAGAAACTTCGCAAAAAATGTAATGAAACAGGCACATTATTAATTTTTGATGAAATACAAACTGGTTTCGGGCGTTTGGGAAAACTATTTGCATTTATGGAATTTGATGTAATTCCGGATATTATGGCAATTGCAAAAGGAATGGGCGGAGGAATGCCAATTGGAGCATTTATTTCGTCAAAAAAAATTATGTCATCGTTTAAAAACAACCCTATTTTAGGGCATATTACAACCTTTGGCGGGCATCCGGTTTCCTGTGCCGCAGCTAGTGCAAATCTAGATGTGCTCATAAATGAAAAACTCATAGGACAAGTAAAAGCTAAGGGAGAATTATTTAAAAAATATTTAAACCATCCACAAATAAAAGAAATAAGAGGGATAGGCTTGTTTATGGCAATAGAGTTAGAAAATTTTGAACAAATTCAAAAAGTAATAAAATCAGCTATAAAGAAGGGGCTGGTAACCGATTGGTTTCTTTTCCATGATAGCGCATTCAGGATAGCACCGCCATTAATAATTACCGAACAACAAATTAAGGATGCTTGCCATATATTAAATGAATCTATCAACGAATCAATTAATTAGTTATGTGTTTTAAAAATATGAATTTAAGATTTTTCCTTACATTACTCATTTTATTTCTGATTAAAAAAAGTTTTGGATTTAACCCTGGTGATTTCCCAAAATATTTTAATTCCATAGAAGATACATTATATTTAAAATTCGAATTATTAGCCCAAGCAAATAATGATTTGCAAAAAGAAACATTGTGTAGCGAGATTTCATTACTTTTTAGGAAAGTACTGGAAAATGACAGTTCTTTCGACTATCGTTTCCGTTCGCTTAAACATGTTGGGATTTTATATTCTCCGGATTTAAAATTCAGGATTATACAATGGAACCTACCCTATAGAGATGGGACGCATAAATATTTTAGTTTTATACAATATCAAAAATCGAAAAGAAAAACCATACTTATTGAATTACATGACAAATCAGATAAAATTGACAAACCCGAATTTAAAAAACTGACCAATGAAAACTGGTATGGGGCACTTTATTATAAAATAATTCATAATAAATACAAAGGGAATGAGTATTACACTTTATTAGGCGCAGACCTGAATGATTTATTTACAAAAAAGAAAATTGTAGAAATTTTAACTTTTGATAAAAAGGGAAATCCCGAATTTGGAGCTCTGGTATTTAAAAACCGTAATCAGGCTTTTACACGTATAATATTCGAATATAATGTACAGGCAAACATGGTACTTACTTATGATAAGGATAAAGAAATGATAATTTATGACCATCTATCTCCTTCGCGCCCCAGCCTTGTTGGAAGGTTTGAATTCTATGGGCCCGACTTCTCATACGATGGGATGAAATTCGAACGGGGAGTATGGAATAATTATCCTGATTTAGATGTTCGAAATTACACCATTGAATAATTCATTATCATAAATTACTTGATTTATTTATTGATTTCTTTTAAATTTAATATGTTTAAAAGTTAGTATCCGTGAAATCTGTTTCAAAACAAAATATTTATGTCTTTTTTATTGATAACGATGATACGTATATCAGGGATGTATTAGCAAAAATAGAAGAGGTTAATAACTATAACATTAAAATATACTCGCGCAGTTCTGATTTTTTTGAAGATTTTAAACTTATTGAGCAGTCTAAAAACAAGATGTTTATCATCTTTTTATCAGATGCATTGGAGATGGATGAAGATAATAACCAGGTTGATGTACTGGAAGTACTAAAAAATATAAAACAGATTAACCCAAAGGCTGAAGTAATTCTATACTCTGAAAATGATGATATTAATATTGTCTCATCGGCGTTTCATTATGGAGCGTATACATTTATTAAAAAGAATGAAAACATCATATTACGTATAGAAAATAACATAAAAGGAATTGTAAGCCAGAAGAATTTCTTAATAAAGAAAGAAGCAAGCCGAAGATTTACCCTGTTCTTTTTAATTTTTACTGCAACAGTTTCGGTATTGCTAATTATCCTCTATTTCCTGTTTCCTCATTGGTTTGAATATTAAATAACATTCATTAGCCACTTATTGAATACACCTTATTCAAACATTTTTATTTTATACATATTTACATCTTCGATTTATAAAATAAGAAATAAATTACCTGTTAAATTTTCACCATTTTGTAAAAAAAATAAACATTCTGTGCCTAATTGTCAGTATTAATCATCTGGCATAACTATTGAAAAAAAGCTTCATGAAAATATATGTCGAACATTAAAATATATATACAATGCAAAAAGGACAAATAGGTGTAACTACTGAGAACATTTTTCCAATTATTAAAAAGTTTTTATACTCTGATCATGAAATATTTTTACGAGAATTGGTTTCCAATGCTATAGATGCATCCCAAAAACTAAAGAAACTGGCATCGCTGGGAGAGTATAAAGGTGAATTAGGAGAATTAAAAGTTAGTATTTCACTCGACCCTAAAAAGAAAATATTAACCGTAAGCGACCGGGGAATTGGGATGACTGCCGAAGAAGTAGAAAAATATATTAACCAGATTGCATTTTCTAGCGCAGGCGAATTCTTAAATAAATTTAAAGACCAAACCACCATTATAGGTAAATTCGGTTTAGGCTTCTATTCTGCTTTTATGGTTTCAAAAAAAGTTGAAATTATTACTAAATCTTATAAAGAAGGTGCCCAAGCTGTAAAATGGTCGTGCGATGGTAGCCCTGAATATCAGCTGGAAGAAGTAGAAAAAGCCGACAGAGGCACAGATATCATTTTATATATTGATGATGAATCGAAAGAATTTGCTGAAGAAAACAGAATTAACGGCCTT
>Ga0116164_10003569_pt1 | contig 10593 bp, 12 predicted proteins | sample AD_UKC109_MetaG_FD_89888 | JGI IMG/M metagenome (GOLD analysis project Ga0116164, IMG submission 89888) | Active sludge microbial communities of municipal wastewater-treating anaerobic digesters from Hong Kong - AD_UKC109_MetaG | ecosystem: Engineered > Bioreactor > Anaerobic > Digestate... | reverse complement strand
TGAGTAAAGTAACCTAAAATTCCGAAGAGAAAAATATGTGAAGGGTCCCCAAAGAAGCTAAAACAGAGTAAATCGACCGGGACCACCCATTCAAATTTCGATATCTGTCGTCAAGAGATCTTAGCTGGAGCCGGTCGTCTCTCTTATTCTTAGCTCACTCGACGGTGATCAAGTGGGGCTTCACCACGATCAGCTTCGGCAGGCGGACGACTAAAACCCCGTCCTCGTACTTCGCCTTCACCTGCTCGGGCTTCACCTCGGCGGAGAGCTTCACCCTCCGGCCCATCTCCGTCTCGGGTCTCTCCCTCGAGATGTAGGTTCCCGCCGGGCGCTCAAACTTCGCCTTGACGGTCACGGCGTCCTCTGTCACACCGAGATCGATCAGCTCCTTTTTCGTTCCAGGAAGGTCGATGTAGACTACGACCTCCTCGGGGGAGTCGATGACGTCCACGACGGGAACGTCCCCGGCTTCGGGCAGGTCGAGGGCGACGTCTCCCAGCATCTTCTTGAAGACCTCTCTCGCCTGGACCGACCTCTTCATCGACTCCATCACGGCTCTGCCCACCATCCTTTCAGCATCCTCTCTCATACGAAACACCTCAGACATTTAACAGAATTCGCGTGCTTCAACTTCAATCTTCCGACCTCGCCATCACCATTTTCTTCCGCCCCGGTCCCGGAAGGTTCTTTCCGAATCCGGGCTTTGCGAAGAGTTCCCCGTCAGCAAAGACCACCTCGCCCCGGATTATGGTGATCTCCGGGAATAAAGCGCGTCTCCCCTCGTAGGGTGTCCACTCCGCCCCGCTGTGGAGCTGGTCGGCCCTGATGTCGCTTGCGGCCCTCGGATCGATGATGGCGAGGTCCGCGTCCTTTCCGACGGCGATGGCGCCCTTGGAGGCGAGGCCCAGGATCTTTGCGGGCCTCCGGGAGAGGGCGTCGACCATCCGGTCGAGGGATATGAGGTTCGACCTTACGGCCACGAGCATCAGAGGCAGCATCGTCTCGACGCCGGGAACTCCAGGCGGCGCGTCCCAGATCTCGTCCCTCTTCTCCTCGGGGAGGTGGGGGGCGTGGTCGGAGGCGACGACGTCGACGTCTCCCTTCCGGAGACCGTCCCAGAGGGCGTCCTTGTCCCGGAAGTCCCGGAGGGGCGGTTTCATCTTGAGGAATGTGCCCTGCCGCCTCCAGTCCCTTTTTGTGAAGAGGAGGTGGTGGGGCGCCACCTCGCAGCTCACCTTCTTCCCCTTCCCTTTCCGTTTCGCGGCCCTGATGAGGTCCAGCCCCTCGGAGGTGCTGAGGTGGCAGATGTGGGCCCGATCGGTCATGGCGAGGACCTTCTCGATCGCCTTCGACTCCGCACGGTTCGGCCGCGCGAGGGAGTAGAGTTCCGGGTCCCGCATGTCTCTCAGAGGCTCCGTGTTCTCCCGGATCACCTCCCGATCCTCGGCGTGGATCGTGGGGAGGAGACCGGCCTTTGCCGTCTCTTCCAGGATCTTCTGCAGCTCGTCATCATCGTGGTCGTATGTGAATATCTCGCCGATGGCGGCGGCCCCGAGGGCTGCAAGCCTCTTCACATCTCCCGGCCCGCCGTTGAGGCAGAAGTCGACGACCGACCGCCTCTCTGCGATCTCAAGCTTCATCTGATAAGAACGGCCGTCCACCGTGGGTGGGTTGGTGTTCGGCTGGTCGACGACTGTCGTCACGCCTCCGGCGACGGCAGAGGTCGAACCCGTCTCCCAATCCTCTTTGTGAGTGTATCCGGGGTCCCGGAAGTGGACGTGAAGGTCGATTGCTACCGGAAGGACGATCTTGCCCCGGGCGTCGATCGTCTCTTCTGCCTGATAATTGCCCCCTATGCTCGCGATCTTCCCGTCCCTCGTCCAGAGGTCGACGTTCTGGAGACGACCGTCGAAGTAGACCCTGCCGTTTTTGACGACCCGATCCATCCGGGTCATAGCTTGTATCCGAACATCCTCAGCATCCCTCTACGCTCGGCTACGTCCTTCTCCGACTCGACCCCTTTCGGCGCTGAGCCGTCGATGACTCCCATGATCCCGCCGCCCTGCTCGGTCCTCGCCACCATCACCTCCACGGGGTTTGCGGTGGCGCAGAATATGCCGCAGACCTCCTGGACCGCCTTCACGGAGTTCAAGACGTTTATCGGGAAGGCGTCCCGGAGCAGGATGACGAAGGTGTGGCCGCAAGCGAGGGCGAGGGAATTCTCTTTTGCCGCACGGATCAGGTCAGGGTCGTTTCCCTCCGATCGGACGAGACAGGGTCCGCTCGCCTCAGAGAAGGCGATCCCGAACTTGGAATTTGGAGCGGTTCCAGCCATCGCCTCGTAGAGGTCTTCTGCGGTCTTTATGAAGTGGCTCTGGCCCAGAATCAGGTTAGAGTTCTCGGGGATGTCAAGCTTTACGGTCTCAAGCTCCATCTCAATATCCTCCTGACCAAAATAAGGATGGGAGATGACTTATATTTATGGCTTCGAGACGGAAGGGCAACGACACTTTTATTTAATCAACGATGGAAAGAGAATGTGTGGAGAGCGGCATGAGGAAGATCGAGTACTGCCCCATAAGCATGAAGGAGATGCTGGTGAAGATGAAGGACACCAGCGAGCTGATGGTGGATCTGGGATATTCCGCGGTCCTCTACGACGATGAAGACCTGGCGATGGAGGTGATCAGGCTCGAGGAGAAGATGGACGTCTACGACTACCACGTCCAGATCTCGGCGATGCTCGCCGCCAGGACCGTCGAGGACGCCGAGGCCCTCTCCGGCGTCCTCCAGATCGCCTCGGCGGCGGAGATAATTTCCAACGCCGCAGGGGACATCGCCAGCATCGTCCACCTCAAGATGGGGATACCCCACGAGCTGAAAAAAGACCTCCGACGGGCCGACGAGACTGTGGCCCGGGCGGTGGTGGGGGCAGGCTCGAAGGTGGCGGGCAAGAGCCTCGACGCCTTATCCTTCGAGACGGAGGTCGGGATGAGCGTCATAGCCATCAGGCGCGGCGAGAGCTGGATCTACGATCCGGAGCTCGAAACCGAGATCATGGCCGGAGACATCCTCTTTGCGCGAGGCCACGATGAGGGCGTCCCCCTCTTCCTTGAGATGACGACGGGTAAATCCCAGGTCCCGAAGGTTTACCAGGAGAGCGGGATCGGCCAGCTCGATCGGGCCGTGGACATCATCGTCGAGATGAAGAATAGGTCGGAGCTGGCTGTGGGCCTCGCCTATACCGCCGTCCTCTTCGACAGCGAAGAGGTGGCGATCGAGGTCGAGGTGATCGAGCAGGAGATGGACGAGATGAAGTACGACCTCCAGCGCTGGGTCCTCCAGGCGGCAAAGCACGTCGACGACATCGAGAACCTCAGGGGGCTTCTCCACTTAGCTGTCTCGACGGAGATCATCAGCGACGCCGCCCTCAAGATAGCAAACGTCGTCCTCCACGACATCGAACCCCACCCGATCCTCGCCATGGCCATGAGAGAGTCGGACGAGGTGATAACCAGGGTCAAGATCGCTCCGGGAGCTGAGATGGACGGAAAGACCCTCGGCGACCTGGACCTCGAGACCGAGACCGGGATGTACGTTCTGGCCGTGAAACGGGGCGGCAGATGGACCTACAACCCCAAATCCAAGGTGACTTTAGGGGTGGGAGACCTGATCTTCGCCCGGGGTAGCAAGAGCGGCGAGGAGCTGCTTCTTAAGATGAGCGGCGCACGATCTTGAGCAGTTCCACGTTCAGTCAATCTCGGCTATTTTCTTTTCTGGACTTTTTTGCGCAGGACGATCGTCGAGGTCACGAAGTAGCTGGAGGCGAAGATCGCCGCGGAGAAGAAAGATTCGCCGAGGCTCGGGCTTCCGCCGTAGTCGAGGTAGAGGGTGTAGACCAGAAAGAAGATCAGACCCGCCACCAGGGTCTGATAGGCCACGCTCCGCCTTTTGAAGTTCGTCAGCATGCTCATGCCGGGTCATCAGTCCCTACAGGTACTTCACCTCTTCGTCCGGAACGGTCTCGACCACTGAGATCTTCCCGGCCCTGGTCATGTAGAGCCTCGTCCACCAGACGGTGGTGAGGGGAGATATCACGAGGACGCTCACGACCCCGCTCAGGGTCGAGAAGATGGCGCTCGCGGTCTCCGATCCCGAAAAGGGCACTCCCAAGAACTGGATCGCCACCGAGACCGCCATGACCACGAGCCAGATCAGAAAGACGTCCATCTTATTTTTCAGGAAGAAACCGATCCCCGCCTTTATCGCGCCGATCGGACCGAGCCCCTCCACCACCAGGGCGTAGGGGACCATCGCCAGGAGGATGGACGCCAGAAGGCCGTAGGCTATGATCAGGATTATCCAGAGGACGAGGGGTCCGAATTCTGGGTTGCTGCTCTCGAATAGAGTCCCCAGGTCCGAGAGGAAGGGGAGGGTGAGGAGAACAAATCCGGCGAAGACGACGATCGTCATCAGAGCTTCCGCCAGAAAGAGGCTCAGGAAATGGTGCCTTCCCGAGGCCCACATAATCTTCAACGTCGTTTTTCCCGTATCATTAGCCTCTTTTGCCATCCCGATGGCACCTGCGGTGAAAAAGGAGCCGGCAAGGAAGATGGCCAGGATGCCGAGAAGGCCAACCGCTGCCAGAAGGCCGACGTTCGTCATGCTCGATAAGAGCTCCATCAGCTGCTCTGGGTCTTCGAAGTCGCCTGCGGTGGACAAGACGTCAGGCGATGCGGTGAGCAGCGGATACATAAGAATAACCGCCATGACGACGGCCAGCAGCATGATCGCGACGATCATGAGGACGAAGGGCACGGCCAGGTTCAGGTTCCGTTTCCAGGTCTCAAAACCCTTTCTTATCAGGGTCCCTATATCTTCGTACATATAATTCTCAAACTCCCGGCGAGGTTAAGTCTCTTTCTTCTCGTCTTCTTTCTGGGTCTCCTTTTGATCCTCTTCCGGGGTCTCCTGGAGGTCTATCTCGATCCCCGCCTTGTCGAGTCTTCCGGTCCTGGCCATGTAAAGCCTCGTCCACAAAACGAAGAAGAGCGGATATAACACCACCAGCTCGATGAAGTCTGCGGAGATCGATAGGAGGCTGGAAGCCTCCTCCGATTCTGAAAAGATTACGTCTTCAAATCCGAAGATCGCCGATGCTCCCAGGACGACGGCTGCGATCGCCAGCTCAATGGCGATGGACGCCGCCAGATACAGCAGGGATGTCAATAGGACATCCCGCTTATTGGATTTGATAAAACCGAGCCCCTTTCTTATTCCCTCAAAAGCCCCAAGGTTGTCGACGACGATGGACACGGGAACGATGTTCACCAAGGCTATGGCGAATAGGAAGAGTATGAGAATCACTGGAACAAAAAAAACGAGGAAACTTATAAAAGATCCTGTGGCGTCTCTGACAATGAATAACGGATATATCAGCGCGAGCGCGATGATCATCAAAATTACAAGAATGCCAACATTCGCGATGAAAACTTGAAACCAATGCGCTTTCCCATCGATCCACACATTTTTGAGAAAGGTCTTTCCCTTCAGGTTTGCCTCCCTTGCCATCCCAATCATGCCTGCCCAAAACAAAGATCCCAACGCCATCGCCAACAAAAAGACCAGGGTCCAAAGAGGCATAACCTCCTCGGATTCGAATCCCCCAATGAGCAAGAGGATCGCCGTCGGGATGAGCATCGCCGCAATGAGGAGGAGGTACAGCAGGAAGGGGATGCTGATATTAAGGTTGTGCCGATAGGTATCGAATCCGTTTCTAACTACATCGCCTAGATCTTCGCCATCGCCCATATATCTCCACCACACTATAGATAGAATTTCCGAAATAAGTTTGTGGAAATATTGGTATAAATCATTATGTAATGGCCAGGGGCTGAGGGGTAAATCCGCTCAATGCCGAGAAGAACTATCGCCATTATAAGGCCGATGTTCGTCATGCTCGATAAGATCTCCATCAGCTGCTGTGAGTCTTCGACGTCGCCAGCAGAGGATAAGACGTTAGGTGACGCGGTGATAAGAGGATAAAACGCCAGAAACACCATGACCACGGCCAGCAGCATGATTTTTATCGAATACCCCGCAGGCTCTGCTGCGGGGTGCGCCGCCGCAACTTGACCGAAAGCCGCAACGAGCTTTGACGACGCAATTCAGATGCTCGCAAGAGCGGGATATGTCGTCCAAAAAAGAGATGGATGGGATGGAGGATAGCCCCGTGCATCCTCCTTTATCCGGATGTTTTCATAGTAAGGGGTATGCAGTCCTGGTTTGTCACCAATCCCAGGACGAATTGCTTCAAGTCCATCCGCTCGTTTTGGAATGGTCTAGAGCGATCTCGATAGCGTTCCACCACTGGGATCCTCGTAATTACCGGACACTGAAACTCGGGGGAGGTTCACCTCATCCCCGACCTAAAGGCCGGGGTATTCGTGACCATCCGCGCTCCCGAAGTAATAACCCGCCACCGGATGAGGACGCCTCCATCGATGACCTCAACCGAGAGGAGATCGAGCCTGGGGTAATCGCCGGAGAAGCCGGGGCCGTCCACCAGGGTGGGCGCCCCCTCTCCCCCGATGATCATGGGGCCGACATAGACCGATATCTCGTCGACGAGCCCCGCCGCGACGAGTGACCAGTTCAGGGTGGCGCCCCCCTCCACCATCAGCCTCTTGACCCCTTTTTTGAACAAAATCGATAGAAGCTCTTTGAGATCGACCCGATCCTCCCCGGCGACGACGATCTCGCATTTCTCTCGCAAGGAGGCGATCCGCTCCTCGGGAGCCGCCCTGGAGACGGCGAGGATGCACCCCACTCCCAGGACCTCCGCCGTGGGCGGGGTTCGCGCCCGGCTGTCGACGACCACCCGCATTGGGTTCTCAGGAAGACCTCGGCCCGACCTCATCTTCTTCAGATCCTGCGACTTGACCCGAAGGCCAGGATCGTCGGCCAGGACCGTCCCGATGCCTACCATGACCGCGTCGCTCTCGGCCCGGAGAAGCTTAACCCGATCCATGTCCTTTGGCCCTGATATCCTCACCTGCCTCCGCTCGAAGGAGCTTATTTTGCCGTCGGCGCTCATGGCGCTGTTGATGATTACGTTGGGCCTCTCCATTATGGTCCGAAGGACGGAGAGGAAAGCTAAATATTTTCCCGCCGTATACTCTTTCGATGAACGGGAAGGACGACGAGAAGATCCTCTCCGGAACGATCCTCCTCGGCGAGGAGCTTGAGCCCTTCGAGGGCTACCTCCTTCTCCGAGATGGGGTCGCTGCGGAGATCGGGACCGAGAAGATAGACCCGGACTTCGAGGGGATAATCTCTCCGGCCCTCGTCAACTCCCACGTCCACCTCGGCGACTCGTTCTTCAAGGACCCGCCATACCTCACCCTCGAAGATCTCGTGGGGCCGGGGGGGCTCAAGCATCGGGCTCTCGCCGCCGCCAGCAGGCGGGACGTGGTGGAGGGGATGAGAAGGTCGCTATCGTACATGGCCCGGTCGGGAACGTGCGCCTATGCCGACTTTCGCGAGGGCGGGATGGACGGTGTCGAGATGCTCCTCGAGGCGATGGAAGAGGTGGAGAGGACGGAAGGGGCCGACCTGATCGGGAGGATCTTTGGAAGGCCCGACCCCGGATCGGTCCGGGTCCATCCGAAGTGCTGGGGGGTCGGGATCAGCAGCACGCGAGATCATCCCCGGTCCTGGGTCGAGGATGTGGTGGAGGCTGCGAGGTCCGATGGAAAAAAGGTCGCCCTCCACGCCGGCGAGTCTGGTAGGGACGACATCGAGGACGCCCTGAGCCTTGAGCCCGACCTCCTCGTCCACTTGACGAAAGCCGAGCCCCGGGACCTGGCGCAGGTTGCGGAGGCCGGAATTCCCGTCGTCGTCTGCCCTCGTTCCAACCTCGTCACGGGGGTGGGGCTTCCCGACGTTGCACGGATGCTCGATCTGGGGATCGTGGTGGGCCTGGGAACCGACAACGTCATGCTCAACAGCCCGAACCTCTTCTCCGAGATGGAGTTTACGTCCAAGGCGCTGCTGCATAACGATAGACAGGTATTTATGATGTGCACGCTAAACGGTGCTCAGATCCTGGGCGCAGATGACGATGCTGGTGCCATCCGCGTCGGCAAGAGGTGCAGGATAATGGTCATCGACAGACGGTCGAATAACATGGCGGGGGCGAAAGATCCCCTCGCAAGCCTGGTCAGGAGGGCGAACCCCTCTGACGTCCTGGCCGTCCTCTAGAGGTTTTTACCATGTTTGAGAGAATAATGATAGCAACCGACGGCTCAAAACATAGCGAGCGGGCGGCAGAGGTTGGGATCGAGCTCGCCAGGCTTTCTGGAGGCGCCATCACCGTCGTCTACGTCGCCGATACGGGACGGCTGAGCCACCTTCCCGAGGACATGGCTCTTGCGAGCATCAGGGATCTCTTGATCAAAGAGGGCGAGGAGGCCACCGGCTACATCGAGGAGATGGCCAAGAGGGCGGGCGTCGCCGCCTCCAAGAAGGTCGTCGAGGGTAACCCCGGCGAGGAGCTGGTCCGGTTTGCGGGCGAAGCTGGGGTCAGCGCCATCGTCATAGGAAGCTGCGGTCGCTCTGGCATCGAAAAGTTCCTTCTGGGAAGCGTGGCCGAGAAGGTGGTCCGGACCTCCACGGTTCCCGTCATCACGGTTCCGGGGGAGAAGGTTTGTGATTGATGTTCTAGTGAAAGAGGTGATGGTGAGGGACGTCGCCTTCGTCTCTATCCCCGGGTCCCGAGACCAGGTCTTGAAGACCCTGAAGGAGAGGCACGTCTCGGGGGTGCCGGCGGTCAAGGGCGGCCAGCTGGTGGGGATGGTCACCAGAACCGACCTCCTCAGAAACCCCGAGGAGGACCAGACCGCCCTTCTCATGACCCGAGACCCGCTGGTGGTCCATCCCGAGGACAGCGTCGTCGAGGCGGCAAGACACCTGGCGGAGAACGATATCAGGCGTCTTCCCGTCGTTGAGGACGGCGCCCTTGCAGGGATCGTCAGCGTCGCCGACATCATCCGGGTGATCGCAGACCTGGAGATAAAAAGGCCGATAGAGAGGTACTTCGAAAAGGCGACCGTCGCCCTTTGGGACGAGATGCCCCTCCCGGTGGCCGGCGCCGTGATGGAGTACGCCAACGTCCAGGCATCGCCGGTCCTCGACTCTGATCTGAAGCTCGTGGGGATAATCTCCGATAGGGACCTGATAAACGCGAGCGTCATCGAGGACTCCGTCGAGATGTCTGACATGTCTTCGGCCTCCGACGAGGACGAGTGGACCTGGGAGAGCACCAGAGACACCCTGAACTTCTACTACGGCGTCTCGCGGATAGCCCTTCGCAAGATCCCCGTCAAGCAGGCGATGGTTCCCGCCGTCACCGCAATCAAGAGCAGCGAGGTCTCCGAGTGCGCGAGGGTTATGATGAGAAACGAGATCGACCAGCTCCCGGTGGTGACGGCCCATCAGAAGCTGGCGGGGATGCTGAAGGATTCAGACCTCCTCTGGGCGCTGATCGAACACTCCCTCGAAGCAGGGATCTGAGGGGAAGCTCAACATAAGATCACGGGATATGGGGGGGTGTCCAGCGCCCCTCTGCATCCTATCCAGAAGAATGCCGTCTTTGGGGCATTTATTTAAGGCTCCAGGACATAATTTTCAGAAGGTTTTATGAGCAGCCGCAAGAGCCTCCGCACCTTCCCCACCGACGTCGTCCTGGCCCGCCTCAACACCAGCCTCTCGGGCCTGGAGATCGGCGATGCAGAACGAAGGCTCGAGGAGTTTGGGCAAAACGAGATCGAGAAGAGGAGGCAAAAGAACTATTTCAAGGAGTACTTGAAGCAGTACCTCGCGTTCTTCGCCCTCCTCCTGGAGGTGGCGGCCCTCCTCTCTTTCGTTGCTAACCGCTATTCGCCCGGCGAGGGGTACGACATACTCTCTTACGCCATCCTCGGCGCAGTCTTCATCAACGCCACCTTCGCCTTCTGGCAGGAGTACAAGGCTGACAAGACCGTCGAAGCCCTTCGAAAGCTCATCCCCTCGATGGTGAAGGTGAGAAGGGCCGGGAGAATCGAAGAGGTGGACGCGAAATATCTCGTCCCAGGCGACATCCTCGTCGTCGACGAGGGGGACAGGATCGGGGCCGACGCCGTCCTCCTGGAGGCGAACACTCTCCGCGTCAACATGGCGGCTCTTACCGGCGAGGCGGAGCCCGCCAAAAGGGTGGCAGAGGCCGACGCCAGCGAGGAGATCCTGGACGCGAGAAACGTCCTCTTCGCCGGGACTACCGTCACCTCGGGAAACGGCATCGCCGTCGTCTTCGCCACAGGAGGTGAGACGGAGTTTGGAAAGATCGCCTCGCTATCGAAGGAGGTCGAGAAGAGGGCGACGCCGATGCAGCTTGAGATCATCAGGATCACCAGGATTCTGACCCTGGCGGCTCTTCTGGTAGGCGGCGTCTTCTTCGTCCTCGGTGTAGTCTCGGGGCAGGGCTGGCTCGTTGCCGCCATCTTCGCCCTATCCCTCATCGTCGCCAACGTCCCCGAGGGGATGCTCCCCACCATC
>Ga0116164_10003568_pt1 | contig 10594 bp, 7 predicted proteins | sample AD_UKC109_MetaG_FD_89888 | JGI IMG/M metagenome (GOLD analysis project Ga0116164, IMG submission 89888) | Active sludge microbial communities of municipal wastewater-treating anaerobic digesters from Hong Kong - AD_UKC109_MetaG | ecosystem: Engineered > Bioreactor > Anaerobic > Digestate... | reverse complement strand
GTGTGATTCTCCGCCAATAAGTCAATGTGCTTCAATAGAGAACCACCTCCAGTAAGTACGATTCCGGCGATGAGTTTCTTTTCAAATCCTGACCTTCTCACTTCCCAAAGGATATAATCAAAGATTTCTTCGATTCTCGCTTGTATTATTCTCGCAAGATTCTTTTCAGACACTTCCTTATGGTCTCTACCTCTGAATCCCTGTATTGTGATAATCCTATTATCATAAATCTCATCAGCCAATGCCGAACCAAATCTCACTTTGAGCTTTTCGGCTTGTTCATTTAGTACCGCACAGCCCTCGATGATGTCTTTCGTAATGACATTGCCACCAAATGGAATCACCGCAGTATGTCTGATGATGCCATCCTTGAAGATGGTAATATCGGTCGTGCCACCGCCAATGTCCACCAAAGCGACTCCAGCTTCTTTCTCATCGTCACTCAGTACTGCGCTTGCTGAAGCAATGGGCTCAAGGGTCACATCCGCCACTTGTAGTCCCGCTTTTTCGACACATTTAATAATGTTTTTAGATGCAGATATTTGACCCGTTATGATATGGAAATTGGCCTCAAGCCTGACTCCACTCATTCCGATAGGATCTACGATATCTTGTTCGTTATCAACTGTAAATTCCTGCGGTATGACGTGAAGAATTTTATCGCCAGGAGGCAACACCAGCTTATGCATATCATTGATGAGCTTGTTAACATCCTCATTGCTGATTTCAGTATTAGAGTCAGGTCTAATGAAAACGCCGTGGTGATGCAAGCTCTTAATGTGCTGACCAGCAATACCGACATGAACTGTCCGAAACTTGCATTGGGCACTTTTTTCGGCATGCTCCACTGCTTCCTTGATAGCTCTTACTGTCTTGTCAATATTGGATACCACGCCTCGGGATACTCCTTCCGACTTAACAGTACCTACACCCAACACCTCCAATTTGCCATATTCATTTAACCTACCGGCAATGGCACATACTTTGGTAGTCCCAATGTCTAATGCGACTGCGATATTTTTGTATGGTACGTTGTTTTCATTCATGATGAAAATATTTTTGATTAAAAATTAATTACAACTATAATTTCTCAACATAAAGCAGACCTTCATAATCCAAAGTCAATACGCTGTACTGGCTCCATTCTACGATTGGTAAGCCTTCTTTATATATGATTTTTAAATTCTCTAATTTATCTTCCAAATTGTCTATACTTCCAATGCTCAATTTCTGTCTTCCTATTTTTGGTATCAACATCATCTTATCATCCCGACCTACATCAATCTGTTCGATTAGTGATTCTAAGAAAGCATCTTGATGAATCGCTTTACTCAAGACATATAAATCTTTCAATGCATTGTCGCTTTCAGATTTTATCATCTTCTCGTCGTAAACAACCACATTGCCAGTGGCTAATGGTACTCTTATCGAAGGTCCGGAATTTACCTTTATAGCACCGCCCTCTTCATCCAAATAATATTGCCCACTCTTACTCATAACCCTTACAATAGGTTGCCTTTGCACAACCCATATTTGAAGTCTGTCATTGCTATCGACAAAGAGTTCCGCTTTTTTCACACGTTCATCTTCGTTGAGCAGTATTTCAAGTTCTTGCAGGTTTAATTCCTTGATATTGAGGTTGACCAATTCATACCCGAGATAATTTCGAAATTTCAGTTTTATGTCATTTTCGTTTATCAGATATTGATTTCCATCCAAAGGCTTTATGTAAAACAATACCCTTTGAAGTGGAGCATTGGCTTTTCGCTGAACCGATAGATATAGCAAGCCCATGATACCGATGAACGCCGCCATCAGTAAAACATTTTTTTGCCAATCTTTTAGTTTAATACTGTTCATATTTAAGCCATGCTTTAATCTCATTTACGTGCAAGTCTATATCTCCGGCACCTAAAGTCAACAAAACATCAAATTTTCTATTTTTTAATTCTTCTATTAGTTTATCAAAAGGAACGACTTTGACATTTTCATTTTTCATCTCTCCAGCAATCATCTCACTTTCCACACCCTCCATTGGCAATTCTCGAGCAGGATAAATTGGCAGCAATATCACTTCATCCAATTCGTCTAGTGCCTCCGCAAATCCCTTATAAAAGTCTCGTGTCCTGCTAAAAAGGTGTGGCTGAAAAACCCCTAATACTTTCTTTTCAGGATACATCATTTTAGCACTGCTTATCGTCGCTTCCAACTCCGTGGGATGATGAGCATAATCATCAATGTACTTTATTTTCCCATCCCAAACCAGTTCAAAACGCCGCTTAATTCCTGAAAACGCAGATACTGCATCCGGAATCCTAGCGATACTTGCAGAGCCCGTGAGCAGAACGGCCGTAATGGCTGCGACCATGTTTTTCAGGTTGTGAATACCGGGCATTCCCAATTTTAAATGTTGCAATTTGAATCCTTCATATTCATAATCGAAAGTATAAGAAGCACCCTCAACACCTACATTGGAGTAAATCACCTCAGAATTTTCACTTCCAAAACTCACGACTTTCACTTTTTTAGCACTCAATTTCTCTCGAATTTCAGGAGTTAATTTTCTTTCCACTTCGCTTGGAATAATTAAGTGACCTCCTGGTTTAGTCCTGCACATAAATTCTGCAAAAGACTCTAATATTGCACTTTCCGTCCCGTAGATATCCAAGTGGTCAGCATCCACGGAGTTAACCACACTGATGACCGGAATAAGGCTCAAAAAAGAGCGGTCATATTCATCCGCTTCGGCTACCATCCACTCACTATCGCCATCGATAAAATTGGAATCAAAAGCGTGGGCAATTCCTCCCAAAAAAGCAGTTACTTTGATATCACATTGAATAGCAAGATAGCTTACCATGGCACTCGTTGTGGTTTTACCGTGTGTCCCAGCTACGGCAATGAGTTTATGCCTTTCCGTCATCAAGCCTAGCAATTTTGCTCGCTTTACGACAGGAATTCCACTATCCAACAGGTAATTAAATTGCTTGTGATTCTTTGGAATGGCCGGTGTATAAACCACCAAATCAATATCCGTAGGAATGTTTTCAATTTCATCCTGATAATGTATGTCAATTCCTTCACTTACTAACTTTTTAGTAAGCTGAGTTTCCGTCTTATCATAACCGGAAACTTTTATATTTTTGGTATTTAGGTATCTAGCCAAGGCACTCATTCCGATGCCCCCGATGCCGATAAAAAATACCGATTTTACTTTTTCAATTGGTATCACTTTTAACTTTTAAGAGTGATCTGATGCAGTGTTTCAGCGATTTCGTTGGCTGCATTTGGCTTAGCAAATAATCTCAGTTTCTCCCCCTTAAGCTTACATTCTGCTTCATTGTCAAGCAAGTAATTTATTTTACCCTCGAGTTCGTTTTTGAGATTGGCATCACTGACCATCCATGCGGCACCTGCATCAACTAATGCCATAGCATTTTTAGTCTGGTGATCTTCAGCAACATTCGGAGATGGGATCAAGATTGCCGGTTTCTCTAAAACCGCAATTTCAGAAATGGTCAAGGCACCAGCCCTACACACCACAATATCTGAAGCGGCATAAACCATAGCCATGTCATCAATAAAGGCTACAACATTTACATTCGGCAATTTTGCTACATCGGTTTCGATGTAGTCTTCATAATACAATTTACCAACCTGCCAAAACAGTTGTATATGTGGGTTCTCAAGCCACAATTCTTTGAGATGCATCACGGCTTCATTAAGCGATCTTGCTCCCAGACTTCCACCCATGATAAGGATAGTTTTCTTATTTTGATCCAAGCCAAGGTGAGTCTTTGCTTCCGAAGTCGAAATATCTTTTTTTACTATGTCCAGTCTAATGGGATTGCCACTAAACACGATTTTACTTTTTTCAAAAAACTTATCCATGTCAGGATAGGCAACAAATATCTGTTCAGCTTTTTTAGCCAATAATCGATTGGTAGCGCCAGGATAGCTGTTCTGCTCCTGAATGGCAGTTTTATGTCCTAAAAATCCGGATACTTTCAATGCAGGGCCGCTGGCATAACCACCAACGCCTACCACTACATCAGGATTAAATCGCTTTACAATACCAACGACCTGAGCCATTGACCAAAGTAGTTTGACCGGAAATAGTAAATTCCTAAATGTCAATTTTCTTTGAAATCCACTTATCCACAATCCTTTGATGGGATAACCTGCTGCTGGCACTCGTTCCATTTCCATTTTTCCCTGAGCACCTACAAATAGGATTTCTGTATCTTTATACTTTGCTTTCAAAGCATCTGCAATCGCAATTGCAGGAAATATATGGCCACCGGTACCTCCTCCACTAATTAGTACCCGCATTGACCTTTTCGATTTCAATGAGTTCATTCTTTTTGATATCCGCCTGTTCCACAAATCGGCTCACACTCAGTATGATGCCTATCGAAATACAAGTAAATATCAAGCTCGTACCTCCCATACTTACCATAGGTAATGTCAATCCTGTTGCGGGCACCAATTGCACGGACACCGCAATATTGGCGAAAGCCTGAATCACAATATTCAATGCCAAGCCTAAGGATAATATCGCTCCAAAAGCACGGGGTGATCGAGTCACCAAGCTGATACTTCTGAATAAAAGCCACAGGTACAATCCTATCAAAGCAATGCCTCCTATCATGCCATACTCCTCGCAGATGATCGCATAGATGCAGTCAGCATAAGCATACGGTAAATAATTTCGTTGCAAACTATTTCCAGGTCCCAACCCAAAAAACTCACCTGAGGCGATGGCAATTTTAGCTTGTTGCACCTGATATTCTCCATCAGAAGAACCAAAAAAATCCGTAATCCTAGTAATCCAGGTTTCTGATCTAATAAAATCAGGAAACACTAGCCCCAATGCGAAAATAAGTGCAATCACCGCCGCACCTGCCAATCCCAACATAAATACGAATCGAAGGGAAATACGACCGACAAACATCATCAACAAGCAGGTGACAAAAAGCAATGCCGCTGTCGATAAATCCATTGGTGCTATCAAAGCACAAATCAGTAAAATGGGTAAAATAATGGGTAAAAATGCCTGCTTAAAGTCCTTAATAAACTCTTGTTTCGTCGCCAGAGAACGGGCGACGAACATAATCAGAGCAATTTTAGCTAAATCGGAAGTTTGAAATGAAATGTCTATCCATGGGATAACAATCCATCTTCTGGCTTGATTTATATCAGCGCCAAAAAACAAAGTGTACAATAATAATGGTATGGTAATCGCTAGTAATATGGGGGCTAGCTTCATATATTTCATATAGTGCAGTCTGTAGCTGACCCAAGTTAGAAATATACCCAATCCAACAAATATTGCCTGTTTAATTAAATAAAACTCCGTATTACCACCTCTGTCCTTAAAAGCAATACTGCCTGTTGAGCTATAGACTGCCAACAAGCTTAGTATAGACAATAAGAAAACGATGAGCCAAATGCTCTTGTCTCCTTTTAGATTTCGATATGAAGTAATAACAGCGTTCAATGTATTTTTTAAATATGTTTATTCTTTCAATTTTAAAACTGCAGATTTGAATTGATCACCTCTGTCTACATAATTCTTAAATAAGTCAAAGCTCGCACATGCAGGTGACAATAAAACCGTCGCACCAGATTCTGCATTTTCAGCTGCAATAGCCACTGCTTCGGTCATACTTTGTGTTTCGAATACAGTTACAATATTTTCAAAAGCAGTTTTCAACTTTGTATTATCAATTCCAAGACATATCAATATCTCTACTTTTTCTTTCACAAAATCGACTACATCGTTATAATCATTGCCCTTGTCGGTACCACCTGCTATCCAAATCACGGGACTTTCCATAGCTTCAAGAGCATAATACACAGAATCTACATTTGTGGCTTTGCTGTCATTGATATATTTGACATCGTTGATAATCGCCACGTTTTCCAGCCGATGTGAATCATTCTTAAATGTCAATAAATGCTCTTGTATGACCTTATCAGACAATCCAAAAATTCTTGCAACATCAATGGCACATAAACTATTGAGAGCATTGTGCCTGCCCATGAGATTCAATGAGAAAGTACCGCCATACTGATTTTTAATCGCTGGGAGATAATTTTCTTTTGAGATTTTAATCACCTTGGCATTGATCTTCTTACTTTTAAGAATATCAGCTATAATTTTATCGTCTTGATTAAGAATGAGAATGTCTTTTGCAGTTTGTGCCTGAGTAATTTTAAATTTTGCCTCCGCATATTTATTAATATCATAATCGTACCGATCGAGATGATCAGGCGTGATATTCAATATTACAGCAACGAAAGGCCTAAATGACTTGACATCATCTAATTGGAAACTACTCATCTCCAGAACCATCACCTGAGGCTCCCGTTCTGTGAGAATTCTACAAAAGCTTATTCCATAATTGCCGCCCAACCCGACATCCAACCCAGCGGAATTGAGAATATGAAAAATGAGCCCTGAAGTCGTTGTCTTGCCGTTACTACCTGTAACGGCAATAATTTTTCCCGAATAGTGAATAGAACCAAACTCAATCTCCGAGATAATATCTCGATCTTCTATATTTAACATGCTGAAGACAGGAGCATGATTCGGCACTCCAGGGCTCTTGACAATTATGTCAAAACCAAAACCTATTAACTTTTCAATGTTGTGTCCCTCTTCTTCAAAAGGGATATTATGATTAATCAGCTCCTCTCTATGTTCGCTTTTTAGCTTTCCACGATCTGAGAGAAAAACTTGATAATTTTTCTTCTTTGCAAGTAGAGCGGCACCTACGCCACTTTCTCCGCCACCGATGACTAGAACTTTTTCTATGTTCATCTATCGGATTTTAAGAGTAATCACCGTGAGTATCGCAAGGAATATTCCGACAATCCAAAATCGAGTGACAATTTTTGCTTCGTGTATTCCCAATTTTTGGTAGTGGTGATGGAGTGGTGACATCTTAAAAATTCGCCTTCCTTCACCGAATTTCTTTTTCGTGTATTTGAAATAAGAAACCTGCATGACCACACTTAGATTTTCAACTAAAAATATTCCGCATAATAATGGGATTAGCCACTCTTTTCTTAACAATACCGCCATGACCGCAATAACACCTCCAAGCATCAGACTGCCTGTATCTCCCATAAACACTTGTGCCGGATATGAATTGTACCATAAAAATCCAATACAAGCGGCTAGAAAACAAGAAGCAAAAATTACCATTTCACTACTGTTGGGGAGAAAAAAGATATTCAAGTATTCTGCCATGATGGTGTTACCACTCACATAGGCAAAAACCGCCAATGTCATCCCAATAATCGCAGAAGTTCCGGCGGCCAAACCATCAATGCCATCCGTCAGATTGGCAGCATTGGACACCGCAGTCACAATAAAGATGATAATGGGAATAAATACTATCCACACCCAATTATCCGCATTGTCCCAAAAAAATGAAACCAAATACTTGTAGTCAAAATTATTATTTTTAAAAAATGGAACATTGGTCATCGTCGATTTCACATAAGCCATTTTTAAAGGTAAGTTAGTATTATCGGATGTGGTATAGGTTTCTACAATCTTGTATCCGCCATTGACTGCATCTTGATAGGGCATTCTAATGGTAATTTGATTGTTCCAGAGCATAACGCATGCCACTACCAAACCGAGTACTACTTGACCCAAGATTTTGAACTTTCCCTTCAGGCCATCCTTATTTCTTCTAAAAACCTTAATGTAATCGTCCAGAAATCCGATAAACCCCATCCACAATGTGGTAAATAACAAGAGTAGAATATACACATTGTCAAGTCTCGCAAAAAGCAAGCATGGGATGACTGTCGCTAAAATGATGATAAAACCACCCATCGTAGGGGTACCTTCCTTCTCTTTTTGACCATCTAGGCCTAATTCTCTAACACTCTCTCCTACTTGCAACCTTTTCAAAGTACTTATGATCCTGTTTCCAAAAACAAAGGAAATCAAGAGTGCCACAATAATGGCAGCGGCTGACCTGAAAGAGATGTATTGAAACAAGCCCGTACCCGGTAAATTGAATTCTTTATTCAAATAGTCAAACAAATAGTACAGCATCTCCCAATGTCAGTTTTCTTATTTTGATTCTTATTAGTTTCTTTTTAATTTTTCTATTATCGAACATTGATTTTAAAAAAAAACAGCTGCAAACAGACTTGTTGAATCTTTATCCGACAGAGGACTGCCGCAACTGTTAAAACCAACCTGAGAATGATAATAGAACCTATTCTTCTGTCGAGTTTTCTTTAGACCCGACTATATTTTCTCTAGCATTTCTGCCAGTATTTTTCGATCGTCAAAGGGATATTTTATACCTTTTATTTCCTGATAATCTTCGTGACCTTTACCCGCTACCAACACACAATCTGTAATTCCAGCAAGGCTTACAGCCGTTTGTATTGCAGATTTGCGATCTAATATCTGAAGCACTTTATATTGATCATCGTCCTTGACTCCCCTCATCATTTCATCAACAATATCTTGTGGATTTTCAGATCTCGGATTGTCGCTTGTCAATATGACTTTATCCGAATATTGACAGGCTATTGATGCCATTTCCGGTCTCTTGGTCCGATCTCTATCTCCTCCGCATCCTACCACGGTGATGATTTTTGCATCATGTGGAACAACTTCCTTTATCGTCACAAGCACATTTTCTAAAGCGTCCGGAGTGTGAGCATAATCGACTATTCCTAATTTTTCAGATCCCTTTTTATATATTTTTTCAAATCTACCAGAAGCCCCTTGTAGTGAGCTCAGCGTGGTAAGAACAGTACCAGTATCCTCTCCCAATTCCATAGAAGTAGCATAGACTGCAAGCAGATTATAAGCATTGAATTCACCGGATAATTTGAAAAAAATATCATTTCCGGCTATGTCGAGATTCAATCCAAAAATATTGTCTTCCAATATCTTGGCTTTATAGTCTGCCATACTTCTAAGGGCATAAGTTTTAATCCTAGACTTCGTATTCTGAACCATTACTTTTCCCACTTTGTCGTCAATATTCACTATTGAAGTTGACTCCCTCGGTAATCCATCAAAGAACTTTTTCTTTGCGTTTATATAATTTTTATACGTTTTATGATAATCTAAATGATCGTGTGAAATATTGGTAAAAATTCCAATTTTAAAATCAGCACTTGCAATCCTATCCTGATCAATGGCATGTGAACTCACTTCCATAAAAATGTGAGTGCAATGTTCCTCAATCATCTGATTCAATAACTGATGAAAGCTTACAACATCTGGTGTGGTATGTGTTGAGGCTATCTTTTCCGTACCAATGATATTCTCCACGGTCGATATTAACCCACACTTGTAACCTAGTTTTGAAAATAGCTGGTACAAAAGTGTGGCTACTGTCGTTTTTCCATTGGTGCCAGTCACTCCAACCAATTTATATTCCTTTGATTTCAACTCATGGAATTTCGACAACATATCTCCTAATACAAGTCGAGCATTTTTTGAAACTATGTAACTGATTCCCTCTTTCAAATTTTCAGGTCGAGTCTCACACAAGACTGCCACTGCTCCGTTTGTTATCGCGGTATCAATGTATTGATGTCCATCAGACACACTGCCTTTGAACGCTGCGAAAAGGTAATTTTTTTGAATTTTTCTAGAATCCAACGCAAATCCTTCTATCGCGACATCATTTCCTACCACTTCTTCTACTCTCGCACGATCGATTATTTCAAATAACTTTTTGGTCATTTTATCACTTAATTAATTCAACCTAAGTTCAATTTTCTGACCTCTTGCCGGTGTTCCAGGAAGAATATTCTGCGTGATTACTCGTCCCACACCGTCAATATTTACTTTTAAACCCATGTTTTCGAGAACGTACACGGCATCCCGTGCCCCCATTCCCACTACACTGGGTATTGTTTCTTTATTGACTTTATTTTCGTCTATCAACATTTTGTTATCGAATGGATTGACACTTACCCAACTATCTTCCGTCTTCTCTTTGTATTGAATACCTACGTAATCAAATATTTCTTTAAAGTCCTCATTATATCCCTTATGTTTTCCCGGTATATTTTTAGAATCAACATTGGCAATATTTACATTTTTACCAAAATCTCCTTCAATATTAATGACTCGTTCTGCAATATTTTTAAATACCGGTCCAGCAACACTGGCACCATAAAAACTTCCAATCGGCTCATATACCACGACAATCATCGAATATTTAGGTTTTTCTGCCGGAAAGTATCCTGCAAATGAAGCATTGTATTTTTTAAAGTCATCGGATGAGTTGTAATTCACTCTAGTAGTTCCGGTTTTACCCGCAATCTTAACTAGGTCAGATTGCAGCTTTTTACCAGTGCCCTCTTCCACTACACCTTCCATCATATCTTTGACCTTGGCAATACTTTCTGCTGAGGCAATTTTTTGTTTTAATATGATGGGATGAAAATCTTTAACTACTTCATTTTCCTTCCTTATCTGAGAGACCAACATTGGCTTCATCATATCCCCATTATTTGCAATGGCATTGTAAAAGTTGAGTATTTGAAGAGGGGTCAATTGCAGTTCGTAGCCATGTGCCATCCAAGGCACCGT
>Ga0116164_10003567_pt1 | contig 10603 bp, 12 predicted proteins | sample AD_UKC109_MetaG_FD_89888 | JGI IMG/M metagenome (GOLD analysis project Ga0116164, IMG submission 89888) | Active sludge microbial communities of municipal wastewater-treating anaerobic digesters from Hong Kong - AD_UKC109_MetaG | ecosystem: Engineered > Bioreactor > Anaerobic > Digestate... | reverse complement strand
TAGCTGTACTAGAATTATAGATGGCCTTGATGCCGGAGGCGGTAATTATCCCCCAGAAATGTCTATCCGGGAAGTTATTGCTGATTGCAAATTTGGCATCGATGAAAGGCTTAAAGATTCGGGATGCAAAGACGGAAATGAAGAATTTGAAAACGGAATAGAATAAAATATTATGAACAAAAAATTTGGAGCATGGGATTCTCTCAAAAAGAAATTTCTTTGGCCTTGGCCTGAAGCATTTCATATTTTTGGGGAGACAACTTGTTTTGGTCTGATAGAACAACAGTTAGCAGAAACCCCCGATTATTCAGATGTTCCTGAGTATATTACTCATGTTCAGTCTCCAGAACCGAAAAGAGGAACTCTTGAAAGAATATTGGAGGATATTGTCATTGTCCAATTTATTGGTCTAAAAGACGTAAATGGAAAAGAAGCCTACTCCGGAGCTATATTTAAGGATAACAAAGGGGTTATCCGAACCATTTTTGAAGTACCAGGGGGATTTGCAACCGAATCAAATCCTGTGTCCTTTGGATACGGATACCAAAACAATAGTAATCCAACCGAAGCATTAAGTGATAAACAAACTGCTTCATGGTTTGAGGGAAATTGTGAGATTATAGGGAATATATTTGAGAATCCAGAATTATTAGCCAAAAAAATATGAAGCCAAAAAAAGAACAACTTTTTTATTTTGACGCAGAGTGGGTTCCTATATCAAAGAACCTAGAGGAATTTGAAGCAGACTATCCCGCTTTATATGAAGCTTTTGTACATCAGTATAAAAAGAAAGGTGGAGATATTATAAACGAAAGAAAGAACCTGGAAGAAAAAAAGGAAGGAATGACTCTCCAGGAATTTTGGGAAGAAAAAGCTCATTTCTATCCCGAATTCTGTAAAATAATTTGTATCTCCTACGGATATTATTATAATGATACTTTCATTATTAAATCTCTTTATGGCGATGATGAGAAGAAACTCCTAACAGCATTTCAGGAGGTTCTTATTAAAGCGACTAAGGCAGGATTATATCTTGCTGGATATGCTATTAAACGTTTTGATATGCCATGGGTAAGTAAAAGGATGATGGTAAACAATATTGCTCCTCCTAATTGTATTTCTTTTTATGGGAAGAAACCATGGGAAATAGAAGTATTTGATTTGCCAGAAGTTTGGGGCCAAGGATCAATGGGGGAAAGTTATACTCCATTTGAGCTTGCCTGTGCAGCCTTAGGAATTGAAAGTTCTAAAGGGGATCTCGATGGGTCAAAAGTCAAATTTGCTTATTGGGATGGGGAGATAGAAAGAATAAAAACTTATTGTGAGAAGGATGTTCAGAAATCTGCTGAACTTGCAGACAAATTAATAACTCTATTACCTTGATAGACACAAATAAAGAATATATTCTTTGTGCAGCTATTTGGTATAAAGATTTGCCATTAGTTGTAAATCATTTTCCAAAAACTCACCTCAGACCAGTTAATGTAGATCGTGGTATTGTATTTTGTGGGCATCGGCATCTTCAATGTTTGTATCAAATGATCGCAATGACAGGCCTTAAACAACATGAAGCTGGGGAAGAAATTCAGGGATTTTTAACTAATGAAAATAGATTTGTCGGCAGACAGGAAGCTCGCATGATAGCTTATAGTGCCGGACAGGTTGATAAGGAAGCCGGGCAATTATTCAGTGAAGATCTTTATTGATATGGGAAATTGGGATAATATAACTGAAGAAGAATTAGAAAAATTTATTCGAGATAATAAAGAAAAGTTCGATAGTTATAGTATTGAAGAATATCATGAAAGGAATTTTTTGAGGAAGCTCCATTACAGATTTAGAAAGATTGTAAGTATTGTTCCCCATCTTATACGCGTCGCGATCGCGACCGTGATAATATTTATTGTATCTTTTTGGATATGGAATGGATATATCCGTAAAGATCGACATGAGATAACATTAAAACATAAAATACAAAATGTATGGCACTTAAAAGAAAAACTACCGAAGAAGTAGTAGAGATGCTTCTTCGGGAAAAATGTATTGCTTCCATCAAAAATTGGGAATGTATATCGAGCGATAATGTAAAGTATTGTTTGCAGGATCCTGAATACTTTGAAAGATATTATGAAGAGTGGTTAATTAGACACGGATTTGCTGAGAAAATAAATTAACGATTTTTAACGAAAAAAGATCCCAAGTAATTTTTGTACTTGGGATTTTTGTTGTACATTTGCTCATGAGATTAATAATCACCAAAAATTAAAGAGACATGAGAAATTTAGATCTTTCATCAGTAGGTTACAAAATCGGAAGCAGAGAGGATTTGCAGAACCATATCCCAGCCGCTTTTGCAGTAAACCCGCATCCTGACAGGACCGAGCGTTATTCATTTGTTTCGACGATCGACCTTCTGGATACTTTCGAGAAACTTGGCTGGATAGCTTATTCAGCAAAACAGCATGGCAAAAACATTTACGGACGCCATATTATTCGCCTCAGCAACCAGGACCTTGGCTTCTTGGCTCTCAAGGGTGACAAAGTAAAACCTCACATTCTTCTCGACAACAGCCACGATGGTTACACCCCTGCTTCTTTGCACCTCGGCCTTTTCCGTCTCGTTTGCGAAAACGGCCTTGTCATTGCCATGCCGGGCATGTCCACCCAGATCAAATTCCGTCATATTAATGTTGACCGTGCAGAGCTCATGCAGATCCTTTCCGAAGCTGCTGAACAGTACCGCACAATAGGTCTTCATATCGGAGACATGCAGAGCAGGATCCTTACAAATGACGAAAGGGAAGAATTTGCCATAAGGGCGGTTTCCATACGTGAACCCAAGAGGTTTATCAATCCCGATGGAACCATCAATCTTTCAACTCTTACTAATTCCCTGAACCCCAAGGCCCTTCTCGAAGCAGTTCGCCCCCAGGACGAGTCAAATGACCTCTGGACGACTTTCAACCTGATACAGGAAAGGACCATGAAGGGCATGTACGAAAGAAAAGGAACAACCGGCCGCAAGAGCTCACCCAGGGAAATAACCAACGCAGCTCGCGCTCTTGATTTCAACAAAGAGATCTGGTCAATAGCTGAAGAGTTCCTCGGAACAACTACCGATGCCCTTACAACTTCCGAAAAGAAAACCTACACCGCAAAGAGCGGTAACAAAATGGAGGTTGAGGTTCTTCAGAAAATGGACCAGGATCACGTCCAGGTAAAATCATCAAATGGCCTGGTATTTACCGCCAATGTTTCACAGTTGTCATAGTGTTGTATTTGTTTTTGGAGAGCCTGGGATTTTCTCAGGCTCTTTTTTAAAACCTTTAACGTATCTTTAACGTTATAAAACAAAAAGATAAGGAATTTTTAAGTATATTTACGACATAAAGTTTATCAATAAACAAAAAGAGAAATGAAGATTAAACATTTGGTTATCTTGATGCTAGCTCAGGTGTCTTTAGTTTTGAATGCTCAGGACAAGACAAATATGCTGGCTATCGGAAGCGTAAGCACCGACATTTTCACCCAGCCGTATGAAAGAACATTTAATGTTTATTCCATCGGATTGGGATACAAAGGACCCAAAACTGCACTTTACGGTTTTTATAATGCAGGACAATTGCTCCAGACGGTAAATGATTCGCTCACTACTTCCCTGGAGGATCAGTTTGAATTGGATTTTTATCACAGACTGACAAAAACTACAAGTTATTGGCTAAATTATGCTTATAGCTCCGACGTCCATTTTCCTGAACATCGGGCAATGGCAAGGGTTTGGCAAGACGTTGGCTATGGATTTCTAATTTCCGGGGGAACCAGATATTTTAGAACCCAAGACGATTTAGATATTTGGATGGCTAATGCTGGTATAGAAAAATATGCCGGACGATTTTGGTTCGAAGCTTTAGGCCATTTCTTATTTAAGGAACCCGGGACCCGATACGCATATCAATTTAATACCCGCGTATTCTGGCAAGACGCCAATTTCATAGAATTATCCTTAATGACAGGAGCAGCACCAGATGAACCCTGGAGAAATCAATTTTCCAATCCTAATTTAACGGCTCATTTTGCTAGACTAAGTCTCTGCACTTATCTAGGAAAATCTAAAACATTACAATTAAGAGCTGGAGCTGGATATTATTACGAAGAGTATCAGCAAGATCTTTGGCGAAATAGGTACGTTGGAAACATTTCATTAACTTATAAAATGTTCTAACCATGAAAAAAATTATAACAATTCTTTCTCTTATCACTATTCTTTTTTTAATTAGCTTTGTTCTTCAATCGAAATACAATACAGCTATTTTCAATGCCATTAATGTTCCAACCCCCCAGGAAACAATCCTGGTTAAACAAATACATCTGGCCGGAACAACTTTCCTTTTTATGAATCTTTTGATTTATTCAATTATTCTTTGCTTTTCCATTATGGCAGTTATATTGGTTTTTGTTTTATTCAATCGAAGAAAACTCGAAAGAAGACAAAAGATAAGTGATAAATTCCTTGTATTATATCAGAAAAAGCTCATAGATTATTTGATGGATGTCAACAAAGAAATACCAGGGGCTCGAGAAAAATATATCAAAGAGTTCAGGGAATTATCTTCTGGTAGGTACCACAAAAAACTTTTGATGTCCCAGATTTGTGACTTGAACCTTACTTTAACTGGACTAAACAATGAGAGATTAAAAGGACTTTATTATGAACTCGGATTTCATAAAAAAACCTACCGAAAAGTCCATAGCCCTTTTTGGTATAAAAAAATACAGGGGTTCAAGGAATTGTATGCCATGAACATGACTGAGAAAAATGATGTTCTAATGGAATATATTAACTCCAAAAATGAATTGGTTGGTATTGAAGCTCAGATAGCTTTGGTGGATCTTTCAAAAGAAAATCCTAATGTAAATCCATTTGAATTTCTTGGAACCCTTAAAACCGATTTTTCCCTTTGGGAACAAATAACTTTGCATCAAATAATGGTGCAAAGGGATATTCGAGTTCCTGATTTCGGCCAATGGCTAAATAGCCAGAATGATACGGTTGTTACTTTTTGCTTAAGGATGATCAGAGAATACCAGCAGGTTTCAAATGCTTCAAAGATAGAAGAACTTTTGGATCACAAAAATGAAAAAGTAAGAAAACTGGCTATTGAAGTTCTTGGGGATATAAAAGCAACCGAATCTGCTTTTCCGCTTAAGAAAAAATACAAGGAAGAAGTCTATGAAAATTCTTTGGAAATTATTAAGTCCTTACGTAAAATATCTAATCCAAAATCCATCGGATTCCTTCAGAAAGTTGTTGATTCTGAACAGGATACAAACCTCCAAATCGAGGCAGTAAAAGCTATAGCCGAAATGGGGGATGAAGGAAAGATATACTTGGAAAAAATGATGAAATCCGATTATAAAGATTACAACATCATTATTAAGCATGTTCTCGATAAACGAATCAATTAATATCTAAAACTATGTGGTTTTTCATAAATTTCATTTTCATTTTTACTTTGGTTCTTTTTGCATCTTATCTCCTTTTGGGATATTTCTCTATAAAGAGATTAAGAAATTATACAAAAAGGAACTCGTATACAGATTATAATAGTGTGGGTATTTCCCCGCTATCTCCTTCTGTATCAATCATCTCGCCTGCTTATAATGAAGAAAAAAATATAGTTAATAACGCCAAAACACTATTGAATCTTCATTATCGAAATTTCGAAGTGATTATTGTAAATGATGGGTCAAAGGATAATACATTTAATTATCTGGTCGAGAATTTTGAGTTGGAAAAAGTAAATTACTTTTTTGAATATAAAATTCCAACTCAGAAAGTTCGAGGAATTTATAAATCCAGAAATCCTCATTACAATAAATTAATAGTCATTGATAAAGTAAATGGTGGGAAGGCAGATGCCATTAACTCTGGAATAAATCTTTGCCGGAATGATTTGGTTATGTCAATAGATGCTGATTCTATTATCGAACCAGATTCTATTACGAAGCTTGTCAAACCTTTCCTGGAAGAAAAGAAGAAAAAAGTTATTGGCACTGGTGGAGTTGTAAGGATTCTTAATTCCTGCGAAGTTAAAGACGGGTTGGTAAAAGCCGTTAATCTTCCCCAAAAATTTCTCCCAAAATGGCAAGCTCTTGAATATACTAGGGCATTTCTTCTCGGACGTATGGCTTGGAGCCAGCTCGATGGTTTGATGATTATTTCTGGTGCTATGGGAATGTTTGACCGGGAAACGATGATTAAATCCGGGGGTTATGATACTCAATGTGTTGGTGAAGATATGGAAATTGTTCTTCGAATGAGAAGATATATGGCCGAACAGAAAAAAGAATATGAAGTAACTTATATCCCAGATCCTCTTTGCTGGACAGAAGCCCCCTCAGATTTGAAATCTTTACAATCCCAAAGAACAAGATGGACAAGAGGATTGATGGATGCTCTGAGAAAGCACAATATCATATTCCTAAATAAATCTTATGGGAAACTTGGGATTCTTGGATACCCCTTCTGGCTTTTCTTTGAATGGATGGCTCCTCTTATTGCTTTTCTTGGCATTGTTTATACGGTTTACTTAGGAATTTCTGGTTCTATAAACTGGAGTTTCTTCTTGCTTCTATATCTTTTTGTTTATTCATTCTCAGTGTTTATGTCAGCTATTTCTGTTTTATTCGAGGAATTGACATTTCACAAATATAAGAGGAAAAGAGATGTTCTCCGACTACTTGGCGTTTCTTTCTTAGAACCTTTCCTTTACCCAATACTTTCGTTCTTTGCAATCAAAGCCAATATTCAATACTTTAAGGGAAATAAAGGATGGGGCAAAGTTCAAAAAAATGGTTCAATAAATGGCACTGTGTAATAATTAATCCTTTAACTCCAACTCTATTTTGGACAAGGGGAACTTATTAATTTTAACATTCTTTTGAAGAATAAAATTCCTGGATATTTTTTTATCTAGGAATTTTTTTGTATATTTGTAAAAGGATGAGATGAAAACTTTTTATTAGATTTATTCTAAAATAAAGAGATTAATAATTTATGGCAATCGAGATAAATCAAAAACACCAAAAAGAAATCATTGCCCTCAATACATTTGAGGCCGTTCGTCTTCGCCCGACCATGTATCTCGGTCAGGTGATGCCTTTTGATGATAAAATACCCGTAATAAGGGAAGGCAAAATTGTTCAAGCAGATAAATCTTGGTCTCCGGGATTTATGCACCTTATTATTGAAATCCTTGAAAACGCTATAGACGAGGCAAAAAGGATGAAGGGGAAAATGAAAGGTATTGAAATAATTGTGAATCTGGATACAAATCAGGTGACTATTACAGATGAAGGCGATGGATTTCATAAAGCAAATTCTAAACATCCAAAAACTAAAAAGAATGTAGTTCGTACTGCATTCGAAGAACTTCATGCGGGTAGTAATTTTGCAGATACATCAACAAACATACTCGGAACACATGGAGTAGGAGCTTCTATTGTAAATATTCTTTCCAAGTATTTTAGTGTAACTACTGTCAATTCAACAAGTTATGTTCATTATGCTTGGAATGATTTCAAAGTTATTGAAGAAGATAAAAGAGGAAAAACTCCTAAAGATAAAAAAGGGACCAGTATATCTTTTATCCCATCGCCAGAAGTATTTCCAGGGTTCAAATGGGACGAAGAATTAATATCAACTTATCTCTCATTTAAACAATTTCTATTAGATCTTGATCCCGCTCTAAAGGGTCTTAAATTAAGTGCTAAATATCTTAGAGGCACTCAGTCTTTTGACATAGGCTTGACAAAGACCTTTATTCCAGAGCAACATATTACTGTAAAAAATAAGCTCGGATACGTGTTGCTATGGCCTTCTTACGAGGGTTCTTGTTCTCTATCTTTTATAAATGGCTCTCAATGTACAGGTATACATCAGAAAATAGTTCAGGATTGGGCTAATGAAATGTTAGAGTATAACTTAGCCCACCATTTTTATGAAACCATGATTATTCTAGATGTCCCTTCGACACTTATGAGATTTGCGGACCAGAATAAAACAAAATATGCTGTAGCTCGCTTTGAGATTGAAGAGTTAATGAGTGAAAATTTCAAAGCTAAATTCATTCGAGAATTTAAAGGATCCGATATTGCTAAACAAATTGAGGAAAAGGTGGAAGAACGTCTTTATGCGGACAATATTAATAAGATCAAGCAAGCTCAGCGAAAAAGTAAAAGAAAAATTAGCGATAAGTACTCTCCTTCGTCAAGAAAAAAAGAAGTTCTTTACATAACCGAAGGGCTTTCCGCTGCTGGTTCTGTTCGCCAAGCGAGAGATTCGGAAACCGAAGGAGTTTATGCACTTAAAGGAAAAATCAAAAATACCAAACGACTGGGGGATCTAACCGAGAATAAAGAGATTATGGAAATTATGTCAGTTTTGGGTATAAACCCGGATAATGACAAAGCCCCTGCTTATGAAAAAATTGTGATTGCCACTGATGAGGACCCCGATGGACAACACATCTCATCTCTTATTATTAATCTCTTCCATCGGTGGTTCCCTCATATTATTGATGATGGGCATCTCTTTAAATTGGTTACCCCTCTAGTCGTTTGTGACGAAGGAAAAACCCGAAAGTATTTTCAGACACTTGAAGAATTTGAAAATTATTCTCGGGGAAAGAAACTTTCAGGTGTAAATTATCTAAAAGGGTTAGGATCTCTCAATCCGGAAGATTGGGAATATGTTATGAAAAACAAAATTCTCTTTCAAATAGTAGACGATAGGTCTTCCAATAAATTTTTAGATATTGCATTTGGTGACTCAAGTAATAAGAGAAAGAAATGGTTGGAAGGGGTATAACTAACGAAACTCAAGAAGAAAAAATCGGGAAAGCCCTTGGAAATATTCTTTCGAAATTATCTGCTAGAGAATTTGAAGAATTATTAAATGATGACGAAATAACTATTGAAAATATGCCAAACGATCAGAACTACGAATGGAGTGTAGAAGAAGTTGAACAGGATGCTAAATTATTCAATTTTAGTAAAATAAAAGGGATTAGATTTTCAGATCCTAGAATTAAAAAATTAGTTCCTGATCAAATCTCAAAATATTTTATTTTTCCCGATGTTGCTGAAGCTAGATTGGAAGCAGAATACGGAACTGCTTTCCTTATTTATAAATATTCCAAAATCTATGGGGTTTGCCCTGCTTGGATATATCTAACTAATGATGTTCTCAAGAAAGATTTTTTCGAAAGATTTATTAAGGAGCTAAAGCTCCCAACCAATTCTTTCATAGCCACGTATCGATATAATAATAAAAAATCGGATATTGGTAATTTATGGGTCAATTTCGGAAAAATATTTATCTATTATGATGGAAATGGCTTCTATATTATTTTCCCTCCTGAATACCGAAATTTCATGGAGAGCGAAAATGAATTGGGAATTATGCTCGGTCTTGTAAAACAATATAAAGCCCCGAAAATAGTTAAGAATAAAATTTATATTGTTTATCGGGGGCAATATGGATTCGACAAAAAAGACTTTACTCTAAAAAGAGTTAAAAGTATTAACATCGATCAAAACTATAATGAAGGCTTTGATAAAGTCTCTCATGATATTATTGCTAAGCTTAATAATAAAAAGAAAACGGGCCTTGTAATTCTTCATGGAGAGCCGGGAACCGGTAAAACCACTTATATTCGTTATCTTGCTGGAAAATTAAAGAGAAATATTATTTTTATTTCAACGGATATGGTTCAGCATATAACAGAACCTGATTTTATTCCTTTTCTCATGGATAACAGCGATGCTATATTAATCCTTGAAGATGCAGAGTCTGCTGTTCAAAAGAGGGATGGTTCAGGAAGAACCGGTGCAGTTTCAAATATCCTTAATCTTACCGATGGATTACTTTCGGATTGTCTTAATATTTCTATTGTTGCTACTTTTAATACGGAAACCAAAAATATTGACGATGCTCTTTTAAGAAAGGGAAGACTTCTTAAAGCTTATAAATTTGAAAAGCTTGCAGCAGATAAATCCAAGGCTCTTATGCAGAAACTAGGAAATAACCCGGATGAGGTTACTAAACCTATGACTCTTGCGGATATTTATAACTTTGGAGATGATATAAAAGGTAATCCCGAAGCATTTACTACACAAAAAAGAGTTGGATTCGGAAACAATTAATAATTTTAAACATATAAAGAATATGAACTTTGAAATGAACTTTGGTCTTATTGTTGTCGATCCCCGAGAAGAGGGGGACAAGAGTATCTTGCATTTTTGTGGATATGGAGATAAACCCGACGAAAATGATAAAGAACTTTTGAGACAAGAAATAAAGAATGACCCTGAATTTGGTTTGCAGGAAATTTGGGACATAGTAGAAATACTTGACGCCCCCGATGATATGGTAGCAGAATATCGAAAGATTATCCATCTCTATGATGAAATCGAAGAGGGCGAATTAGAAGATGAAAACGAGTAATTTCAAAATATATAAAGGGGATCAAGGAGTTGCTATTTGTTTATATCCTCCTCTGGATTGGTTTGGGGCTCAATTTCCCGCTTTAGAACCTCCTCG
>Ga0116164_10003566_pt1 | contig 10603 bp, 9 predicted proteins | sample AD_UKC109_MetaG_FD_89888 | JGI IMG/M metagenome (GOLD analysis project Ga0116164, IMG submission 89888) | Active sludge microbial communities of municipal wastewater-treating anaerobic digesters from Hong Kong - AD_UKC109_MetaG | ecosystem: Engineered > Bioreactor > Anaerobic > Digestate... | reverse complement strand
GACGGTTTTAAACGAACGGTTTTCAAAATACCTGTATTCTTCGAAAAGAGCAGACAATGTCGTTAGTAATTTGTCGCATCTGGCTATTTTCATTTCTTCGATTTTTTGAACCCATTCTTTTAACGCATCAATCGTTAAATGCATATAGCCCCTTAATATAACTGTAGTTTTGTTAAAACGAGCGTGCTCAAACCAACCCATACACATTGGAAATACCATGATTTGGCACTTTCTGCTATGAAAATTATATCATATTTTTATACTCAAGACCCTCTCACGAAGGTCTTGAAGAAATCATCGTAATCTTTGGCCATTGATTCGATACAACCGGTGTGGCGGCTCGTTTTACCTTCTCTTCCTCATTTTCTTCTTCCATTCATCTAACTGCCTTTGTTTTTTATGGAAACTCCTCCACCATGTCAAAATGAAAGACCGTTTTGGAATAAAATAATTCTCCCGGACGAAGGATGGTATCGGGAAATTCGGGTTGATTTGGAGAATCCGGAAGATGCTGAGTTTCAAGACAAAATCCGCCATATTGATTGTATACAACATCATTTTTCCCATTCACACCATTCAGATGATTTGAACTATAGATTTGGACAACCGGTTCCGTTGTTGAAACTGTCAATTTTCTACCGCTCGAAGGATCGAATAGTATCGCTCCAATATTGAGTTTTTTCTGTTGAGACATCACAAAACTCTGATCGTATCCTTTTCCGATGATGAGTTGATCAAAATCATCATGGATGCGTTTCCCGATAGCGGTAGGGGTTGTAAAATCAAGAGGGGTACCTGTTACACTTAATATTCTGCCGGTTGGAATCTGTCTTTCGTCCAATTGCGCATATTTGTCTCCGTTAATCCAAAGAATATGCTGAAGAATATCACCATTCTGATGTCCGCTTAAATTGAAATAGGTATGATTTGTCAAATTGACCGGTGTGGGTTTGTCCGTTTGTGCACGGTATTCGATGATCAGATCATTATTTTGAGTGAGTGTGTAGCGAACCCAAGTCTTCAAGTTTCCCGGGAAACCCTCTTCCCCATCAAGACTATGATAATACAATTCTAAGCCGACATAATCCTCGCCCCGTATTTCTTTAACCTGCCAAATCTTTTTGCAAAAACCCTCAAGACCGCCATGCAAACAATTTGTCCCCTCGTTTTGGGGGAGGAAATAGTCGACACCGTCTATTGAGAATTTTCCCCCTGCAATTCGATTCGCATACCTGCCAACAATGCATCCGAATGAACTGGTATCGGAGAGATAACTGTCCAGATCTGAAAACCCCAAAACCACATCATCGATATGACCATGTCTATCCGGCAGAAGAATGGATTGAATAATGCCTCCATAATTTGTAATCCTGACAATCATATGGTTCTCGTTGTGTAAAGAATATAAATCGATCATATCATCTCCTATTTTTCCAAAAGAAAATCGGTCCATCCACAAATTTCCAAACATAACGGTCATAGAGAATACAAACAACAAAAAGATACATTGTCTTTTTTTCATACCAATACCCTCCATTCGTTTAGAGAATCCAAACGCACTAATCTGAAAACCAAATCATCGGTTTGATTTTATGAAATTGGATAATACTTTACCGGAGACACAAATTCATTCCTCCGGCAGTATTCACACACCGATCATAAAAACCGGTATCTCTTATCATTCTTTTTTGAGAGAGATATTCAAAACCCAGATTTTCTTATCTTCTTTAAACCCGAGTTTTTTTAGTGCTTTTTCCATAGGAAAGTTTAGCTCATCAATGTCTGCTATGATCCTTTGGAACTTTCTTTGAAAAAGGCTGCTAATTCCTTTTTCTAACAAAGCGGACACATAACCCTTTCCCCTTTGAGCTGGAACAACACCAATGTAATTGATGACTCCTGTTTGTTTATCAATCTTCTGAGGAATAACAAGGCCAACGAAAACACCTTGTTCATACGCCAAATACCATGTATCATCTCTATCTCCAATGTCTTTTAAGAGATTCATATGCTCTTCAGCCGCTTTTTCCTTACCCCGTTCTTTGTATACTCTTTCATCTTCTCTATCCAGTGTTCCTTGAGTTACTTCGGAAATAGCTGTTAAAAAGGCCTCTTTTCCCACTTCTGAAAGCGTTTTATAGTCTAACCGGTTTTGTGATGGCTTACTTGACGCCTTTCTCTCAAGGAGATAGCTCTTTTTTGACTGTGTCACTTGCATTCCGGTCTTTTTCAAAACCTCTAATAGCATTATATGGTTTTCTGTTTCAGAATCCAAGTGATAATTAATCGAAAGAACGCCTTTGTTTCGCATAAAACCGAAAATTTCGGTCAAAAACATCTCCGGTGTTGCTGAATTAGCATCATCCAAACCCGGAAAATGGAGCGCAAACATGTTTAGATTTTTCTCATCTCCCGCTTTAAAAAAGCCAATCCGTCCCTTTCCATTGTTTCCCACCTCAACAATAAAACACCATTCAGGCTTTGATATCTCATTATCCCATAGTTCTATCATTGTGTTCGTGGATATTTCTCTTGCACCTTTTATCTGACAAAATTCGTTCGGTTCATCTCTTTGTACTTGAGATATTTTCATTTCTATCACCCTTCCCTTCGCTGCGCTCAAGGTACATAAAGTGATGAAAGCGGAGCGCTCCAACAGCCCCTATATAAAAGCTGTAAATGGATTATTTTTTATTTCTTATGTGTCTCCACATAAGTCCTGATGGCTTCCAATTCGACTCCCAGTTCATCGATCAAATCCCTCATTTCTGTGTTCAAAGGCTGATCTTCAGGGATCGAAAAGGTCTGTCTGAAATCATCATAATCTTTGACCATTGATTTAATATCAATCAACATGGTGACCCGTTTAATCTGATTGGCCTTGTCCACTTCAGAAGCATTAACCCCTTCTTTTTCCACGAGATGATAATACGATCCCGGGGCATTGATATTGACATAGTCCCGCAGAGTCTGTGTACTACTTGAATTTTGTGACATCGTCCCTTTGTTTATTTCGCTTATAGGCCGGTCGATATACTCTACAAAAAGCCTGATATCTGATACGGCTACACCCAAATCACCCTCCAGATCTTTAATCTTGGTCGTAGTATCGAGGGTTTCAGGAATATTGAAGGCCTTGTAAATCAAATCAATCTCGATGTCATAATTTTCCGCAATATCTGCAACAGTAGACGCCCCTCGGATATCATCAGCCGTTTTATACACAAGAGGTTCATCGCTTTCAAAGGCACCCAAAGCAATTGAAATCCCTATTGGCACAATAAAAATTACAAGCATCACAATGGCATAAACCATCCCGTTATGAAACAACTTCCTTTTTCCGGGTAAACTGACCGTTAATGTGGGCTCTTTTTGATTCACCGGGCACGCTTCCACGCACTTCATACATCTGGTGCAAGCCATGCTTTGAATCTGTTTACTGCTTGAAGGTTCCAGGTTCACCGGACAAGCCAGATCGCATTGCTTACAATTGATGCAGCTCGTTTCATTCCTTCTGATTGTCGTTATGCTGAAAACGTTGAACAATCCGTTAATCGCACCCAGCGGACAGGCGTAACGGCAAAACGGCCTCTCAACCAGTAAAGAGGCGATCAGCGTCACCAGAACCGTGATATATCCCGTGATGGAAATTTCATCCGTCCAGATATTAAACAGATTAAAATAAGGGTCAAAATCCTTAAAAACAAGTGTGAATGATCGGGCAGTTTGGATGATAACGATTGCCAACACCACAAATCTCAGGTAACCCAATATTCTATCCAGCTTTCTGGGAACCTTGTTATAACGCTTTCCAAATAACTTTCTGCCCAGTTTTCCCACCCATTCCTGAACAGTGCCAAGGGGACAGATCCAACCACAGAAAAAGGCGCCTGCAGCGATTAAGGTCAAGATCAGGGCAAACAACATAATGAAATCCGATTGTCCGATATGCCGGATATAATCGCCCGTTGTGACAAATGTGTACAGTGTCGCAACCCCGCCAAAAGGACAAAGACCATGAAGATTTTCGCCTCCCCATCCATTTGCATGTGCAACACTGATTAATAGAATCAAAACAACAAAAATTAGCTGAATAAAAACACGAACTCTGGTAAAACCTGCGTGTGTCTGTGTCATAGCCTACACCCCTTTTCATCCGTTAATCATACAATCTTTTTCTTAATGAATCCACGCAAGAATACACAAGAAAGCTTAGAAAGCCCTTAGAGTTTCTATCACTTTGAAATAGCTGCTACGCTTTCAAACACCGTTATGGCAAGGTATGTATCTATTAGGCCGTCACACAATCAGAGACCCAAAAAGCATCCATTTCCCCCCTACCGGGAGCGATGAGAAGCAGAGAAGGAGAAGCAGAGGGGACGGTTCTTTTTGCAACTTCACATTTAGCTATATCAGGGGGTTTTACAGGATAGTATGTTTTTATAATATGTTTTAAACCTCCCCTTTCATTCCATCCTTCTTTTTTTAAATCTTTTCTCGCCACTTGTATAGGAAGACTTTTGCTTCCATTCACTTACCGCAAGAAACCTCTTCCTTTTGTTTACTTACTCATTAGATTTGTAAGAGTATTTTTTAGCGACTTTTCAAATTTGATCATATTAGTCGTTAAAAAATCTATCATTGTTGGCCAGTCTTCTTCATTAAAAACGCTGACATCTTTTTTTCGGTAAGCAATTCTGCTTCCTTTGCCTTCATCTAATCTTAGCCATTCCAGATGGTCTCCAAATAGTTTTTCAATCGTTTCTTTATGATCATGTATTCGATCAAAAAGTGCTTTGTTTTCTTCTTGCGATCCTCGATTACTATAAAGTTTAATTCTCGCATCATTTCCGGTGACAGCAAACACATATGATAAACCTCCATGACCACTACCGCAACCTATCCAATTATCCTTTGATGGACTAATATTCTTAAATAGATCCGATTTCTCATTCATCGATTTCAGGAGCTGTGTCCAAAAAGCAATCCTGACAGTATGCCGTGTTTGCTGTTTCTGCTTGTTAATCAATTCCTCCTGTTTCTTGTTCGCTATCTTTATCAAATATTCTTCTGCATCCACAATAGGAATGATTTGCTCCGTATCCAGTAAGATTTGTCCATTTAATTCAAAAGGCGTTACTTTGATACATTTAATTTTGATATTATGTTCCAGAAGCCACATGGTAGTGGACGTCACTTCTTTTCTGAAATTGGCTGCGACCATTATTAACCGTTGATCTTCATTGTTGAGGTCAACTTCATTGAAATCATCTACACCGAGGTATTCGCATATCAGCTTCTCTGCATATTCATTTTTTCCTTGTTCATCAAGATATTTTTGAAATATATCTTTAATATCACTCTTGGTAAGGCTTGAACAGTAAGACGCATATTTCAATGATTGCCATCAACATCTCTACCACTATCGTCTAATTTGTTTTCGATGATAACCAAATTTCCGTTTTCATCAAGTGCCAGTAGATCTAATCTTTCATATGTATCATCAAAACCACTGAATTCTTTTTGTATAATAAGCAATCGTTCTCCTAAAATATCAGTGTTTTTACAAATCCACTCTTGAAGATGCTGCCTTTCTTTGAATTCCAATTCTTTAAAGGTCTTCTTGTTTATTGACAACGCTTTGTTCTTTTCTCTATCAATTAAAAACATTTTTTGCCCTCCTAAGGCCACATTTAAAACAATCTCATCCAGGAAAAAGTAACGGAAATGGTTCTGTTTGCACCTTCTTGTTTAGCTGTATCAGTTGGTTTTACAGGGTAACTTGTTTTTTTATGATGTGTTTTTAAATTTTACCTTTCATTCCATCTTTCATTTTTTCAAATCTTTTCTCACCACCTATCCAGGAATACTGTTGTGGGTGTTCTTTGTGTGGACTTTAAATATTCTTCTAATCTTTAATAAATTTGATTTTCTTTTTGCCTTTCCCTTTTAATTGAATCTGGATCTTTCTTAAAGAAAATAAACATTTCTTTTTACGCCCTTTGCCAGATAGCGGAAATACATTACTTAAATCGAATAATTTCTAATAAAAGGTTGAATATAAACAAAAAAAAATTTATATATTTCATGATTTGTAAGTGATTTATCTAAATTTATGATTATCATTGTCTATTCTACCAGATTGGAAACAAAAAACAAAGAAAAATGTTACATGAGAACAGTTAAACTGAATACTACTCCACATCGCACTCGAAAAGTGAACCACGTGCTAATAACATCCAAGAACTAAAGTTTGAAATTATTTTTTTATGTCTTATTTGACCCCTTTATTGAAAAATTCCACACAATGTGATATACTAACACATAACGTGGTTATAAATATGATGATTCACTATATGAAAAAGGAGAGGATGACATGTCTTATATTGATTTAATCAATCGTTTTTGGAAAGTCCATGAAGGCTATAGTTTTTCTGCAGTTGAAATCGGTTTGTACTTTAAGTTGTTGGATATTGCCAATAAAATGCGATGGGAGAAGGAAAGACTTTATATTCCTATGATTCGACTTCAGACTGAAATGGATGCTTGTAAAAGCAGTATTCTTAAAGCCCGTAAGCGATTAGAAGAAGCTGATTTGATTGTTGTTCAATCCGGTCATGGGAATCGTCAAGCGGCAGGTTATCAGATTATTGGGGTTGAGGCAAAATCCATAAACGAAACGGACTGTGTACCAACTCATGACCATACTGACAACCATAAAGACGACCGTACTGACGACCATACTCGCAGTCCATATATAAGACTAGATAAAGATAAAGACCAAGAGATAGACACAGACCAGATGAAGATGATGATTCATGATCATTCTGGTGATGAAGTTTCACAGGATAAGGATGAGGTTGTTGTGAATGCCGAGGAAATTGTTCAGTTGTTCAACCTTGTTTGTACGTCTCTGAAAAAAGCTCAGTCTTCTCCAACTATTCGTGAGAAATTAAATCAACGGGCGAAAGATTTCAAGACAAAAGAACAATGGGCAACTTATTTCCGGAAGGTGGCTCAAAGTCCTTTTTTGTGTGGGCACAATCAATACGGCTGGCAAGCGGATTTGTTCTGGTTGATCAAGGATGAGGATACGCCTCATCGGATTTTGGAGGGCAAATATGACAAATGCGAACATGGGAAAGGAGCAAACAATGTGGTTGCCATGAATCCACTTGAAAATTATGATCCGGTTCGTGGGGCTTGTTATACGAATGCTGATTTTGGCAATGATAATCATCTGGTGGATGAATTGGCTCAGGTGGGGTCCTCATGATTGATACGAAGCAAGAGGTCATGGAGATTGCTTACAAAGATTGTTTGGACATAGTTCGGGAGTGTTTAAATGTAGAAGTGGGATTATCGTATTTTGATTTTTTTTCAAGCAAACAACCGCTTAACACTTCTAATTTCCCACAACATTTTTTCGCAATTGCAGCTCTTTTTGCAAAAGATTGTAATTACCATATCAGTAACTTTTATACACAAAGTGGTATTTTGTTTATTTCGGGACATTACAAAGGAAATGAACTAATGATTGATGATCCTTTCTCCTTGAGGATCATGCTATAATAAAAATAGAGGTGATTGATATGATAAAGGTTACCGCTTCTGATTTTAAAAAGAATTTAGATAAATATCTATCAGAACTTGTTAAAGAAGAAATAATCATTATTCGAGACGGAGTTTCTGTTGCTAAAGTCATACTTTCAGAAAAGGAGAGTATTGTTTCAAAACTGAGAGGTATTATTCCAGTCGATGGCTATTCAATTGAAGATGCCCGAAAAGAAAGATTAGCAAAACAATGAAATTGCTAATCGACAATAATATCATTATTGATGTTTTCCAAGATAGAAAACCTTAATCAAAGCAGTTGAACCAAAAGTCTTTCTCGAAAATCAATTATTATAAAACATTTTTCCGCAATCACCTCAAACCCGACCCCTTGGTTCACTAAAATTCTTTTCTTGAGACCATTCCCTCAATAACCTTGCCATCAACAGCCAGTGAAATCTCCAAAATCTTTTTATATCCCTCTGAGATTAAATCCTGAATATATATTTTCTCCTCTATTTGCTCCATGCCAGCATTTGCAGCCTTTTGAGTTCCTTTGGGTTTAATCTCAATCAACGCACTGTAATCTTCCTGGTTTTTTGCCTTTAAAACAATATCAAATCTACCTTTTCCAGACTCCCGGTTGGATAAAATCCAATAACCCCCACTTAAATGGGCAAACATCCCCAACAAAACCATATGATAGGTGTTTTCGGGTTCTCCCTTTAAATCATAGTAACTCAAGGTATTCATCACATATTGCTTCAACTTTTCACAAAAGGCCTCACCATCCCCTGTGATTAACGGATTAGCCAAATCATATAAAATATTCCTGGCAGGTTTTTGCAGCCAATTAATCACAGTTTTTTTATAAAATCTCAAGACTTCTGTGTTTGGCACGGAACAGTCATAAAGATATTCCTCTGTTTGTTTCTTAAAATGTTTATTTTCAACCTTTAAGTACCCGCTAAATAAAAACAGTGTCCAAATACTGTCCGGATCATAATCCAACTCCCTTAAAGCAGAGGCATCATCGATTCTTTTTTCAATTTTATTTCCGCTTATTAGGTCTTCCACAGAAACTCTGAAAGACTCATCACTTTGCATATTCTTTTCAATTTGTTCGATAATGAGATTATTCGAAGAGGTGTTGATCCAGTAGGGTTGAAGTTCTCTGTCAAAAAGGTAGTTGATCACAGACCAGGGGTTGTATATCGTTCTTCCTCCAAACTGATAGCCGTTGTACCATGATTTCAAATCATTCTTAAGAGCATCATTATTATCGTAATCCAGTGAATCAACGAGCTCATCTACTTCTTCCTGAGTAAAACCAAAATACTGAGAATATCTTTCATCCAATACAGTATAAACTTTCAGATTATTCAGACCAGAAAATATGCTCTCCTTCGCAACCCGGTAGATTCCTGTCAAAACCCCTTTAAATAAAAAAGAATTATCCTTTAAAGCTCCCGACAACAACCCTCTCATAAAATCAATCACATCATCATAATAGCCATAACTCCAGCCACTTTGAATGGGAACGTCGTATTCATCGATAATGAGCATAACCGGTTGATTGTATGTTTTATATAAATACTCTGTCAATTTAAAAAATCCCTTCTGATAATCTGCATCAGAAGCACTACCGTTCAAAATTTTTATATAATATTGATGTTCATATGCATCTTCCAAAAGTGTTTTAAAAGAATCCTTATATTGATTGAACAAATCAGAAATCAACGACCTCAATTTATCGGAAGTCGTTTGCCAATTATTGTTATTTACATCTTTAAAAGAAATGAAAAGTGTGGGATAAGTATTTAAAGCATTCATCACTTCAACATCACGGGAAACATCTAACTCCTCAAATAGGACCGATGTCTTTTTCCGGTTATCAAAAAAGTAAGAGAGCATACTCATGTTCAGCGTTTTGCCAAAACGTCTTGGGCGTGTAATCAAAATGATATCCGAAGGTTCTCTGTAAACATCACCGATCATATGAGTTGTATCGACAAAATAATAATTATTCTTAACCAACTTCTCAAAATCACTAATCCCAATGGGCAGCCTTTTCATGACGATCACCTCTTAAAGAAATTATATCACGAAAAAACATGTCTGGTTTGTCCTTTCTACACACCCTTTGGTTAGGATATAATTTTGATATAATATAGTAGAAAATTGGAAATTCCGACAATAGTGGTGATTTTATATTAACAAAGCTTAGAAAAAAATCTCAAATAACGATTCCAAAAGAATTGATTGACAAACTGGGCATAAAAGAAGGGGATGAAATTGAGTTAATTGAGAAGGAAATATATCACATCGTCCCCATTGCCTTTCCCAATTGTCCGAAGGATAGAGGTGTTTTAAATGAAGAGGAGTATCTATGGATGAAGATTTGATTGCCCCTTGCGGGATGAACTGCAGTTTATGCATCGCTTATCAATTCAAGGAAAAAGACATAAACAAACGAGGGTTTCACAAAAAATATTGCTCGGGATGTATTCCGAGGGGAGAAAACTGCACACACATGAGAGATGCATGCGAATTTCTGGCAAAAGGGAGTATCCGGTTTTGTTTTGAATGCGAAAGCTTCCCTTGTAAGAGATTGAAGGCATTGAATAAGCGTTATCGTACAAAATACCATATGAGTATGATAGAAAACCTCAACTACATCAAGGAATTTGGCATGGAAAAATTCTTAAAGAAGGAACGTGACAAATGGCGTTGCACAGAGTGCGGAGCGACTATTTGCTGCCATAACGGACTATGTTTGAATTGTAATATTGATACGCTTCTTATGAATAGAAAATATCGGTGGGAAACGGATAATAAAAAACTTGAAACTGAAGATATGAGATCAACCAAGGGACAATTACTTAGAAATCCTGATATAGAGCCGTCAAGTGACGTTATTGCAAAGGGGCTTGGGGAAGCGAACAACGCCTATATAAAGTTTATCAATGAACTTACAAGCCACGATATTCATTTAGAATGGCGTTACTACAACGATGGCAAGGCGTGGCTGGCAAAGGGACTTTTCAAG
>Ga0116164_10003563_pt1 | contig 10606 bp, 3 predicted proteins | sample AD_UKC109_MetaG_FD_89888 | JGI IMG/M metagenome (GOLD analysis project Ga0116164, IMG submission 89888) | Active sludge microbial communities of municipal wastewater-treating anaerobic digesters from Hong Kong - AD_UKC109_MetaG | ecosystem: Engineered > Bioreactor > Anaerobic > Digestate... | reverse complement strand
CCCCCCTCCAAACTTTCTTGGAGAGAGGCCATCCCAAAAACCGATTTTAAATCATCGGCTACTGGTCTTCCTTAGTCAACCAGCACCATTTTTCGTGTAGCTGTGTAGTCTTGTGACTCCAATTTGTAGTACAAAACTCCACTAGCTGGTAATTCTTTTCTGCTTACCTGGATTTGATGGTAACCTTTGGTGTACTCGTTGGAGTATACTTTGATCACCTTACCTGTTACATCCAGGATGGACAATGTTGCCTCGCCTGCGCTTGGCAGTACAAATCCGATATTTGTCGTCGTGGCAAATGGGTTCGGATTGTTCTGCAGCAACTGGAAGTCAGCGGCATTAATAATCCGCTTACCATCCACAAATGCTACATCTACATTCATCGGCTCATCACCACTGCGATAGGCTTCTGCCCGGGTGATGGCGGAGGTAAATTGTACCGCTTTGCTGACCTGAACATTCTCGTTAGCCCGTACTCGGATGCTGAAGAGGATGTCTTTATCCGTATAGGTTTCCGGTTTGGTCGTATTCCAGGAGGTGGTTATCACCCCTTTCTCTGGCTGGATCATTCCGAAGTTGTCAGCATTCAGGGACAATACACCCGATTCAAACCCTAGGAAGGTCATTCCTTTCAGGTTCATGGTGAATTGGTATCCCTCAATTCCGGAGAAGTCCGCAGCCCGCACAGCCAATACTTTCTCTTCACCTGACTGCAGCGATGCTTCATCGATCTGGAAGGTCAGGTTTTCATTGCTACGTACCTCTACACCTTGCAAGCTATGCGCCTGGCGGCTATGATTTACGTCTCCAACCTTGATGGCCACGAAATCCGCCAGATTAATGCCCTCTTTCAGGTCGGTCATGGTTTTCGTTTCATCGAAATCCCATGGGCTCTGAATGTTGGCAAACTGATGGTCTCTGCTTACAAAGCGCCAGCTGGTGTTGTTCGGGAAAGTCTCGTAGACGCCCAGGATCAGTTTGCGCAGTTCTACCAGGTCTACAGCGGATACGCTGTTTGACTTATTGATGTCTGCTGCGATCACTTTATAAGGCGTATCGAATTTCTCAATACCCAGGATGTGCTTCTGGATGGCAACCAAGTCAAGCGTACTTACGCCATTCACTGCATCGTCGTTCCGGATGGGTTGAACCGTGTAGCTGTTGCCCATGTTGATGCTGCCAAAGCTATACTTGCCGTCAACTCCGGTTTTAAACATGGACATCGGATTGTTAGAAGTCATCAATTTAACTTCAACAAATTCTACATTCTCCTTGTCTTCCGTCAGGATGTTACCGGTGATACTTGTCACGGATACATCCGGGCAAGCGCCGGTGTTCTGGATCAGCAGATAGGTGGTACAGAAGTCCTGGTTACCTGCTTCATCCGTTACCCATACTTTAACTTCACGCTGACCAATGCTATCGCATGTAAATACGCGACTCTGATCATCAACATCTTCCGAGAAGGAGAAGATCAAACGGTTCGGATCGGTCGTACAGTTGTCGTAGCTACCTGCATCCAGGTCTTTAGCCCATACGGTTACCGAACCTGAAGTCGGCATGATTACCGTAGCGATACCGTGATAGCAGTAAGGAGTAGGTTTCTTACAGTCTCTTACCGTCACATTGATCAGGGCGGTGTCTTCATTACCGCAGTTGTCAGATGCAATCAGGTATACTTTATGGTTACCGGCAGGAAGTTCTTTGTTCAGAACATTTCCTGTTCCACGCAGATACTGAGCAGGGTTACCGGCTCCTTTAGGATCTACATAGTAACGATATCCGATTTTATCACCTGGAGTACAAGCATCAACTGCTTCTCCCAGTGGATAAACGATGCTGGCCGGAGCACAATCCGGATCATTGATACAAGCGTTCAAGTCATCTGCCGGTGTAATCGTCGGAGGTGTGTGGTCAAACACTTTGATGATCTGCGTGTATTTCACAATACCATCACCATCATCTTTCAGGTGACGTACTACACAGTCGCGGTCTGAACTGGCCACACAGGTATCGGTAACGATTACGTCCGGATTCAGGACATGACGGTCTGCATTATATACACACCAGTCAATTACGGTCCAGGTACGTAAAATCTTGTAGCAAGCTTCTTCCACCGTCTCAAACAACTGGTCTTCTGAAGCGACCCCGATCAGTTCACAATCATCATCCGTGATGACCGGATAACCGGCGCCGGAAGCTGAAGCCTTAATAGCATCTTCCAGGCTACCATCTACAGTATTACAGTCAATTTTAACGTCAGCCGGGAATTTAACTTCAAAGTCAGAACGTGGTTTCACGTAAAGATGCTGAGAAGCGGTGGTCACGTTATCACACCAGTCGGTGGCGGTCCAGGTCTTCACGACATAACCATAGCCACACTCATTCAAGTTGTTATCTACAGACTCTTCGATATCCTTAATGCGACAGTTATCGTAGATATCATCGTAAATGTCGTAGAATTCTTCCTCCGGATTAAACTTGTTATCGTCATCACGATCGTAGTAATCCAACCACAACCATACACGGCAGTAGATGGGTTTCCATACCTGGTCAAGCTGACATGGTTTCTGATCGTAGCTGTGGTAATTCTCAAAGTAAGTACCACCATAATATCCGAAATCATGACCATCCCATGGCACCTTCACGCAAAGGCTACCAGCAGGAAGGTTAACCACATCTTTTTTCGTATCATCAAGGAAACAGGAGCTATAGCCCAGGTCGTCCTCTTCGGCACATATATCATGTGCATACTGAGCACCGTGCCAGATGAATTCATCCACACCATTGAGTTTGGCATCACCCCAGTAAGGCACTCCGTCACAATATACAGTCAGGTTCGGAAGATCCGGGATGACCGGTGGAACTTTATCGTCCTTCAGAACCTCGATCATACAATCCGCATACAGGCCTTTGCTGTAATATGGAGTCGTAATGTTCAGTGTTTTTGTCACCTTTGCTTCTGTCTGATAAGGAACCAGAACCCGGGAATACCAGTCAGCCTGAGCTTCCTCATTTCTCGGATGCCAGTAGCACATTTGCCATGCTTCCGGTCCATGATTGCCATCCAGACCAAAGAAGTGTTCGAAGAATATCGCGCTGGTGTTGGTCATACTTTCGAATGGCGTACCATATCCGTATTTGGACAAAGGCGTATTCAGGTCAGAAGGATCACAGAAAGTATGCGTTCCCGTTGTGATCTCCCAGGTAACCGGGAAGTCCCAGGTAATTGGCACTTCAGCTTCCGGTCCATACGTCGAACCTTCATAACAAGTCAGTCCGGGACGAGGATCTCCGTAATGCTTGTATTCATCCAGTTTCCACATGTACCAGGCCATGAACCAGGGTGATTTATTCCACCAGTACCATTCATGTTCACCACCATAGAACAGGTGATCATCGTACAAAGGCACATCACAAGCTTCATAAACACGCAGTACCAGGTTTTCAGAACCGCAATGCGTCAGGTCGATGTAATCATCGAAGACAAAGATGTTAATCCATTCTTCAATAAAGGCATCGATATAAGCCTGATAGTCCTGATATTCATAGTGGTCAAAACAACCTTCAAAGTAGTTCTCCCAGTAATTTCTCCAGTAGTCAATGGAGTCCATGCTGGCTACTGCAAAATGCAGACGCTCACAACAGTTATCATGTGACCCGTCATCCAGATCCTTGGCATAAACACGTGCCCAGCAGGAATCCGGATCAAGGGTTACCTGTGTAATCTCATCACAAACTGGTGTAGGAGGTGCATTGTCATAGACATATACGTTTTGTGTATAAACGCTGTAGTTCAAACATCCGTCCGTCAACGTATACGTAACGGTAAACCAACCGGCTGGAAGGTAGATGATCGCGGTCTTTCCAGGGGCTATGGTTCCGCTGATGAATTCGCTGGCCTGATGGCTGCTGCTAGGCACATCCACCGCATAGCGAACTTCTACATCATCAAATGCATCCCAACATTCCTTGGTGATTTTCGGACGCTTCAGTTCTACGTGTGCTTTACAATCGTGAACCTTGGTTGCTGCCGTAATATCCAAAGGACGATCTGCAACAGGTGCCATGGTGTCTACGATCTTAATCCACTGGGTCAAGATGGTATCGCGCTGTGCACACCAGTCGATCACTTTCCATTCGCGGCGGATCTTGTAGGAATGTCCGCAAGTTTCAATCACGTGGTCTTTGTAGTCCGAATAAATCTGGCAATAGCCGGTGTTTGGCCACAAATAGGTGGTATCACCATTTTCAGCCAGATAGATCGGGTCAACCAAACCGATGCTTTCACCCAGATCATTGATTACTGGAATCGGAATGTACTTACCATCCACGTACTCGGCATACATGGAGTTTTTCAGGCTGTCGTTGCAGCAATCGATAATGCGCAAAGCAGGAACAAATATTGAATCCAGGTCTTCGCGCTGGATATACAATATCTGGTTGCAGGTAAAGGAGTTACCCCATACGTCCAAAGCACGGATTGTACGTTCGATGCGACCCAGTGTATCCGGATTCGCACAATCGTAATCAAACCATTGCTGGTGTAAGATTTCGGTCCGGGCTGGATAATCACAATTATCCATCGGATCGCTCAAAATGGCTGGAAAGTCCTGCGCGACAAAACAGCTTACCAGGGTATCCACGCAATTGAACGTAGGAGGAAATTTGTCCTCTACTTTCAAGCGTCCCCAGGTTCTGTTACCTGTAGCGGAGTCAATCACTTGCCAGGTTAGAACGTACCCAATCAGTCGCTTGTCAACGCGATCTGGCCCCAGGTCGGTGGCCAATTCCTGATAAGGGTACTCAATGATCAACCCCAGACTATCACACAAGGTGGTATCGAGGTTGACCAACACATCTGCCGGGGTTACCGTCCGTTCACATCGTGAATCCATATTGATGGTAACCAGGTCAGCTGCGTTGAGCAAACATTCCTGCGCATTTCCTATTTGAGAGAATCCCAGGAATGCCAGAATGTAAAGCCATGTAAATGTCAGCTTTTTCATAAGACATCGGTTTTGGTTATCAGAATTCATACAGTTTGTTTTGTGTTTTGAATCAAATTGGTTCCTGGATACAAGGGTCACGGTTGCGCAGGCCGCTTCCTGAACGATCCAATTACCTCCTTTCCTGACACCGCCGGCTTCCATCTTTTTGGGATAGATTTCCACCTGAACGATATCATTCCAGGACTTACCTAATAAATCCAAATCCTATGCCAAATTTTCTTAATACGTGAAGAATAGAAGATAGTCGTATTGCATTATCTATTGAAAATCCACTACTTACAATTGTAGCTTATCTTTATATTTCAATAAATATAATATGGGGTCACCTTTTAGATAACAACAATTGATCCAAAATCACCCGAAGTATAATCCCGTTCGGCGCTATTGATTTCAACCGAGCAGGCCCCAAAAAAAAAGCTGGAAGACGTCTCCATCTTCCAGCTTCTTTACTGCGTTGCTTTTTTATTTATTGATTCGGATCAACATCTTCCAGTTTGACCCGTTTTGGTTTTTGATCAATTTTCAGGCCTACCGTTATTTCGTGAGATCCGTTGTTGTATTGCTGGAAATCAATTAAACCTACGTCGTAAGAATAGGATAATCGCAAATTATTAATCCGTGTCCCGATCAGAAATCCAACCTTGCTGGTGGTACCGATCGAATAGACCAATCCACCGATTAACTGATCCTCCAGGAAAGCAAGTTTCAAATTCAGATCCGTTTGAAATGGTGCATCCCGCAAGCGGCGTACGAGTAAGGAAGGCTCCACTTTAAAGTTGTAATTCTCCACCATGAACCGGTATCCCAGTTGCAAGGCAAAATATTTCAAAGCAGTACTCTCGGTCTGGGTTGGAACAGTCGCCTGATCAATCCGCAGCCGGATCAGATTAGGCACCGTCAAACCAACAAAAAGCTTTTCCTGATATTCGGTATAAAAACCAAGTGCCGCATCAAAATATTGCAAACCATCCACGGCCTCCTCAAAGATAGGGTCTCCAGGGTCATAAAATGGATCAAGAATCGCTTTATTGCTTAAACGGGTCTGTAAGAACTCTGTGGTCAAGCCTACACTCAAATCAAAATCGCCTGCTTTAAATCCGTAGGCATAGGCCAACTGAGCCCGGTAATTCTGCAGTGATCCGATCTGCTGGGAAACCAGCATGGCTCCCAGTCCTACCCGATCCAACACTTTACCATCATAACTGAAAGTCACATCCCGAGGTGGGTTCCCATTATCGAATCCTGCCCAGGAACTGCGGTAGTTAAACAGCAAATTGTGATCACCACTAAAACCGGTGTAAGCAGGATTGATCAGCACTGGGTACAGTTGATACTGAGCATAGCGTGACCGGTCCTGAGACCAGGATTTCACCGCTACGAGCATCAGGATCAATATCAAGTAGATCATTTTTTTCATAGAAATCTATTTTGCAATTCGGGAGTTGTGTGTTTTCAGATCAATTGAGTTTGCGTAAAATGGTTACCGATCCGGTATAGATACGGGTATCGTTAGGATCAAGGCGTACATCCAATACCCACATGTAGACGCCATCATTCAGTGGTGTCCCCCCATTATCGGTACCCTCCCAGGTATTATCGTAATTATCCTGTTCGTAGACCAGTTGTCCATGGCTGGTAAATACACGCAATTTAGTTGGTGTATCCTCTACACATTCAATGATGAGGTTGTCATTGAGGCCGTCTGCATTGGGTGTAATCACTTTGCGGCCGTCGTAACATTCTATATCGTTGTTATCTCGAACATTCGCTGTAGCAATTTTTGAGCAGCCATTTGCGTCGGTTACCACCACCGTATAGCGACCTTTTACCAGATTGGAAATGGTCTGGGTGGTCTGACCGGAAGGCGACCAACTGTAGGTATATGGTGGTGTACCGCCCTGAGCGATAACGGTAGCTGAGCCCTGAGATCCGCCATTTGCCGGTTCGGTATTGGTTTTCACGGACAATGAAGCGGGTTCGCTCAGCTCGCCACTGGTGGACGCAGAGGCGCCGGTAGCGTCGGTGATGGTTACCGTATAGGTACCAGCACCCACACCGGAAATAGTTGCTGACGTGCCGCCATTATTCCATTTGTAGGTATACGGGGAAGCCCCATTGCTCACCATCGCTGTGGCTGATCCATTCGTCGAGCCAAAGCATGATGGGGACTGCGTCACAATGGACACCCGGAGCATAGCCGTCTGGACCGGGATGGTTTCAACGGTGGTACACTGATTCGCATCGGTAATGGTCACCGTATAGTTGTCCGGGGCCAGATTGGAAATATCCTCTGTGGTGGCCCCATTGCTCCAGGAATAGGTGTAAGGGCTGGCTCCTCCGGTTACTGTAAGATTTACAGCTCCATCGTTTTGATTGGCGACATCGGTAACCTGCGAAGTAACATTGATTGCAGAAGGCTCATTGACCGAATAGGGTCCTCCGGTTGTCGTATTTGAAGCACCATCGGTGACGGTGACCGAATAAGATCCCCCTGCCAGTCCGCTAATGTCTTCGGTAGTAGCTCCATTACTCCACTTGTAGGTGTACGTTCCGCCTCCGCCGCTGACCGTAATGTCAATGCTGCCATTGTTATCGCCATTGCATTTGATGCTGTTGACCGTAGCGTTGGCCACCTTTATACCCAAAGAAACAGCAAACGTAGCTGTAGCAGTACAGTTATTTGCGTCGGTAACCGTGACGCTGTAGGATCCCTCCGGAATGTTTACCAGATCTTTCCCGGTACTATTGTTACTCCACAAATATTCATAAGGCGCACTTCCTCCCGTAACGGTAAGTTCAATCCGTCCATCGGAAGAGGAAGAGGTCTGCGGGTCGACAATATTTGGTGTGAGTTGCATTCCATTATCATTAAGCGATACCGGGCTATCCAGGCTCACTTTTTGTCCCTGACCATTGGTTACGGTAACCTGATAACTGCCAGGAGCGAGGTTAGTCAGGTCTTCGGTGGTAGCCCCGTTACTCCAGGCAAATGTTGTATTAGCATCTTTGCCGAATACCGTGATATTTATGGACCCATTGGTTTGTCCGGGACACGGATTCAATACGGCTGCAGCAACCACTGAAAACTGGCAGGAACCAATGGTTACACTTCCATTATCCGCATTGAGTGGAACATCACCGGCATCTGTTGATGCAACGATTTCAGCCGGGCTTCCGGTTATGCTCACAGGAATGGTTGTTTCGCAATCCCCTATCGCCGTAAAACATAATTCATAGATGACGGTGTTATCCGCAACATTATCCCCTGCGACCGGATCATTTGATATCCAAAGAAATACAATTTCACCTTTATCGACATTGGTCAGACCAAAAGTCAAGTTGAAGTTGGTATTCAGTGCAAAGTTTTTAATGTCTTTGAATTGCAGTTGCTGAGCATTCCAGTTAATACTGTGTTGTACACTGGTTAATCCCTGCCAGCCATTAACGGTCACCGGAATACAAATCTCTTCTCCCATGGATGTGCTTGCCTCCCCGATGTTGATCGTCAAACCATCGCCACCCGTAGTCTGGCCGATATTAACTCTTCCACTGGTAAGATTCGGTGTGATGATCCCATTCAGATCGGATATTTCTATGGCCCGGGGAGAGTTCGAAAACTCAACCAGGCTGAACTTCCCATCCTGACCTATGGCCGTAAAACAAATCTCATACAGTACACTGTTGTCATTCAATGTCGTACCATTGGCGAAATCCGTGGTGTTCCACGAAAATGTCAGAATACCTTCGCTGGTGCGATTGGTCGCAAAGTTAAGGTCTCCACCGGAAGCTTGCGGGAGGTTAAAACTCCGGATTTCTTTAAACTGAAGTACAGCCGGATCCCATTTGTGCGACCATTGTGCTGTAACAATATTCTTAAAACCCTGAGCCGTAATTTTCACACAAACCTCTTGATTGGTACTCGTGGTCTCTACCGAGCCCGCAAGATTAAGGGCAAACAGATCGGGATTTTCTGCAATTATGCCCGTTGACAAGAACAGGGAAAAAACAGCAATGAATAGGGTGGTCAATGATAACTTCATATGCTTCTTATTATAAGAAAGAACTACTTGTTAAAATTCCTGCAAAGATACAAAGGGTAATTCATATTATTTACCCGCTGTTTATGTCGTACCGCCCCCCTCTGAAAAGCCAAATTCGGGCATATCGATCATTTACTTATTACGATTTTTTTTAATACTACCAAAATCGTTCCAATTTATACGGGGAAAATGTTCAAGAAGCAGTAGGGTAATAACGTATAGAGGCCTGCATGTGGTGCATACAGGCCTCTATTATTTTACAAAACAACAGTATTAATCGATAACCACCAGTTTCTTGGTAGCTACGTTTGCGCCATTTTCCAACCGGTAATACAATAAGCCGGTCACCCCTACCTCTCCTTTCTTCAATTTAACCTCATGGTAACCTTTCGTATACGTCCCGCGGATCTGTTTCAACTGCTTCCCGGTCACATCCATGATCGTCAGCGTCGCGTCTCCTGATTCCGGCAGGCTGAATCCGATCACCGTTTCCGTCGTGAATGGGTTCGGCATGTTCTGGTACAATGCAAAGTTGTTCACATCTACTACCCTACCATCTTGTTCAAACTGCAGGTTCAGCCCACTTACTTCTCCGCTGACATACGATTCACTGCGGGTGATCACATCACTCAGTTGCAACAACTGACTCAACTGTCCGTTCTCCCGAGCACGCATCCGTACCGTAAACAATACTTCGCCATCACTCAACGTCACTCCGCGGCTATCGTTCCAACTCGAGGTCATGATACCCTCTTTGCTCCGCTGTAGTCCTACATTCTGTTCCGTAACAGCCAATGCGCCGGCTTCAATACCCAGGACCTCCATCTGGTGGCCCAGCAACGTAAACTGATAACCGTCTACATCTTTGAAGTTCCGGGCCATGAAGGCTACCGATACTTCCTCTCCCGCTGACACCGTACGGTCCTCGATGCCAAACGCCAACCGTACATCCTCGCGGATCTCCGCACTTTGAAGCTGCTGGCTGTTCGCCTTGCTCGTATTGTTCACGTCTCCTACCTTGATACCCACGAAGTTCGCTTCTTCGTTCTGGGTCAGGTTTTGTATCTGGTAGGCTTCCTCAAAGCCCCAGGGGGACTGTACATCCGCAAAGGTCTGACCCGCTACTGCAAATCGCCAGCTCGTATTATTCGGCAATTCGTCGATAACGCCCAGTACCAGTTTGCGCAGTTCTACCAGATCCAGTACCGTAATCTTATTATCTCCATTTATATCCGCTGCGATCACATTATATGGTCCTTCCAGGCTCTCCAGGCCCAGGATGTGTTTCTGGATTTCAAAGATGTCCAGCGTACTCACCCCATTCGTCGGATCGTCATCCCGCAACGGCTTGATCTCATAAGCATTGTTTGCCATCAGGCTATTGAAGGCATAGCGGCCGTCCACGCCCGTCTGGTACGTGGGCAGGCTGCCTCCGTCCTGTTGCAACTTTACATCCACAAATTCTACCGTCACCGACTGACTCGTCGTGATCTGGCCATTCACCGAGCCCAGATTCGCTCCCGGACAGGCTTCCGTTCCTGGCTGTACCAGGAT